>SCPP01000399.1_pt1 | contig 21481 bp, 41 predicted proteins | sample 6106811 | NCBI WGS metagenome assembly SCPP01 (sample SAMN10720449, study PRJNA508395) | human gut metagenome | isolation source: Participant 2 stool, 15 month | host: Homo sapiens | collected 2018
CTCCTCTGCGGATCAGGGTTCCGTCAATGTCGCTCACAACAAGACGTATGTCTTTCTTTTCTGTCATATTTTTCCTAGTCGTTAGCAGCATGATACTCGTCTAACAGAGCGTTGCATTCTCCTACGATTGCATCTACAGTTTCATCTATGGTCAGACTTCCCTCGCAGAACTGCAGCATCAGGTCTGTCATTACGCCGTTGATTTCATTATATACCAGATCCAGAGGCTCCTGTGCGAGGGGAAGAGCTCTTCATCTGATCAGAGGAACCTTAAACTCAGGATGCTCCTCATAATAAGCTTTCATCTCATCCATTTCTTCTACCTGGTTATTGACAGGAATATAGCCGGAACCGGTAGAAAGGATATACTGTGCCTCAGGAGAGCAGTACTGGAGCATCCTAGGCTGCCTCTACCTTTTCTCATCACCCAGATCAAACAAGGTCAGGCAGGAACCGCCCAGAGCTGCTCCGCTTCCGTCTGCTTCGGTGATCTTTGGAATAGGAGCTGCCTTCCACTGGAAGGAATCGCCTACCAGGCCGTCAATGGTGGCAAGACGGGAGGAGGACATCATGCACATGGCGGTAAGGCCGTTGGCAAATTCCTCATTCAGACTGTCTTCCACATACTTATAACCGCCTGTCTTTAAAGGGCGTCTACCTTTTCAGAACGGTTTTTAAGGTGCCGTCCTCACCAATGGTAAGCTTTGTCATTTCTCCTGCACGGCCGCCCTCATTATCACCCACAAAGGAATCCTCGGACTGCTGTACAATATAGTTCACCAGATGGTATCTCTTAATCTGAGCTTCAAAGCCGTAACGCTCTACACTGCCGTCTGCGCCCTTCTTTGTAAGCGCCTCCGTATACTGTGCCAGCTCATCCCAGGTAGCAGGCGGAGCATCAAAGCCCGCCTCCTTTAACGCATCCTCATTGTAGTAAAGAAGCATATTGGAGTTTGCAAGGGAACCGCCATCAGCTTTCCGTCTGCTGTGCAGGAACGGAGCATAGGCTCATAGAAATCATCTTTTTTTACTGCGTTTTCTTCCTTTTCAATCCACGGGGTAAGATCGACGGTCCAGCTTAAATCCATCATGCTGGTGATTGTAGAGGTCAGTCCCTGGTTTATGTCGGAGCATTTTCCGGTCATCGGTCTGGTACGCTAAAATCGCCTTATCTGTTCCCTCATAGCCCTGGAACACCAGGTTTACATGGATGCCCTTTTCCTTTCCCTGCCCCTCATTATAATTAGAAATGACAGTCTCCAGCGCCTCTCCCGCAGAACCGTTTAAGCTGTGCCAAAAGGTAACAACTGTTTCTCCCTCTGCCGCTTTTCTGTGGCCTTTGTTTCCTCTTTCGCCTCTGTTGCCGCCTCGGCTGCCCCGGTGGACACAACACTGTCATCTGTTGTCTTGACGCCTCCGCAGCCGGTGAGAGAACCAGAATTGCCGCTGAGAGAATGGTTGTAGCAATCACTTTCTTTTCATCATCTTGTATTCCTTTCTTACATGTCATTATGTACGTTTACGTCTGTAGCATCAGCCCTTTACAGCTCCTCCCATCATGCCGCCCACGATCTTGCGCTGGAAAGCGCAAGCACCAGAACGGAGGGGATCAGGATAATGGTCGCTGCTGCCATCACAACGCCGAAATCACTGGACGCCTCTGTATTGAGCATGGTAATGGCTACCTGGGCCGTTCTCATTTCATTTACATTTGTCACGATCAGGGGCCACAGGTACGTATTCCAGGTTCCCACAAAGGAGGAAATGAAAACCGTAACCAGGGCCGGAGTGGTGGTCGGCAGAAGGATCTGCAGGAAAAACTGCAGGTTTCCGCAGCCGTCAATATGGGCCGCTTCCTTTAAAGACAGGGAATAGCTCAAAAAATACTGGCGGATCACAAAAATATTCATTCCGGAAACAAAGAAAATCACCATCATTCCCGTATAGGTATTGATCAGATTCATTCCGGAAACGGTAAAATAATTCTGTACCAGCAGCACATCCGTGGGAATGATCATAGTACCGATGGTGAGATAAAATAAAAACTTTTTTCCCGGATACTCAAAAAATGCGAAGGAATAGGCCGCGCAGCTGGAGGTAATGATCCGGACTACGCTTGATACAAAGGCTACAATAAAGGAGTTGAGCATAAAGCAGAAAATATCCGTCTGAGTCACAGCCTTTATATAGTTTACCAGATAAATGTAATCCGGTATCAGATGCACTTCTTTGTCAGGATCTCCGACGGCTGCATAAAGGAAACCAGGACGCAGTATATAATCGGTGAAATGACAGCCAGTCCCACAAACATACAAAACAGCTGGTAAATCAGGCTCTGCAGCTTTCTCTTATTGATCATAATGCACCTTCTTTCCCTCCAAAGCCATGCTTAATGCCATCATAAGAGCCGACAGCACAAAGCATACGGTCGTAGCCGCAAAGGCCGCGTTGTAATTGGTTCCCGTAATGGCTTTTGTAAATATAAGAGATCATGGTTTCAGTGGCTCCGTTGGGCCCGCCCTCAGTCATGATCAGCGTAAAGCTGGCTGTGGTCATGGCATAGGCCACATCCTTTACCAGCAGAAACAGCAGGGTGGGGAAAGCATGGGAAGGATGATCTTTATCTGCATCTGGATGCCGCTTACGCCGTCAATGGCCGCGCTCTCCATCACTTCCTCCGAAAGCCCTCTCACGCCGGATAAGATGAAAATAAAATTGTACCTACATTGGCCCAGATCTGCACGATCATAATGCTGATCAAGGCCAGCTTCTGATCGCTCAGCCAGTTTACATTCAGTCCGGTGAGCTTATTGATAATACCCATGGACGGATTGTAGGCCAGCTGAAAGATCATGGCAAGAACCGATGCCGAAACTGCCATGGGAAGGGCAAACATGGCTTCATACACAAAGGAGCTCTTTCTCTTTTTTCTGCACAGCAGAGCCAGAAAATACCCCAGAACCATGGATACAGAGCACAGTCACAGCCACATAGACCAGGGTGTTTTACAGCCAGTAAAACTTCTCATCTCCAAAGACCCTTACATAGTTCTGGATTCCCGCAAATCCCTTTACTGTCCTGAATTTATCAAGGGTGAAAAAGCTTAAAACCTCATTTTTTAAAAACGGGTAATACACAAACAGGACAAACAGCACCACAGCCGGGAGCAGGTATAAATAGGGCTCAACGCATCTTAAAAGGCTTTTCTTCCGTTTCATTTCATATTTCCTCTTTCGATATCAGATAGATGCCAGCTTATCAAACAGATCCTTCATCAGACGGTCACGGTTGATGCTGTAGACATATCGGATAAAATGGCGCCGCTTATCCTTTGCATAATGGTGGTCATACTCCATAATAGGGCTTGGTTCCAGACGGTCCAGCATAAAGGAGGTATCAAGCAGCCAGGCCACTGCCGTTACGTCTGAAATCGGCCGGCTCCAGCAGGTTTCTCCGCTTACAATCTTTGCCTCATGACGGGTCTTGTCAATGATGTAATCGCAGAACTCATTTTTCCCCGCAGCCAGTACTCCAGCTCAGGCCCTGTGGTTGAAAAATGGTCTACCACCCTCTGCCCGGCAGAGCACCAGGGGAACTCCGCTTCCAAGAAGCACGGGCCGCCGCCACATCCTGCTTTGCATTAAAGGAAAAATTATCATGCCAGTCCAATGACAGGCCTCCCAGCCATACCACAAAGATCCTGTCCTTAATCTCAGGCTTCATAAGAAGGGCGGAGGCAATATTAGTACAGGCTGCGATGGCAATCACATAGAGGGGATCTTCCTTTGTATACTCCATTGCCAGACTGCACAGATGCTCTGCAGCCGCTGAAACAGCTGGAGTCTCCTCGCTGTCTAAAACTGCTCTGCACCTTTGTAGGTACATTCTTCATACTGGCTTTTTTCAGCATCGCCAGCACTCTGAAAATCTCCTCATAGCTGCGCTCCATGCCGTCTTTGGGACCATTGGAATGATGGTTGTCAAAGGGAGCTGCATAAATTGCCTTCAGGTTCAGACGATCCTCTGACTGAAGCAGGTACGCCAGAGCAAACTGATCGTCCACCTCATTAAAGGTATCCGTATCCAGCACAACGTCAATCCGCCCCTGAGGCCGTTTTAAACGGGCGATGGACTGTTCCATTTCTGAAATGTCAATATCATCTGAATAGGAAAAGCCAAAGGGATTTGGTATCATGGTATGACTCCTTTTCTCTTTTATTTTGTTTCGACAACTTTTAATTACTTTTTATCATTATTTTCGCCAATAGTCAATATTATTTTTGGTTTTTTGCAATATTTTTGCGATAGTTAATTTGTTTTTTCACATTTCAATCATTATCAGTTGCTTCTTCGGAGCCAGTAGGCATAGATCAGATGAAGGCCGGCCGCTGCAAAGCGCTCCTTATCCTCTTTTTTAAAGGGCACATTGCTTACCATATAGTCAAAATTGGTGGCAGCCGTTACAGAAAACACAGCAGCCTCCGGGTATTTTCCGCTTCCAGCAAAAGAATGGTCTCTCCCGCGCTTCCATAGCCAGCTTCTGAAAATGCATATCGCTCTCATAGTAGGAGGACAGGATCAGGTTCTTTCCAAGAGCTGCCCCGCTGAGGATGCATTTATCCACATGGAAGCTTTTTAACTGTTCCGCCATAAACTGCCCCTTGGTAGCCCCCTCTCTCTCATTGATCCAGCCGCCTAAAAGGAACACTCTCTTGCACAGCTTCCCCATCTCCACCAATGTAAGGATGTGAATTGAATTTGTAACAATCGTCAGAGGGTTTTCAGCAGTTCCGGAGCTTTTACAAGCTCCTTTAAAATTCTGCCGTCGTGGTGCTGCTCTCTATGATCAGGGTATCCCCCTTCTGTATCAGCTTTACCGCCTCTTTCCAGAGCTTCTGCTTTTCGCGGCGCACGCCTTCTCTGAACTGAAAGGGCCGTTTCCGTATTCCTGCAGGGCGGCCCCGCCATGGACACGGACGATCTTGCCCTGTTCCGACAGGATATTTAAGTCCTTTCTGATGGTTTCCATAGAAACGGAAAGACGCTCTGCAAAATCCGCCACCGTAACAATGGGATTTTCCTTTAATATTTCTATGATTTCCTGATATCGTTCCTCTGCTTTATTCATTTCTCTCCTCCATATTGGTATTTTGATTTCATTATAACAGTTTTTTGGTTTTTTCCAACTATTTTTTATAAAGTTGTAAAATACAAAAAGACGTCTGATTTCTCAGACGCCCTTATAAGAATATATCTCACTGCTTATGGCAAAACAGCCGTATCGCTTTCGTTTTCAGCATCCTGCGGCCCGCAGGCCTCTTTCTCGTATCGGTCTGCCAGTTCATAGGCGCGATTTCTGGTTAAATCCACCAGGCTGGCTGCATAACTGATGCTTCCTACCCCTTCCGCCTTTCCAGACTGTCCGGCAGCCGTTTCACGATTTATGAGCCACTCCTTCTGCTCCTTTGCAAGTTCCTCCGCCTCCTCCTGAGGGAGGATTCCCAAAAGGGCATTGTACACTGCATTCAGCTCCCTGTCCCACATTTTGACTTCGGTCTCCGCAGATGTTTTAATGGAGTATACGTTCGGATCCCTTTCCTGCTCCTGCATTTTCTGGATCTGTGCGTCCAGATCATTCAGACGCTGTCTATAAAGTCCGCCTTCACACGGACTGTCTGCTCTGTCTGTGGCCGCTTGCAGGGACAGGCTCAGAGAGATTGCAGCGGGTTCTCCCGCCTCTTCTTCCTTTTGTTCCGTTTCCGGGACTGCCGTATCTGCCTGAGCCTGTTCCTGCACAGCGCCGCTCTCCTCCTTCTGAGCCTCTTCCTCTGTCTGTTCCTTAAACGGCCCCAAAGAAGCCTCTGTGGATATTTCTCCCTCAAAGGCGGCACTGTCTGCCTGTTTTTTTACTACAGACCTGGTATAACCGGTCACCAGAATGCCGATTACCAGAATCCCCAAAATCACCAGCCATATCCTTTTATCTTTCATATTCCATCATCCCTGTCTGACTCAATTTCACTTTCCAGTGATACATTATCACAAAACGGATAATTGTGAATACGATTTTCAAAGGAGTAATACATTGTAAGATATCTGTAATATCTAAAAAGGACTCCTATTGGAGTCCTTCATCGATCATCAGATCAGTTCCGTCGGCAGCCGTCGTAGCCAGCTGGTCGCAGCGTTCATTTTCCGGATGGCCCGCATGGCCCTTTACCCATATAAAGGTGACCTGATGAGGCTCCTTTGCTTTTAAAAGGCGCTTCCACAGGTCAATATTTTTTACCGGCCCGCTCTTTCCCCGATCCCAGTTTTTTGCCACCCAGCCTTCGATCCAGTGTTTGTTAAAGGCGTCTGTCAGATATTTGGAATCGGAATAAAGGGAAACCGCGCAGGGACGGTTCAGGGCTTCCAGGCCTGCAATCGCCGCCATAAGCTCCATGCGGTTATTGGTGGTGCGGACATAGCCGCCGGACATGGTTTTTCGTAGCGCTTTCCGGTCCGGTCTGTATAGTGCATTACTACGCCGTAGCCGCCGGGACCGTCCGGGTTTCCCCGGGCGGAACCGTCTGTATAGATCTGTACTTCTGTCATTGTTTTGTCTCTCCTGTTGTTCATTGATAGGAAGCGGCACTTTACCGGTCCCACTTCTCGCACAGAGCCAGAATCTGCTCTGTAAACCGGGCCAGATCCCGGTTGGCACCGCCCTGGTTATGGCTGATCACATCAAAAGCCGGCTGCCTGCGTCTACCAGTCTGGTATAAACGCCTGTGGCCGCGTCTGGCCTCTGTCTCCTTCTCAACCAGAACCGGCTCTGTCTGGCAGATCCAGCAGTTCTTTATAAGGTCAAACTGGGAACCGGAGTACGGGGCATCCGCCGTCAGCCTGAGCTGGTTTTGAAGAGCCTCTGTAAAGGCGGTGCAGGATTCCTCATTTCCATGTACTACAAATACATGGGAGGGCTGTTTTTCAAAGGCTGAGATCCAGGCAAGGAGACCGTCTCTGTCTGCATGGCCGCTGATGCCGTCTATGGTTTCAATGTGAGCCCGCACGTCAATTTCCTCTCCGAAAATCTTTACCGCCGGCGCGCCATCCTGAAGAACCCTTCCTAAGGTCCCCTCGGCCTGATAGCCGGCAAATACGATCGAACACTCCGGGCGCCACAGGTTATGCTTTAAATGATGGCGGATACGGCCTGCGTCACACATACCGGATGCGGAGATAATGACCTTGGGTGTCATGTCAAAATTGATGTTTTGGATTCATCACTGGTAACTGAAAGCTTCAGCCCTTTAAAATCAATGGGGTTGATCCCCCGCTCTACCAGTGCCTTTGTCTCATCATCATAGCAGTCCAGAAGGTTTTCCGTAAATACCTGTGTTGCCTCCACAGCCAGGGGACTGTCCACATACACCAGAAATCCATCGTGGCCGTGGAACCAGATTATGTTCCTTGATATGGCGGATCATATAAAGAAGCTCCTGGGTACGGCCTACGGCAAAGGCGGAATCACCACATTCCCTGAACGGTCCAGCGTTTCCTCGATGATCCTTGTCAGGCTCTACATAGGTAGTGGTCTTTTTGTGGTATCTGTTTCCATAGGTGGATTCCATCACCACATAATCTGCCTCTGAAATATACTGAGGGTCACGGATCAGCGGTTTGCTTTTATTTCCGATATCGCCGGAAAATACGATCTTTCGCTCCTCATCCCCCTCTTTGGCCCAGATTTCAATGGAAGCAGAGCCAAGCAGATGGCCACATCGGTAAACCGGAGGGTCAGATTGTCATTCAGCTTAAACACCTGACCAATATGCTACGCCCCAAAATGGCTCAGTACGCCCTCGGCATCCTCTACCGTATAAAGAGCCTCTACCTCGCCGCGTCCGGCTCTTTTAGCCTTCCTGTTTTTCCATTCTGCCTCCATCTCCTGGATGTGGGCACTGTCGCGAAGCATGATCTGGCATAAACCATCGTGGCATAGGTGGTAATGACCCGGCCCTTAAAGCCTCTGGCATAAATCCACGGCAGCAGGCCTGCGTGGTCAATATGGGCGTGTGTGAAAACGTAATCAATCTCACTGTAGCTTACAGGCAGCTCTGCATTGACGTATGGATTATTCCCTGCTCCATGCCGCAGTCGATCAGCACCTTACTGCCTCCTGCCTCAAGAAAATGACAGCTTCCCGTTACTTCATGATCTGCTCCGATAAAGGTTAGTTTCATATGCATTCTCCCCTCTGAAGGTGGTTGAATAAAAAGTATAATAGTCTGTCAACTTGTAGGTATTATACCATATTCACAGTATGATTTGCAATATTTATAAAAATTTTATATAATAATACAAATCATACCCCCATTACTGTCATTGATGATCTTCTGCAGCGTATCCTGAAGCTTCATCTGGCAGTCCTCTGTCATCTGGGAGATCTTGGCCTGGATTCCATCCTCTACGATCTGTTCAATGGACTTCCCGAAAATATTGGCATCCCATACGCCCTCCTCGCTTTCTCCCGCATTGGATTTAATATAGGCGATGAGGTCTCTGGCCTGCTGTTCACTTCCCACGATTGGGGCAATTTCCGTCTCAATATGAGCCTTGATCAGGTTAATGGACGGAGCCTGCGCCTTCATTTTACCCCGTATTTGTTTCCGTGGCGGATCACCTGTGGTTCGTCTAAGAGGATTTCCTCCCGCTCTGGCATCATGACGCCATACCCCTTGATCCGTGCCTGAGCCAGCGCATTTTGACCTTTTCATACTCCTTCTGCATCCGGGCCAGACCGCTTAAGGTCTGCATCAGTTCATATTCTCCCCAATAGGAAGACCCACATAATCGCTTAAGATCTGATAGTAATAGCTGTCGTCCATTTCCACTGCAAGATCCACGCTTCCATCTGCCATTTCCATTTTCCGCACGGAAAGAGACTTAATGGCTCCCGATTCATCCTTCATCTCCCGTATTCTTAAAGCCACATCCTTCATGTGCTCCACCTTCTGTAAGATCTCTTTTGCCGTCTGGATCACCCGAGCCTTCAGCCAGTGGGATGCAGGAAGGATCTCCAGCCATTTTGGAATGTGAAAATCCATCTCCGTAACCGGAAATTCCTTTAAAACGCACTCTAAAATATGAAAAATGTCCTCTTTTCAGCTGCTCACAGTTGACCGGAAGCACAGACACCCCATACGTCTCCTCCAGTTCCTTTGCCAGCCGGGCAGTTTCTTCCGAATAGGGCTTTACGGAATTTAAAAGAATGACAAACGGCTTTCCCAGTTTTTAAGCTCCTCTACGGTCTGGCGCTCTGCCGCTATGTATCCCGGACGTTTCAGATCCCCTATAGTGCCGTCTGTCGTCACCACAATGCCGATGGTAGAATGATCTCCGATCACCTTCCTGGTTCCAAGCTCTGCAGCCTGGGTGAAGGGGATCTCGTGGTCAAACCAGGGCGTCTTTACCAGCCGCTCCTCCTCATTCTCCACATGACCCGCGGCCCCCTCTACCATAAAGCCCACACAGTCAATCAGGCGCACTCTGGCTTCAATCCCGTCGTCCAGGGAAATTTTTGCCGCCTCCTTTGGGATAAATTTGGGTTCCGTTGTCATAATGGTTTTCCCGCAGCGCTCTGGGGCAGTTCATCCCGGCTGATGGCGCGCAGATGTTCGTCCTCCATGGCCGGAAGAACCAGAAGCTCCATGAAGCGTTTGATAAAGGTGGATTTCCCCGTCCGCACCGGCCCCACCACTCCAATATAGATTTCTCCCCCGGTTCTGGCTTCAATATCTCTGTATACATTAAAATTGTCCATAAAAATACCCCCTTGCACGTTTTTATAATATATGCACAGGGGGTTCACTTGTATTACTCGCTTAAGTATGCCTTCTTTACCTGATCGTTGTTCATCAGTTCCTTTGCATCTCCGGAAAGAGCAATAGTACCTGTTTCCAGAACATAGGCCTTGTCTGCAATGGAAAGGGCCTTTTTTGCATTCTGCTCTACCAGGAGAACGGTCGTTCCATCCTCATTGATCTTCTGGATAATATCAAAAATCTCATTTACAAAGATTGGAGAAAGTCCCATAGACGGCTCGTCAAAACGATCAGCCTGGGGTGGCTCATAAGGGCGCGGCCCATGGCAAGCATCTGCTGCTCGCCGCCGGAAAGAGTGCCTGCCAGCTGGTTTTTCCGCTCCTCCAGACGGGGAAAGCGCTTATAGATCATCTTTAGCGTTTCTTCCATCTCATTTTTATCCTTGCGGGTGTAAGCGCCCATTTTCAGATTCTGAAGCACTGTCAGGGTAGCAAATACGCGCCGTCCCTCAGGCACATGGGCGATTCCCATGCTTACCAGCTTATAACCGGGTACACGGGTAATATCCGTTCCTTCATAGACGATCTTTCCTGCCTTGGCGCTTAAAAGGCCTGTAACGGTGTGCAGTGTTGTGGTCTTTCCCGCACCATTTGCGCCGATCAAAGCCACGATCTCTCCCTGGTCTACATCAAAGGAGATTCCCTTTAACGCCTGGATCACACCGTAATACACCTCCAGGTCTCTGACTTAAAGCATAGCCATAATATCCTCCTCCTCCTATTCACCAAGATATGCTTTTACAACTTCCGGATCATGGAGCACCTGGCTGGTGGAGCCTTCTCTTAATACCTGTCCGAAGTTTAAGACAGTAAGCTTCTCGCAGATACCACTTACCAGTTTCATATCGTGCTCAATGAGCAGAATCGTCATATCAAAATTGTCTCTGACAAAACGGATGGTATCCATAAGCTCTGCCGTCCGTTGGGATTCATGCCTGCCGCAGGCTCGTCTAAAAGGAGCAGCTTGGGATCTGTAGCCAAAGCTCTGGCAATTTCCAGCTTTCGCTGCTTTCCATAGGGAAGATTGGAGGCCTTAAAATCACACTCTCCTGCCAGCCCAAATACTTCTAATAGGCTCATGGCTTTTTCATCCATTTCCTTTTCTGTCTTATGGTATCTTGGAAGCCGGAAAATCCCCTCTAGTGTAGAATACCTGTGATGATTGTGAAGACCCGTCTTTACATTGTCAAGCACAGACATATCCGCAAATAAGCGGATGTTCTGGAATGTTCTTGCAATACCCTCCTGATTGATCTGGATGGTGCTTTTTCCTGTGATATTTTGCCGTCCAGCACAATACTTCCCGCATTTGGCTTATAAACGCCTGTAAGAAGGTTAAACACGGTAGTCTTTCCCGCTCCGTTCGGTCCGATCAGACCGTAAAGCTGCCCTTTTTCGATATCGATATGGAACCCGTCAACGGCCTTAAGACCGCCAAAGGAAATGCTTAAATTTTTACTTCCAGCAGTGCCATTATGCCGCCTCCTTCTCTTTCTTTCTGAAATTCTGAGCAATCCGCTCTCTGAGCACTACAAACTGGGGTGCAGAGTTAAAGAGCATGGCAAGGATCAAAACAACTGCATAGATCAGCATACGATAATTGCTCAGTCCTCTCAGAAGCTCCGGAAGCATATACAGAACAACGGCGGCGATGACAGAACCGCGGATATTTCCGATCCCGCCCAAAACCACATATACAAGGATCATAATGGACATATTATAACCAAAGTTCTTCGGCAGAGCCGTTAAGGTAGTCAGGTTATGGGCATAGAGAACGCCTGCTACGCCTGCCAGAGCCGCTGATACAGAAAATGCCAGCAGCTTATACTTTGTAATATTGATTCCTACAGACTCAGCCGCAATCCGGTTGTCACGGATCGCCATGATCGCCCGTCCAGTCCGGGAATTGATGATATTCAAAACAATAAACAGCGTAATCAGCACCAGAACCACGCCAATGGTAAAGGTGGCTGCCTGAGGAGTGCCTGTGATCCCCTGAGCGCCCTTGATCAGCACCTCTCCGTCCGGTGCCAGCCCCAGAGAAAGAGAGTCCTTTAAAGAAAATTGGAAACCGGCGCTGTCCCTGCCGAGATAAATGGCATTTACAAGGTTTTTAATGATCTCTCCAAAGGCAAGCGTTACAATCGCCAGATAGTCACCCTTTAAACGCAGTACCGGAATACCGATAAGGATCCCGAAAACTGCCGCCGCCGCTGCTCCTATGAAAATTGCGATCACCAGGGAAAGGGTGGGATCAATGGAGCCCTTCATGCACTTGGAAAAAAGAGCACCCGCAAAAGCGCCCACACACATAAAGCCTGCATGGCCAAGGCTCAGCTCTCCTAAAATGCCTACGGTCAGATTCAGGGACACAGCCATAATGACATAAATGCAGAAAGGCACCAAAAGTCCCTTGACGAGGCTGGAAATATGCCCTCCGCTTATCATAAACTGCATGATCAACCAGGCAGCGATCACCATACAGTAGGTGATCATGTTATTGATAAATATTTTTTTCTTTGCTGTGCTTTTCATACCGGTACACCTACACTTTCTCTCTGATCTGTTTTCCAAGAATACCTGTGGGCTTCACAAGCAGTACAACGATCAGAACAGAGAACACAATGGCATCTGATAACTGGGAAGAAATATATGCCTTTGACAAAATTTCGATCACTCCCAGAAGGATTCCTCCGATAAATGCTCCCGGTATGGAGCCAATCCTCCAAATACGGCAGCCACGAAAGCTTTGATGCCTGGCATAGAACCGGTGTATGGCGTTAAAGACGGATAAGCAGAGCACAAAAGCACACCTGCGATGGCTGCAAGAGCAGAACCAATAGCAAAGGTAAGGGCAATTGTTCCATTTACATTGATGCCCATAAGGGTAGCAGCACCTTATCCTCTGATACAGCCAGCATAGCCTGTCCTGCCTTGGAGCGGTTTATAAATATCACAAGCCCCGCCATGATAATAATACACGTTATAATCGTAACAATTGTTTCTCCTGTAACCGTCAGCTGTCCGTCTGCCAGACGCAGAGCCGGAAGAGTTACAACAGACTGAAAGGATTTGGTATCTGCTCCCCAGATCAGAAGGGCCAGGTTCTGAAGCAGATAACTGACACCGATTGCTGTGATCAGAACAGCCAGCGGGGAAGCTGCACGAAGAGGCTTATATGCCACTCTCTCGATCACAACGCCCAGAACCGTGCACACCACTACTGCTAAAAGCACACCTGCCAAGGGAGGAAGCCCCATGGAACCGGTTGCCACGAATACCACATAGCTTCCGATCATTATAACATCTCCATGAGCAAAGTTCAACATCTTGGCGATTCCATATACCATTGTGTATCCAAGGGCTATGATTGCGTATACGCTGCCCAGGCTGACGCCGTTGATCAAATAGTTAACAAAGCTCATTCTATAACACCTCTTCTATGGTTTACTACAGATAAGAGGGCTGTCTTACGACATCCCTCTTTCGGGTCTTCGTTATGAAAATTTATTCCATGGCCGCATATGCGCCGTCTACGATCTTCACAGCCTTAGGTGCCTTGTGCGGCTCGCCGTCCTCTGTCCAGGTCATTCCGGTGCCGGTAAGACCATCCAGCTTGATATTCAGCATGGATGCCTTCATCGCCTCGCACAGATCGCTGACAGACATATCCGGTGTTGCCTTTGCATCCTCAATGGCTGCCTTTACAGCATAAACTGCATCGTAAGCGTCTGCTGCAAACTGGATCGGCGTCTCTTTGTAAGCATCTTCATATGCCTTTACAAACTTTACTGTGAGGTCATCCTTTGCATCAGCTGCAAATGGAGTTAAAAGCATCAGCCCTTCTGCCAGACTGGTATCAAAGCCCTCTACCTGAAGGATACCGTCCATACCATCTACCCCAAAGAACTGGGGCGCAAAGCCCATGGTATTGGCCTGCTGAAGGATCAGAGAAGCCTCTGTGTAATAGATCGGAAGGAATACCATCTCAGCGCCGGCATCCTTTGCCTTCTGAAGCTGCGTGGAGAAATCCTTGTTGCTGTCGGCTGTGAATGCCTCTGCTGCTACGATCTCAATCCCCTGGGCCGGAGCTTCCTGAGCAAACTTCTCATATACCCCGCTGGAATATACGTCCGAGCTGTCATAGATTACCGCAATCTTAGATGCTTATGCTCTCCAATATAAGTAGCAGAAGCCGCACCCTGATCCGGGTCAGAGTAGCAGATACGGAATACGTTCGGATTCGCTGCACATTCAACAACGGAACCGGATGGCGTGATCTGGAACATATTATCAGCCGCTGTTTTATCCGCTACTGCAAGACATGGGGCTGATGTGGTGGTTCCTACCAGCACCTGCATTCCCCAGTCCTTTAAGGTATTATACGCATTTACACTTTTTTCCGCGTCATGTTCATCATCCTGGAACTGGAACTCAATCTGATAGCCATTGATACCGCCTGCTGCATTGATCTCATTTACAGCCAGCTCTGTACCGTGCTGTACAGCCATTCCATATACAGCCGCACCGCCTGTAACAGGGCCGATCCCGCCGATCTTAAATACCTTCGCCGCTTCACTTCCGCCCTCAGAGTTTGCTTCTGCTGAAGCGGAACTTCCCTCAGCTTTTGTCCCGGCTGCCGAACCTCCGCAGGCGGTTAATGAAACTGCCATTGCTGCCGCAAGTCCTGCGCATAAAAGTCTTTTCATAATATCCTCCTCCTGCAGTACCAGACACTGTCCCTGCCCTCTTTAAAGCCGGAACACTGCTCACTGCATATTATAATGCTCTGCTGTATTAAAGCTTTCTTAAGATTATAAGAATTTCCCTCTGCATTGTCAACCGTTTTCCCTGATTCCTGCTATAACGAAAAGTTATTCCTTCCATTCCAGCAGAGCATTTTCTGCCCGCCGATCCCTGAGCATCAGATCATACAGCGCATCCTTTGCAGGCTTTCCGTCAAAAAGAACCTCATTTACCTGCTCCACGATCGGCATGGACACCTCATATTTCTTAGAAAGAGCCTGGCCGCTCTGGCAGAGTATACACCCTCTACTACCATTTTTACTTCTTTCATGGCTTCATCCATCGTATATCCCTTACCGATCAGGATACCTGCTCTGCGGTTTCGGCTGTGCATACTGGCGCAGGTAACGATCAGATCTCCGATTCCAGTCAGGCCGGAAAAGGTCTCCGGGCTTCCTCCCATGGCAGTACCAAGCCTGGTGATCTCGGCAATGCCTCTGGTGATCAATGCAGCCTTTGTGTTTATCACCGCAGCCTAAGCCGTCCGCAATCCCGCAGCAAGGGCGATTACATTTTAAGCGCGCCTCCCAGCTCAATTCCCAGCATATCCGGACTGGTATACACCCGGAATACAGGGCTCATAAACAGGTTCTGCACCAGCTCCGCATCCTGTCTTCTGTGCGCTCCTGCCACGCAGGTTGTAGGGAGTCCCCTGCTTACCTCCTCTGCATGGCTGGGCCCGGAAAGAACCGTAACCCTGGCAGCCGGAAGCTCTTCCTCAATGATCTCAGACAGATTTTTAAGAGTCGTATCCTCAATCCCCTTGGCTACATTGGTAATGACCTGCCTTCCTTTAAAAAGGGAGCCATCCTGTGCGCCGTTTCCCTCACATAAACCGATGGAACCGAAAGAACCAGAAGCTCCTTATCCTTCATAGCCTGCTCAAGATCTCCTGTCACACGGATCTTCTCCGGGATCGGCGTATCCCCCAGATTGGGATGGCGTCTTGTGGCTGTAAGCGCTTCTACCTCCGCAGGAACCGCAGACCACAGCTCCACCTCATGGCCGTTTCCCGTAAGGAGAACCGCTAAAGCAGTTCCCCAGGTTCCTGAACCGATCACACCAATCTTAGACATATCGTACCCCTCCTGTCACTGTATTTATGTATTTACTGCTTTTTGGCTCCCACTTTATTTTCCGTGCCCTTTAAAAGACGGCCGATATTCGCCCGGTGGCGCCAGAAGGCCATGACCGTGATTACGGCTGTCACAGCTGTAAACTCCAGTCTTCCCGGTATCAGGCCATAGGCTCCGCGGAGATTCTGTACTGCGTCCCAGACAAGAAGGATCACAGATACCACTAAAGAACCTAACGATACATAGCGTGTCACTGCCACAAGCAGAATAAAGCAGGGCAGATCACAGTCAGTCTCCAGTCAATGGAGAAAATAATTCCCGCTGTGGCTGCAATTCCCTTTCCTCCTTAAATCCTAGATAAAAGGAAATTATGTCCCAGGATCACTCCAAGGCCCGTATAGAGCATATACACATACATAAGCTCCGGCTGATCCTTAAACAGCAGCCGCGTGATAAAGCAGGGGATCACGGTTTTTAAGAAATCTCCCACAAAAACCGTAAGACCTGCTTTTTTTCCCATTACACGCAGGGCATTGGTACTGCCGGAGTTGCCGCTTCCGTAACTGCGTATATCAATGCCGTGAAGTTTTCCATAAATATATCCGGTCTGAAAGAGGCCGCACAGATAACCGGCGGCCAGACAAATGATGCGTTCCATTTCTCATATCCCTTGTGATCTTTTCCTTCCGTTCCCGGATGATGAATTTTAAGGAGGTACCCTTAAATCCAAAAGCGTTTCGGATCTTATTCTCAAGATATCTTGTATAGGAGAAATGCATCAGCTCCTTGTCATTTACAAAGATAACAAATGTCGGCGGCTTTACAGATACCTGGGTCATGTAGTAAATCTTTAAGCGCTTGCCCTTATCGGAAGGCGGCTGCTGCATGGCTACTGCCTCTGTCATGATCTCATTAAGAACACCGGTCGCTACAAGATTCTGGTTCTGGCGCACCATATCGATCATGTCAAACAGCTTTGGAAGACGCTGTCCGGTGGCAGCCGAGATAAAGATAAATTCCGCATAGGGCATGAATGCCAGAGTTTCCCGGATTTTATTTGTATACTGGTAAATGGTCTTGTCATTCTTCTCAATGGCATCCCATTTATTTACAGCCACAATAATTCCCTTGCCTCTGTCATGTGCAATTCCGGCAATCTTAGCATCCTGCTCTGTAACCCCTTCCTTGGCATCAATGACCACAACCACAATGTCCGCCCGCTCCACTGCGGTTACCGTACGGATAATACTGTAACGCTCCAGTTCTTCCTTGATTTTATTTTTGCGGCGGAGTCCCGCTGTGTCGATAAATACATAGGGCGTACCGTTGTGGACAATCTCTGTATCCACTGCATCTCTGGTAGTTCCGGCAATATCAGATACAATGACCCTGTTTTCTCCTAAAAGCTTATTGATAATGGAAGATTTTCCCACATTGGGCTTTCCGACCACCGCAATTCTCGGACGGTCATCCTCCTCTTCCTCTGAGGCAGTTCCGTCAAAATGTTTTACCACCTCATCCAACAGATCACCGATCCCCAGACGGGATGCCGCAGAAACAGGAACAGGATCGCCGATTCCCAGATTGTAAAACTCATATACGTCATTTCCAAATTTTGCCATGCTGTCCACTTTATTTACAGCCAGCACAACCGGTTTTCTGGATTGAGCATATCTGCCACTTTGGAATCTGCATCCACAAGCCCCTGACGCACATCTACGATAAACACGATCACATCTGCGGTGGAAATGGCGATCTCGCCTGCTCCCGCATCTGGGATAAAATGATATCGCTGGTATCCGGTTCAATACCGCCTGTATCAATTAAAGTGAAATTCATATCCAGCCAGGAACAGTCCGCATAAATACGGTCTCTGGTAACGCCTGGGGTATCCTTTACAATGGAGATGGTATCTCCTGCAATTACATTAAACAGCGTAGATTTTCCCACATTGGGTCTTCCTACGATGGCTACCACTGGTTTGCTCATTTATCTTTATTCCTCCTACTTATATGACTCGTCCGACAGCTCATCAAGCTCATAGCCCTCATAGCCGTAGTCTGCTCCAAGGCCTGCTTCATCCTCCGTTTGTTCTGCTTCCAGCTCTGGATAAAGAACCGCCTTTACAAAATCGCGCCCGCTTGATTTTACTATACGCACCTTTACTTGTAAAGCCTTTTCTGCGTCCTCGGCCGTGAGATCATCCAAAAAAACGGTCTCGCCGCTGCGGAACATATTTACCGGAAGAAGAAGGTATTCTCCCAGCTCTTTGCCCTTTAGCTGGGCGATCACATCCTGCCCGGTGAGAAGGCCGGATACAGTGATGGATTCTCCAAAAAAATCATTTCTTATGGGATAAATATGAAGATGGTGCGGCCGGGGAATTTTTCATTGATCCATCCGGCATATTTCTTTATATAAGGATAGGGAAGGCGGCCGGTTGCAATGGAAACGGTACGGTTTTGACCGTCATCAGAGTACCCTTTTAACGCCTCCTCTACTTCTGAGGCCAGAAGCCTCCAGCATTCCCACTCCGTTTTCCAGCTGGATATAACCGTCATATCGCTCCTCCTCCGGAAGGGCGCTCTGCCAGAATATACCACTCGTCGCTGGCGTGGATAAAGTGGATCCCATGCTCCTTATACAGCTTTTCTGCCACATCTCGATCAGGTCGATGACCTGGCAGGCGTCCTCCTTTGTAAACGGTTCTAAGGGGTACAGACCGTCTCTGTACTTGGAACCCCACCGGCACCACAGATACGCTCTGCATACAGGGAATATACTTTGTAAGATCCTCAATGGAACGCTTTAACTCCTCCCCGTCATTGACACCCTTGCACAAAACAATCTGTCCGTTCATGGGCGTACCTGCCTCATAAAGGCGGTCGATCAGTTTCAGGGATTGTCCTGCAAACCGGTTGTGCAGCATCTTGCAGCGAAGTTCGGGATTTGTCGTCTGGAACGAAATATTGATCGGAGCCAGTTTAAAGCGGATGATCCGCTCGATATCTTTTCCTTCAGATTCGTAAGGGTCACATAATTTCCCTGGAGAAAGGACAGTCTGGTATCATCATCCTTAAAATACAGTGTTTCCCGCATTCCCGGAGGCATCTGGTCAATAAAGCAGAAAATGCACTTGTTGCTGCAGGATCGGTACTCGCTCATAAGTCCGTTTTCAAACGTAAGTCCCAGATCCTCATAATCGTTTTCAATGTCAAGCTCCCACTCTTCTCCGTCAGCCTTTCTCACCGTCATAAGCATGGACGGACTGTTTACATAGTATTCATAATCGAATATATCCTCTATGGGATTTCCGTTGATCGTAAGGACACAGTCTCCGGCTCCAGCTCCAGTTCTTCGCCAATGGAACCCGAATCTACCTTTGAAATAAGATGTCCCTTCAGTTTCTTTCCATATTATTTTGACCTCAATCTGTCTGTATTCTGATGTTCTTTTTCTATCATAACAATTTTACCTATGTTTGTAAATGGCAACTTCCCAATGTATTTTTCAGTAAAATCTCTGTAAAGCCTTGACCAGAATGGCGGGAAATGGTATATATCATATGTATGCCCTCAGACAGGGACGGCCTGTCCGCCTTGTTTTCTGAGGAAAACCGTCACTACAATGGACAAAGTAAGCTTTCATGGCTAACAATTTCGTATTTAATGATTCCCTCCCGTTGCACCTTTAAAGCTGGCTGCCCTGGAAGCTGCCGGGACTTCGCCTCCAAGGTCAACGATCACATTGTGCAGTTCCGCCGCAACGATATTGAGGAACTGACCCGCCGCAAGGCAGACCTGCGCTACCGCGGATATGATGTGGATTCCTATCTGTTGGACTGCCACTGCCCGCGCTTTGGCACTGGCGAGGCAAAAGGCGTGATCAATGAATCTGTACGCGGCAACGATGTATTTGTAATGGTTGATGTAATGAACTACAGCATTACACTGTATGCGGCTACACCAACCACATGTCTCCGGATGACCATTATCAGGATTTAAAGCGTATTATCGGTGCCTGCTCCTCTACAGCTCACCGGATCAATGTAATTATGCCTTTCCTCTATGAAAGCCGCCAGCACAAGCGCAGCAAGCGCGAGTCCTTAGACTGTGCTATGGCACTGGAGGAGCTGGTTGCAATGGGCGTAGAAAACATCATCACCTTCGACGCTCACGACCCCAGAGTGCAGAATGCCATCCCCCTTTACGGCTTTGACAACTTCCTGCCTACGTATCAGTTTGTAAAACACTGTTCTCCCACGATACTACCACAAAGATCGACAAGGATCATCTGATGGTGATCAGCCCGGATGAAGGCGCCATGAACCGCGCGGTATATCTGGCAAACAACCTGGGCGTAGATATGGGTATGTTCTACAAACGCCGCGACTATTCCAAGGTTGTAAACGGACGCAACCCCATCGTAGCCCATGAGTTCTTAGGTTCCTCGGTAGAAGGCAAGACCGTTCTGATCATTGACGATATGATCTCCTCCGGTGAAAGTATGCTGGATACCTGTAAGGAATTAAAAGGAGAGAAAGGCTGCTCAAGGATCGTATGCTGTACCTTCGGCCTGTTCACCAATGGACTTGAGAAGTTCGACGAGTATTTTGAGAAGGGTTATCTGGATTATGTGATCACAACCAACTTAAATTACCGTCCAAAGGAGCTCTTTGACCGCAAGTGGTATCTGGAGGCAGATATGAGCAAATACACCGCTGCTATTATCAACTCCTTAAACCATGACCGTTCCATCGGAGCAACCCTTTCTCCTACAGAGAAGATCCAGAAGCTTGTAAGAAAAAAGACAGCAGATCATCTATGATATCATGAAACCCCGTCCGGGCCGCCATCAAGGGCCTCGAAGACGGGGTTTCATTGCCGTATCATTTCAGGCATAAAAATGCTGCCAGAGTTCCTCTTTAGCCCCAGCCTTCCGGTGGGAAAAAAGCACCTCATGGTTGCACATGGTGCAGATATTGGCCGTGTGGATCTGCTCTTTTTTTAGTCCAGCTTCCAGAAAAAGGATTTCATTTGCCGTCCACAAATCCAGCTGATATTTGCCCGGAGCCTTTCCTTCTGTAAAAGGGAAGAATGCCATCTGGGAGCAAAGGCTTCTTTAAATTCCTCCACCACCTCTTCTCCCACTTCAAAACAGTCCTTACAGATGCTGGGGCCGATGCAGACCACCAGATCCTCAGGCCGTGTTCCGAAGGCCTCCTTCATGGCCTTTATAGTTTCCCTGCCCCATGGCCTTTACCGTCCCCCGCCAGCCGGAATGGCTTAAGCCGATGGCCCTATGGGTCCGATCCACAAAATACAGCGGCACACAGTCCGCATAAAGGTCACAAGGGTCTGGCCGGGTACATCTGTGATCATCCCGTCTACATCCCTGTAATCTCTTGGAATGATCACCCTTTCCCCATCTGCCTTGGTCATACGCCGGACATTGACTGTATGGGTCTGCCAGGATACGGTCATCCGGTCTCTGTCTACCCCAAAGAGCCGTGGCCATTCTGGTAAGATTTTCCAATACATCCTTCGGATCGTCCCTCTGGTATAAGAAAAGTTCATATGCGCAGTCCCCTTGCTTACGCCTTCCAGCCTGGTGGAAAACCGTTGATCACAAGGCCGGTTTTTTCAAGAACATCAAAGGAAAGATACGGCACTCCTCCCTTTTCTCTTGTCGTAAGAACCTTCGCACTGTTTTTATACTTCCACTGAATCAT
>SCPP01000580.1_pt1 | contig 21294 bp, 37 predicted proteins | sample 6106811 | NCBI WGS metagenome assembly SCPP01 (sample SAMN10720449, study PRJNA508395) | human gut metagenome | isolation source: Participant 2 stool, 15 month | host: Homo sapiens | collected 2018
GCTGTCCGTTATATCGTCACCGCCGATACGCACGATTGCACAATCCGAGTTTTCACTCCAAGTTGTTTTAACAAGCTTTCGTCTTTTTATCGGTACAAGCCGCTCTTGTTACCAAATTTGCAATAGCGTTTATTTTATCCATATTTTGTCTATCGCAAGCACTTCATAACCATATTAAAAGTTGAAACAGATGTTCCGAATCTGCCCAATCCTATTACTGTAAAAGTTTTCATAACAAATCCTTAGCCTTTCTGCTATCCGACAATGAAATTACATTCCGGATACCTTATATCATTAGTTTTCTTGATGCGAGTCATAAACACAACGCTTATCGTCATAATGCCCACTCTGCCGAAGAACATATATACAATAAGCAAAATCTTTGTAAAATGGACGCGCTCCCCGATACACCGACCGAAAGACCGACTGTACTGTATGCCGACGCCACTTCGTATATATCCGAATTTATCAAATCTTGATTATCAATATAACTTATAAGCACCGAACCGCCCACAACAAGCACAGCCACAATACAAGCAATGCCATTGCTTGAAGAATAGTCGTGAGCAACTCTTCTGCCGTGAATAACAACATCAGATTTGCCACGCAATACGGAAATCAAAGTCATTATTACAAAGTACAGCTGTTCCGAGCTTTACGCCGCCCGCAGTCGAGCCTGAAGCGCCGCCTATCATCATAAGCACCGTTCCCCTGCCTTTGACAAGTCGGTTAAATTATTCTGTATAAGTGCGTCAAATCCGGCCGTTCTTGTTGTGACCGACTGAAAGAATGACGCCAATATTTCTGACCGACACTTTCAGCACCGATTGTATTTATGTTGCCGTATTCAAGAATGAAATACACAAATGTACCTAATGACAATAAAAATATCTGTGCCAAAATTATTACTTTGAATACACGTTAAGTTTTTTCCACGATTTTTGCGATAATATCCTCCCCACACAATAAAACCTAATCCGCCTATGGCAACAAGTATCGCAAGCGTACAAAGTACAAGCGGATCGTGTCTGTATGAAAGCATACTCTTTTCCGTCACCGATTATATCAAATCCCGCATTGCAAATGCCGATACGGAATGAAATATACTAAACCACATTCCTTTAAAAATCCGTATTTCGGTACAAAACGTATTGAAAGCACTATCGCGCCCAACAATTCTATAATTCCCGTTATATGCAAAACGTGCTTGCAAGTTTGACTATTCCCTCAAGGCTTTCCGTACCCATTGTCTGTGCTATAAGCATTCTGTTTCTAAGTCCGATTTGTCGGTTTGAAACTATAAACACAATACAAAGTATCGTCATAAATCCCAAACCGCCGAGCTGAATTAAAAATAGTATCACAGCTTGTCCGAACAAGCTGAAATATGCACCGACATTTATAAGCGTAAGCCCTGTTACGCAAGTTGCGGACGTTGTTGTAAACAATGCCGACAAAAACGGCGCCTAACTCTCTTTAGATGAAATCGGCAACATTAAAAGCAATGCTCTACAAGGATAATCAACGCAAATCCAAACGAAATACGCCTTGCCGTATTTATTCTTTTGTGAAATAAAATTTTCTGATAATATTCATAATTTATTTGCTTTCTCCAAAATACTCAAAATCACATCTTCCGATGTAATTTTCGGAGCTGTCGTCAGACTCTTTAAGTTCGTTTCCACGCATACGGCGAAAACAATATAAGTATCGGATAAAATTCAAGTCTGCCTACAAGCATACCTATTGACATCACTATTTTGACAATGCCGAGAAATCGGCAAACTTCCTGTCGGGCCTACCAATCCCAATCCTGACCAATGTTGTTCATTGTCGCACTTACGGCAGTAACCGTTGTTGAAGTCCCATTATCAAAGCTGATAAGAAGAATTGACACAGCCGCAAACAACATATATACAACGAAATATCCCAACACACCGTTTACGATATTCTTTCAACCGTTTTGCCGTCAACCTTAACCGAAAATACACTTCGCGGACTTACCGCTTTTTATTGAGTGAGTGGCTGTTTTCATAAGTATAATAAATCTTGTAACTTTCATACCGCCGCTTGTTGAGCCTGCACACGCGCCGACTACATCAATAATACAAGTATAATCTGCGAAAGCATAGGCCAACGCACAAAGTCGGCAGTTGAATATCCCGTCGTTGTCATAATTGACGACACTTGGAAGAATGAATATCTGAACGTTCTGCCTCCGTGATACATAGGCATAATATTAAGCGCAATAATTACCGCTGCACCTATCATCATTCCTATATACCACTTAACTTCATCATTACTCTTTATCTGTGAGAATTTTCTTGCAATTATCAAGAAATACACGTTAAAATTCAATCCGAACAACATCATAAATATACCGATAACATAATCGATATATGCACTGTTATAATACGCAACGGAACTATTCTTTATTCCGAAGCCTCCTGTACCGGCTGTGCCGAACGTATGGAGCAAGCTGTCAAATACAGGCATACCGCCGAACAGCAAAAGCACAAATTCAATGACCGTAAGCGCTATATATATTCCGTAAAGTATTCTAAGCGAAACTGCCATCTGCTTGCAAGTTTGCCTACAACAGGTCCCGGCATTTCCGCTCTCATCATATGAGTTGTTCTTGTATCCTTTGACGAAAAATCGCCATTGCAAACGCAAGTACACCCATACCGCCGAGCCAATGAGTAAAACTTCGCCAAAAGCAAGCTCTTGTCAAGTGCCTCGACATTTGTAAGTATAGATGAACCGGTTGTTGTAAAACCTGACACCGTTTCAAAACTGTCCACAAAACTCGGTATCTGACCGCTGATATAAAACGGCAGACAACCGATTATTGATATTACAATCCATCCTATCGCAACGATAAACATTCCGTCACGTCCGTAAAGGCTTTTATTTTCGGCGCTTTTGCAGATACACAAAGTCCGATTAATACGGATATTACTATCGGTATTACATACGCCAAAGCTATTGACTCACCGTAAAGCAAAGACAATCCCAAAGGTGCAAGCATTGTTGCCGCAACAGCTACAAGTATTCGTCCTACGGAATATGCTATCATCCTATAATTCATATCTTTTCCTTTCGTAACCGCTATGCAAGTATATCGCCGAGTGTGGTAATATGATGTGTTGTCACAATCACAACAGTATCACCGACTTCAAGTTTACTTTCACCGTCCGGCAGCATAATCTTGTTATTTCTGAGAATTGCTGCAATCAAAGCATTACGTTTCATCTTAATCTGTGAAAGTGACTTTGAAGTAAGCTCGGATTCTCTTGTAACTGAATTCCATAGCTTCAGCTTTATTGTTTACTATTCGGTAAAGAGTTCTCATTTCCGTATCCTTTGCCGATTTCATAGCTCTTGCATAACCGATTATAATATTCGCGGTTATATTTTAGGCGTAACGATACTGTACACGCCTGTGTTTTCCATAAGCTCCGCAAATGAAAGACGGTTTACCTTTGTTACAATCTTATCGACAAATCTTGACTGCGAATACATTGATATAATCATATTTTCTTCGTCAATACCCGTCAGTGCAACAAGCGAATCAACTCTGTCAATGCCCTCTTGTGCAAGAACGTGCTTATCTGTTCCGTCGGCACACACAATATCCGCTTTCGGCAAATGCTCGGTCAATTCCTTGCATCTGTTCATATTGTGTTCTATAATTTTAACCCTTATGCCGCTTTCAAGAAGCTGTTTCGCAAGATAAAACGATATTCTTCCGCCGCCGATTATAATTGCGGTTTTAACCTTTGTGTTTATAACACCTATCTCATGCATAAATTTCGCAACATCTCTGTGAGATGCGGTTATGTGAAGTTATCTCCGCTTTCGATAACAAAATCACCGTTCGGAATATACACCTCATTACCGCGTTGCACCGCACATATAAGAAGTTTTATCTTAAACTTTTTGTATATCTCAAAAATAGCTTTTCCGCAAAGTGCGTTATCCGAACTGATGTTAAATTCAATAAGTTCAATTCTGCCTTTGCGAAAGTTTCTGTTTTGATTGCTGCAGGAAAACGAAGTATTCTCGATATTTCGCAAGCAGTTGCGTATTCGGGATTTACTATAAGATTTATTCCGAGAGCGTTACGCATAAAATCAAGCTGTTTAAAATATTCTCTGTTTCTCACTCTTGCAACACATCTGTCCGCACCGAGTTTTTAGCCATAACGGTGCAAAGTGCGTTAAATTCGTCATTTTCCGTAACGGCAATAAATATGTCTGCCTTGTTAGCCTCCGCCTCGCGCAAAGTTTCAAGGTCAGTACCGCTCCGCATACGCACCTTACATCATAATCATCTTGAATTCGGTCGCAGATTTCACTTTTAATATCAATAAGAACTACGTCATCGCCCTCATAATTAAAATCCTCTACAAGCTTTCTTCCGACCTTACCGCCGCCTACTACGATTACATTCATTTTCTTCTCTTTTCTCCCGCGTCATAAGCAATAATACCGCTTCTCTTGCATTTCTGCCATTGTACAAAATATTATAAGCTTCTTCAACAATAGGCATTTCAACATTATATTTGTGTGCCATTTCATATGCCGCCGTTGCGGTGTTTACACCCTCAACAACCATATGAACGCTTTCCAAAGTTTCCTTTAAACTCTTGCCTTGACCCAAAAGTATTCCGGCACGTCTGTTTCTCGAATGCATACTTGTGCAAGTTACAATCAAATCACCTACACCGCTAAGTCCCATAAATGTCTTTTCATTTGCACCCATAGCCTTGCCGAGTCTTGCAATTTCAGCAAGACCTCTTGTCATAAGCGCCGCTTTTGTATTGTCGCCGTAACCAAGTCCGTCACTTATTCCCGCACAAAGTGCGATAACGTTTTAAGTGCTCCGCCAAGTTCAACACCTATTATATCGGTTGAAGTGTACACTCTGAACATATCTCCCATAAACACGTCTTGAATAAATTTAGCCGTATCAATATGCTCCGACGCAACAACATTCGTTGTAGGAAGTCCTCTTGAAACCTCCTCTGCGTGTGACGGACCGCTCATAACAGATATATCCGCCTGCGGAATTTCTTCTTTATACACCTGTGAAAGACGTAAAAGTGTACCTTCTTCAAGTCCCTTTGATATATTTACTATTTTCTGTCCCTCTTTAACGTGCGGTGAAAGCTGTTTCGCCGTTGTTCTCGTTGCCGGTGACGGTGCGGCTGTTATAATAAGCTCCGCTCCGTCTGTACATTCAGCCATATCGTGACTGCAATAAATTGTATCCGGAAATTTCACTCCCGGCAAAATTCTTTGTTTTCTCTGTCTTTTTCAGTCTGTCCGTTTCTTCCTGTATCCACGACCATAAATATACATTATGTCCTCTTGAAGATAAAAGTATCGCTATGGCAGTTCCCCAACCGCCTGAGCCAATTACTGCAATTTTCATTTTACTTCTCCTTTTGCTCCAAGTTTGTTTTCCGTACCGCTAAGTAATCTCTTTATATTTGCATGATGTCTTGCTATTAAAGTCCGCCGATAATAACAACGCACACAAGCTGAATTACATCAACGTTCTTTGTAACAATCATTTTAACGATTTCTATAACTATGTACATTGCACCGCCCAAGATTGAACCGAGCGATACATACCTTGTTACTGCCATAACCGCTATTGCAACAACAGCCACAATAAGTCCGACTTTCCAGTCAAGCATTAACACAACGCCCAGCGAAGTCGCAACGCCTTTGCCGCCTTTAAATCCGAAGTAAAGCGGAAAATTATGACCGAGAATTACGCATACACCTGCGACATAGCTTATAACAGGATATATTTCATCTGTACCCGCAATATTTTTACAAGTCTTGATAAAAGTATCACGACTATGCCTTTTAACACGTCAAGCAACAGTGTTATAACACCCATTTTCTTGCCGTATGTTCTTAACATATTCGTTGCACCCGCATTTCCGAACCACTTTCACGGATGTCCTTACCGCTCAGCATTTTGAAAGCAGTATAGAAAAATTAACCGAACCGATTAAATATGATATTATTGCCGTCAAGGCAATTATTAAATATGTCATAACTATCTCCCATTACATTTTCTTTTCATTTTCTCTCTTACGATAAACTTTATAGGTGTTCCCTCGAAACCAAATGCCTTCGCACTTGATTTTCGATAAATCTCAAATACGAATAGTGGAACAAATCCTTTGAATTTGCGAATAAAATAAATGTCGGCGGTGCTGTTGCAGCCTGTGTACCGTAGTAAACCTTTAAACGTCTGCCCTTGTCTGACGGCGGCTGTTGCTTTGCCATTGCTTCGTTTAAGGCGTCGTTAAGCATACCGGTTGTAATTCTTCTCTTGTGCTGCTCATTTACTTTCTTGATAAGTTCCAAAAGCTTGTCAACTCTCTGACCTGTCTTTGCACTGATGAATATAATTTCCGCATAAGACATAAACGCAAATTCTTCACGCACACGCATTGTAAAGTTTTTCATAGTCTTTGTGTCTTTAGAAACAATATCCCACTTATTAACCGCAAAATACAAGCCTTACCCTGCTCGTGAGCATAGCCGGCAACCTTTGTGTCCTGTTCTGTAATACCCTCGTTTGCGTCAATCATAATAACGCACACGTCACTTCTGTCAACCGCCGCAAGCGAACGTACAACACTGTAACGCTCTACGTTTTCGTCAATCTTACCGCGTTTTCTCATACCGGCGGTATCGATAAACAGATACTTGTCGCCGTTCTTTTCGTAATGTGAGTCGATTGCGTCACGCGTTGTTCCTGCGATGTTACTTACAATAACTCTGTCCTCACCTAAAATTTTATTTATAAGCGACGATTTACCTGCATTCGGTTTACCGATTACCGCAACTTTAATTTCATCCTCGTCATCTGACGTATCTGCGTCCTCAGGGAACAAGTGAGTAACTTCGTCAAGCAAATCACCTACACCCAAACCGTGAGTTGATGAAATAGCAATCGGATCGCCAAGTCCCAAATTATAAAATTCATAAAATTCAAACGGCGGATCGCCTGTATTGTCAACCTTGTTTACGGCAAGCACAATCTTTTCTTCGCCTTTAAAAGCATTTGTGCAACGTCCTGGTCATTTGCCGTAACACCGTCTTTTACGTTTGTCATAAGCACAACAACGTCTGCCATTTCAATGGCAAGTTGTGCCTGACGGCGCATTTGTACAAGGATTTCGTCCTTTGACGCAGGCTCGATACCGCCTGTATCGATAAGCGTAAAGTGCTTGTCAAGCCACACTGCGTCAGAATAAATTCTGTCACGCGTTACACCCGGTGTGTCCTCTACTATACTTATTCTCTTTCCTGTTATCTTATTAAACAAAGTCGATTTTCCGACGTTCGGTCTGCCGACTATCGCTACCAATGGTTTCATATTCTTCTCCTTTAAAATTCAAGTTCTTCTCCCAAGATTTTCTCAAATTCATATCCGTCATTTATGACAGGCTCTATCTTCACATTCAACGCTTTTTCAACGTCTGATACAGTCAAATCATCAAGGAAAATCCGTCTTCATCTCTCAGCATACTGTGCGGAATAAGCATTATATCCCCTATAGGCTTGTCTTTAAGCTGGTCGATTATATCTCCGCCCGTGACAAGTCCCGAAACGTTTACGCCTCCGCCGAAAAGTTATTTTTATCGCATAAACAGTTATCTTTACGTCTGTCTTTTCCATAAGACGTTCCGACAAACCCGTTATAAAGATGCCGCCGCCTCACCTGTTACAAGAGTTACATTTCTGTCATACTTTTGTTTTCACAAGTTTAATTGCCGAATCAAATTCTTCTGCCATACTGGCAATCAATCCTACACCGTTTTCAAGCTGCGGAAAACCCTCATACACTTCTACGTCAGGTATAGGCAATTCCGCATTCAAATAAAATTCGTCAGAAAGATAAATTAGCCTTGTTCCAAGTTTATCATACAGTTTTTCTGCCAAGTCTCAACTTGTTTTATTGTTTGTGCGGAAGTTTCCTTTGTAAACGGTTTCAGCGGATAAAGTCCGTCACGATAGCGTGTAAGACCGACAGGAACGATTGATACACTGTTTACATTTGGGAACAGTGCCGCCAGTTCGGATATTGACCTGTCAAGTTCCTTGCCGTCATTAATTTCGGGACAAAGCACTATCTGACAGTTCATATAAATATTATTAGCCGCAAACTTTCATTATGTCATAGCACTTACCCGCAAAACGATTATTCAGCATTTTACATCTAAGTTCGGGATTGGTTGCCTGAACCGATACGTTAATCGGCGAAACACGCATTTTTATAAGTCTGTCTATTTCTTCGTCTGACATATTCGTAAGCGTTACATAGTTTCCTGCAAAACGATAATCTCGTATCATCATCTTTAAAATAAACCGTTTCACGCATACCCTTAGGCAACTGATCTATAAAACAGAATATACACTTATTTCGACAACTTTGTGCCTCGTCAATAAGTCCCTCTTCAAATTCAATACCTATGTCGTCGTAATCATTTTCAACCGTTATAACTTCGGTAGTACCGTCCTTTTCAGTATTTCAAGAGTAACTTCATATTCGGCTGTAAGATAGCGATATTCCAGTATATCGTGAAAATCGTGTCCGTTAATGCTTATCAGCTTATCCCCGACTTCAATTCCGGCATCTTCCGCGATTGAATACGGTTCTATATATTTAATTGTGGTATTAACTTTCTCATATTTTTATCTCCGCATTATTATCCAATATGTATTATTACACAAACACAGAAAAATCAAGGCATTTGGCAAAATAAAGACAACCAATGTAATCAGAGATTGTCTTATCTAATGTTTATTCATAAATTATCCATACTTTTCTGCCAATACCACACCCAAAATTATCAAACCACCGCCGATATACTGCACCAATCCCATTGTTTCGCCCAGGAATATCGCACCGAGTATTATTGAGTAATCGGTTCAAATGCTGATACTATCCCGCGGTTGACGCACCCTCACAGCGTACTCCCACTTGAAAAGCGGCACTGCTCCAAGCGTTATAATAAGTGATATAGCCACCGACAGTATCCATGCTTTATAATCCATTTCCGCAAACACCAAGCTATCAGTTGTCAAACCGAAAATATATGTGCCGATACTCATAATAATCATAAGATAAAACGTAAGTTTATATATAGTCCATTTCGTCAAGTTTGGAACGATACATATAAACGACATAAAAGCTATAAAATATTCCCGACAAAATCGCAAGTATCACGCCGATTTTATCGGCTGTATTATTAAGGTCAACAAACATAAACATTCCGAGCGTAACAAGCATAACCGCAAGAAGTTTTATCTTCTTGATTTTTCTTTGTACACTACCGCCGAAGTTATTACGATTATAAGCGGATATATAAAATGGAGCGTCGTTGCAAGTCCTGTTGAGATATAGTCATATGCGGCATAAAGTGAAATCATTGAAAATGAACCGCCAACCACACCAAGTAGAATTATATCTATAAGCTCTTTTTTGTAAGTTTAAACGACACCTTTCTGAAAATCATTATAAAAATAAAAGCGGCAGCATTAGGAATGTACGCAAAAGTAAGCGTAATTCCGTTTGCTCCGCTTTGTATGCAAATTTAGCCAGTATCGGTGCAAATCCGTAAATAAATGCCGATAAAATCAAACAAACTTTACTCTTTGACACCGAAATCCCTCCATAGAATAGGGCGTTAAAGTGTTTCAAGCTCCTTCGCCCAAATTTGATATGAGGCCAGATTCGCCAATCGCCTCTCGGAGAAGAGCAACACTTCCTACTTTCGGACCGTCAGGCAGGCACGAACGTTTGAATTGCTGTGCGAAAATCTTCTGTAAAATACCTTTAACCATTCAAGTATAACTTCTCTGTCATATATCCCATCAAACGCAACTTCAGCCAATCTCAGTATCTTTGACGGCTTTGAACCAAAACGCATAAGATGATACAAAAGAAATCGTGAAGTTCATACGGACCGACAATGTGTTCGGTCTTTTGGGATATTTTTCCGTCTTTCGGCGGAAGAAGTTCGGGACTTACAGGTGTATCCAATATGTCCTGTAATGTTTTCTTCAATATATCGTTATTTGTACGTTTAGCCTCATAATCGACAAGGTAGCGAATAAGTGTTTTCGGAACACCCGCATTCACGCCGTACATGGACATATGGTCGCCGTTATACGTTGCCCAGCCGAGTGCAAGCTCGGACATATCACCGGTACCGATTACCAAGCCGCCGCTTTTGTTTGCAACATCCATAAGAATTTGAGTTCTTTCTCTCGCCTGAGAATTTTCATATGTGACGCCATATACATTCGGATCGTTCTATATCCGCAAAATGCTGATTTACCGCCGCTTTGATATTTACTTTTAATGTAACACCAAGCGAATTTGCAAAATTAACCGCATTGTTATACGTTCTGTCCGTTGTACCGAAACACGGCATTGTTACCGCAATTATATTTTTCCTGTCAATATTAAGACTGTCAAACGCACGCACGGTTACCAAAAGTGCAAGTGTAGAGTCAAGTCCTCCGCTTACACCCACAACAGCCGTTTTGGCATGTGTATGGTCAAGTCGCTTTTAAGTCCCAGTGACTGAATTGAAAGGATTTCTTCACTGCGTTTTTCACGTTTTGTCGTCTGACGGAACGAACGGCTGTTTATCGACATAACGTGTTATTTTAGTGTCCCCGATATTCATATCAAGTTTTACACTCACATATTTTCACTGCCGACTATATTATAGGTATTGCTCTTTTTCTCTCACCTACAAGTCTTTCCAAATCAAGCTCGGTATATACACCGTTGTTAAATCTTTTACTTCTTGCCAAAATCGTGCCGTTTTCGGCAATCATATTATCACCTGCGAATACAAGGTCAGTCGTTGATTCGCCGTATCCCGCATCGGAATAAATATAACCGCAGTAAAGTTTTGCAGACTGACTTTTACAAGCATTTCGCGGTATTCATCTTTTGCAATAACTTCGTTGCTCGCAGAAATATTTGCTATAATCGTTGCACCTGCAAGTGCGTGGTTGACCGACGGCGGCATAGCCGTCCACAAATCCTCGCAAATTTCAACCGCAAGAACAAAATCTTCACACGCATCTGTTTTAAATAATATATTCGCACCGAACGGCACTTCTTCACCGTTTATATTCACATATGTCACTTCATTTTACCGGTCGAAGTGTCTTACCTCATAAAATTCAGCATAGTTAGAATATTGAGTTTCGAACAAGACCTTTATGTGTCCCCGTTTACCACTGCGGCACAATTATAAGTGTCTGCTCCGCAACGTACGGAAGTCCGACAACGGCGGTTATATCAACATTTTCGGTTGCTTTTGCTATTTTGATTAAGCTGTCTTTTGCACTGTCAATCAATATTTTCTGCAAAAACAAATCACCGCAAGTATATCCCGTTATGCAAAGTTCCGGAAATACTATAAGCTTTATATCATTTTGAGCCGCGTCTTCGATTGCCTTTATTATATTTGATGTATTATAATCGGTGTCCGCAACCTTTATATCAACAGTTGCGCTTGCACATCTTACAAATCCGTCTTTCATAAATCAATTTCCTTTCTTTATTCTGTCCCAATAAACTTTTGCCGACTGTTCGGTTTTATTGTCCCCAAAATCGTAATATTTAGTGTCCCTAATGTTATTAGGCAAATATTGCTGTTTGACATAATGATTTTCATAACTGTGCGGATATTTGTACTCTGTTCCGTGACCGAGTTTTTGCTCCGCCGTAATGCGAATCTTTCAGATGTTCCGGTATATCGCCCGTATCCATACTCTCAATATCACTCAACGCACTGTCTATCGCCATTATTGCCGAATTTGATTTCGGTGCGGTTGCAAGTAAAATAACAGCCTCCGCAAGCGGTATTCTCGCCTCAGGGAAACCAAGCTGCAACGCACTGTCAACACAAGCTTTCACGACCGATATAGCCTGTGGATATGCAAGTCCTATATCCTCTGCCGAAATAACCAAAGTCTGCGGCAAATGCTCGGCAAATCACCTGCCGAAACAAGTCTTGCAAGATAATGAACTGCCGCATCCGGATCTGAACCTCTTATTGATTTTTGAAACGCACTTAAAATATCATAATGGCTGTCACCGTCACGGTCGTAACGCATAGCTTTTTGCGTTGCCTGTACCGCCGTGTCAAGCGATATGTGTATTTTTATCTTTGTTTGGCGGTGTTGCAATAAATGCAACTTCAAGCGAATTTAAAGCCTTTCTCACATCTCCGTTTGAAACGTGCCATATGCCGTATTGCGTCTTTGTCAACGGTTACGTCAAAGCCTTTATAATCCGACTCCTTTAATTCTTCAACCGCTCTTTCAAGTGCCTTTCAATCTCGCTCGGCTCAATCTGTTTGAATTCAAATACAACACTTCTCGAAAGCACCGCATTATACACATAAAAATACGGATTTTCCGTTGTACTTGCGATAAGCGTTAACTTGCCGTTTTCCATAAATTCAAGCAAAGACCGTTGTTGTTTCTATTAAAATGCTGTATTTCGTCAAGGTACAGCAGTACTCCGTCCATTGCCAAAAGCTATCAAGCGTTGATACAATATTTTTATATCCGCAACGGACGCAGTTGTCGCATTAAGTCTATGCAAAGTTTTACCCGTTTTTGAGCGATTATGTTTGCAATGGTAGTTTTACCGACTCCGCTCGGACCGTAAAATATCATATTCGGTACTTCGTCATTTTCGATTATGTTTCTTAAAATTTTTCCTTCACCTATAAGGTGCTTTTGTCCGACAACTTCATCAAGCGTCTTTGACGTATTCTATCAGCCAATGGTGTTTTCATTGTGATTCTTTACCTCTTGTATAAGCTTATTAACTTCTTCCTCCGTAACCGTTGTCATTCCCGAACGCTTACATTCTTTCAGCTTTTCGGCATATTCTGCGGCTTTATCGTACTTGTTAAGTTTCATTGCAATCTGTATGCCGTGATAAAGCCCTCGACAAAGTTAGGTGCCGACCCGACAAGTTCATCAGATATTTTTCTGCTTTTCATATTCGCCTTTTCTGAAATAACAAATTGAAAGATTATCTTTTATGTCCCTGTCATCACTGTTGTAATCATAAGCTTCTTCACAAAGTTTTGTTGTTTCGTCAAGGTCATCGTTTCTAAGTAATTTAAAATAGCCAAGCATACCGTAAATACTTGAATTTCTGTAACCTTCGTTCATCATTGACTGTGCATCCTCAATCGCCTCGTCAAGTCTGCCTTGCTTATAGTAAACCATACATCTTTGTTGCTTTGCCAAATTCTTTTCCGGTGCAAGCCCTTTTACTCTTATAATCGGATCAAGAACTTTTTCCGCTTCGTCGGCATAACCTGTACGTAAAAGCACATATGCGTAAGACGATTTCAACTTTACATTTGCTCTGCCCGTTTCACACGCCTTTTATACCACTCTCTCGCACGGTCCTCGTCACCGATTTCAAATGCTTTGTTGCCGTTTATCGCATAATAGGTCGGCAAAAATTATATATTCCCACACCTATAGCCACAATCGCAACGGCTATTCCAAGAAATACATTAAACTTAAACGCTACAATAATTATAGCAAGTGCAATAAGAACTGCAATTAAATTCATAAAAATCGTACCTTTCTTTATAAAATCAAGAGGCTGCAAGCAGCCTCTTAAAATAGTAGTCAAACCGCTATAGTTTTGTCTTGATTAATATTCGGCAGTACCGACTGTTCTTGGGAACGGAAGTACGTCACGAATGTTAGAAACACCTGTAATATACATAACAGCTCTTTCAAAGCCAAGACCGAAACCTGCGTGTTTGTTTGTTCCGTATCTGCGAAGGTCAAGATAGAAATTATAATCTTCTTCCTTAAGTCCAAGTTCTTCATTCTTTCAACAAGTACGTCGTAATTTTCTCTCTGGCTTCCGCCGATGATCTCTCCGACGGAACAAGCAAGTCCATAGCCGCAACCGTCTTTGGTCATCGTTCAGCTTCATATAGAACGCTTTGATCTCCTTTGGATAATCTGTTACAAACAACGGACGCTTAAATACCTGTTCTGTAAGGTATCTTTCGTGTTCTGTCTGTAAATCGCAGCCCCATTCCACCTTATTGTCAAACTTAACCTTACCGGCTTTTGAATCTTCGATAAGTATATTTACAGCCTCTGTATATGTTACATGAGCAAACTCACTGTTTACAACGTGGTTTAGACGGTCAAGAAGTTCCTTGTCGATAAATTGATTGAAGAACTGCATTTCTTCCGGTGCATTTTCAAGACAATAGTTAATGATATACTTTAGCATATCCTCTGCAAGTTCCATATCGTCTTTTAGATCTGCAAATGCGATCTCCGGCTCGATCATCCAGAACTCTGCTGCATGTCTTGTTGTATTTGAATTTTCGGCTCTGAATGTAGGACCGAATGTGTAAACATTTCTAAATGCCATACAGTATGTTTCAACATTAAGCTGACCGCTTACTGTAAGGCTTGTCTCTTTCCCAAAGAAATCCTGTGTATAATCTACAGTTCCATCCTCATTCTTCGGAACGTTGTCCATATCCAGTGTTGTAACTTGGAACATTTCGCCCGCACCTCGCAGTCACTTCCGGTGATCATCGGAGTATGAACGTATACAAATCCTCTCTCCTGAAGAATTGGTGAATTGCATACGCAATCATTGAACGCACTCTGAACACTGCCGAGAATGTATTTGTACGCGGTCTTAAATGAGCGACTGTACGCAAATATTCAAAGCTGTGTCTTTTCTTCTGTAACGGATAATCCGGTGTAGATTCACCGTCGATTACAACGTTTTCAGCCTTTAATTCAAACGGCTGTTTTGCGTCCGGTGTAAGTACAAGTGTACCTGTTGCCGTAATTGCAGCTGCAATGTTTAGCTTTGAAAGTTCCGCAAAGTTATCAAGTTTATCCGACTCAATTACTATCTGCAAATTCTTAAAAATGTACCGTCATTTAATTCGATAAAACCGAAATTCTTTGAAATTCTTATGTTTCTTATCCAACCCGATACTGTTATTTCTTTTCCCCAAACTCATCCTGTTTTCTGAACAAGTCTTTTACAACTGTTTTCATAATCTAAATAATGATCCTTTCAATAGTTATTAAATATAGTAGCTCTGTGCCACCGCTTCGCCTTTTTAGGCACCTCCCTTAAGGAGGCTTATTATAGTAGCTTTATTCCTTTTTCTTCGCAAGTCTTACGCATATCGTCCGGCCATACAGATGCCTGTACTTCGCCGATATGAGCCTTACCAAGCATATACATACACAATCTTGACTGACCGATTCCGCCGCCGATTGTATAAGGAAGTTCCTTATTAAGAAGTTTCTTATGGAAATCAAGTTCAAGTCTGTCCTCACAGCCTGCAATCTTAATTTGCGAAAGAAGTGAATCTTCGTCAACTCTGATACCCATGCTTGAAAGTTCGTAAGCCATATCAAGAACAGGATAATAAACAAGAATATCACCGTTAAGCTCCCAATCGTCATAATCCGGAGCTCTGCCGTCGTGTCTTTGACCCGACTTCAATTCTTTACCGATTTGCATTAGGAATACCGCTTCTTTCGCGAAGAAGTTTATTTTCTTTCTTCGGTTCAAGATCAGGGTACATATCCTCAAGTTCTTGCGTTGTTATAAATGTAATTTCCTCAGGAAATTATTTTCAATACCGCTGAACTTTTGGCATACTCTGCTTTGAGTCGACTTCATAGCGGTATATACGTTCTACAAAACTCTTTAAAGTTTCAACAGTTCTGTCTGACTTATTTATAACAGCCTCCCAGTCCCATTGGTCAACGTACATAGAGTGAAGATTGTCCACTTCCTCATCACGTCTTATGGCGTTCATATCTGTATACAAGCCCTCACCCGGATTAAAACCGTATCTGCCGAGAGTCATTCTCTTCCACTTTGCAAGTGAATGAACAATTTCAAGTGTAGCACCGCCGATACAAGGTGCATCAAAACTTACAGGACGTTCAACTCCGTTAAGATTATCGTTAAGACCTGTTTCGGACGTACAAATAACGGTGCTGAAATTCTCTGCAAATTAAGTGCAAAATTATTTCATGCTGAAATGTATCCTTTATAAATTTAATTGCTTTTTCCGTTTCGCGTCCGTTAAGATTTGATTTATAGTTTTCGGGAATTATTAGTGACATTTTTATTCTCCTTTATCAATTATTTCAATATTGTCATCCTGTCCGTCATTTGACGTTTGCACGGCATTTCAACCCATCGGAACTTCTTGCCTTTTTCGCAAGTTCATTTATTCTGTCAATTTTCTTCTTATCCAAAGATTTACCTCCCCAAGAAAATATCACTACTACTATTCTAACCCATTTTGAAGAAAAATTCAGTAAAATATGGGACAATGTGCAAAATTATATATAGTCATAATATATATTACAAAACATTGAAAGGAGGCACTCACAATGGGCGAATGTTGTGGAAACGGTTGTCAAAGAGGCGGTTGCGATTTTGATCTTGATATGATTATTTGGGTTCTTATTATTATCGTTATCGTTACTTGTATGTGCAACAACTAATCTTACATCAACTCCACTTTCAAAATATCAGTGGCAAACAGCGGTGCTTTTCGGAAGCACCGCTGTTTTCGGTATAAAACATATTTTAAGTATTATTTTTTTTTTGAATAAAACTATTGACAAAATGATATAGTATACCGTATAATGAATATATGAACAGTTATTCATATATTCAAGTATGGAGGTGCAGATATGAAAAAATAACGATAGTAATATTGCGGAAGATAATAAAGATGTCTGTTGTGAAAACATGAACATCATCATGAACACGAGGACCATTGTGGTTGCGGTCACGATCATCATAAACACGAGCACGAGGCTCATTGTAGCTGCGGACATGAACATCATCATGAGCATGATGACCGCTGCGGTTGCGGTCACGACAATCATCACGAGCATGAAGACCATTGCGGTTGCGGTCACGATCATCACGAACATGGCTGTGGCTGCGGATGCGGTTGCGAACATGGAGAGAAGATGAAAAAGTTCTTACTATAAGACTTATAGCCGGTGCAATACTTTTGCGGCAGGTATCGTAACAGAAAACGTACTTTCTTCCCCATTGATATCAGATATTTTATTTGTAGTCGCTTATATTGTTCTTGGCTATGATATAGTTTGGAATGCGATTAAAACATATTCAAAGGACACTTATTCAACGAAAACTTCTTAATGAGTATAGCAAGTATCGGTGCATTTGCTGTCGGTGAACACCCTGAAGCAGTTGCCGTAATGCTGTTCTATCAAGTCGGCGAGGCATTGCAGGAACGTGCGGCACAAAAGAGCCGTAATTCAATTACGGAACTTATGGATATTCGTCCCGACTATGCCAATACAGAAGTAAACGGCACGATTACAAAGTTTCTCCGTCTGAAATTTCAATCGGAGATATTATAATTGTAAAACCGGGCGAAAAATTCCTCTTGACGGTACAATAACTTCGGGCGAAACATATCTTGATACAAAAGCACAGGCGAAAGCGTACCGCGTAAGGCTGTTACTGGTGATACTGTATTGAGCGGAAGTTTGAATACAGGCTCACCTATATATATTAAAGTAGAAAAACATACGGCGAAAGTACCGTTTCAAAAATTCTTGATATGGTTGAACACGCTCAAAGCAAAAAGCAAAATCGGAAAAATTTATTTCCGTATTTGCTAAATACTATACACCGATTGTCGTTGCACTTGCGGTAATAGTTATGTTCGTTCCTCCCATGTTTCTCGGAGATTTCAGAACTTGGATATATCGCGGACTTATGTTCCTTTGTGGTTTCTTGCCCTTGTGCATTGGTTGTATCAATTCCGCTTGGTTTCTTTGCCGGTATCGGTTGTGCGTCAAAGAACGGTATTCTTGTTAAGGGCAGTAACTTCATCGAAAAGCTTGCTAAACTTGATACTGTCGTATTTGACAAAACAGGTACTCTTACAAAGGTGTATTCGCCGTAAAAGACGTATATTCTGTTATCGACAAAGACGAACTTATAAAATATGCCGCTTATGCTGAATTTTACTCAACACACCTATCGCAGTATCGGTTAAAATGCTTACAAAACACCGTTGACACTGCAAAATCTCAAACTACACAGAAATTTCCGGTATGGGTATCAGTGCAGATATAGACGGTCATAAAGTTTTAGCCGGTAACGGCACTTCTTTGAGAGCAACAATATCTCTCATGAAAAAGCAAAATCACACATCGGAAGTATTATATACATTGCAGTTGACGGAAAATTTGCCGGATATATCGTTATATCTGATGAAGCTGACAGTAAAGCTGCAATTTCAGCATTGAAACAGCTTAATATCAAATCTGTTATGCTTACCGGCGACGTAAAGAAAAACGCCGATTATACCGCAGAGCAGATTGGTATTGATAAAGTTTATTCGCAGTTGTTGCCACAGGATAAGGTTTCAAAACTTGAAGAAATCCTTTCTTCTAAAAATCATAAAAGAATGTTGCATTCGTCGGTGACGGAATTAACGACGCACCCGGTACTTATGCGTTCGGACGTCGGTATTGCTATGGGCGGTATCGGTTCGACAGTGCAATCGAGGCGGCTGACGTTGTTCTTAAGGACTGATGAACCTTCCAAAATTGCCAAAGCATCTAAAATCTCCGCAAAACTATGTCGGTTATAATCCAAAACATTGTATTTGCTATCGGCGTTAAAGTTCTTGTTATGATTTTAAGCGTACTTGGCATAAGCACAATGTGGCTTGCAATTTTCGCTGATGTAGGTGTATCATTGCTTGCGATTTTAAACTCACTTCGAGCATTATATTACAAAGATTAATCACATATCCCCATATAGGAGATGTCAAAACAAAAAGTTTTGATCTTTTTGTTGTATTTTACAGTATTTACGGCATTAAAAAATATATTTTAAAATTTTTGGAATTTTTGAAAATCTCTCGATTTTATTAACATTTTATGGTAATATACTTTACGTAATGGAAAACATTTACAAAAGTAGACATCATATTAACTTTATACAATAGGAGGACTTACTTATGAACAACAATATCTCTGTACTAATAGCAGATGACAACGAAGTTTAGCAAAGGAATTATCATCATACATAGGTGCAAAGCCTAATATGACAGTAACGGCTATTGCAACAGACGGTGAAGAGGCTTACACTCTTATTTCTCAAACCAGACCCGACGTTATAATTCTTGACCTTGTAATGCCGAAACTTGACGGTATAGGAGTTTTAAAGCGTATGCAGACTTTGACATTTGATAAAAGCTAAAATCATAGTTTATTCCGTTTCATCAATAGCAATTAAAATGGCTGCGTCAGTAAGTCCTTTAATAGACTACTGTCTTTTAAAACCGCAAAGCAACGAACGTGTATACGAAGTTATTCAAGATTTAACATCTGTTCCTATGGTTAGCGCAATACCGCTTTCACACAATATAACAGCTCAAAAGCCGAAGAAACAGACCTTGAAACTATCGTTACAGACTTCATTCACGAGCTTGGTGTTCCGGCACATATTAAGGGTTATCAATATATCCGAAGTGCAATAATGATGGTTGTTGAAAATATGGACCTGTTAAACTTCATCACTAAACAGCTTTATCCGAAATTGCAAAGGCATATAATACCACCGCCAGCCGTGTAGAACGTGCAATCCGCCACTCAATAGAAGTCGCTTGGAGCAGAGGTAAGCCTGAGGTTATGAATGAAATTTTCGGCTACACAATCCACACAGGCAGGCAAGCCGACAAATTCAGAATTTATCGCAATGGTTGCCGACAGAATCAGACTTCAATTAAAATAATAAAATATATCTTTCTCTCAAAAAGCATCCTCTGTTGAGGATACTTTTTGTTAATTAACTTGAACTGTTGTTTCTCCGCCGTCTGTTTCAGGAATGTCTGTTTCCTCTGTTGTCGGTACTTCTGTCGGCTCAGGTATCAGACTAAAGTTGGCGTTGGTGTTGATTTAGGTTTATTCTAAATCGTATAATCTCATAATAGTTGAGATTGACTGTTCATTTGTATAATTTGATTTAGGTGAGAACATATCATCGCCCATACCTGTCATTATCTCGGCTTTGTTCATCGATAAACAGCCTCTTTTGCCCACTCGCCTATTTCTTCATCATCGGCATGCCTTATAATCCGACAATTTGTAATCCCCATAGAAATCGTTATACCCCATATACTGTGCTGTCTTATACAAAGCATCGGCGCCTCTTCACGCGTAATCGAATTATTAGGTTTAAATGTACCGTCCTCATAACCGCTTATAATTCCTGCCGTACCAAAAGCGAAACTTCTCTTGTTGTATCGCTGAATTTGACATTCTGCTCTGTCGGCAATTTATCCTTTGCCTTTAGCATATTTGCAAGAATTATGCAGAACTTTTCACGCGTCATATTGTCCGTATACACAAGTGTATTTTGTATCTGTACGGTGCAACATCAAGCGAATACGCTCTCTTAACTTCTTTTCTGCCCACTTTGACGGCTTTGATTTATTGAATGTTATATTTGCAAGCGGCATACGATGATTATAGTTCTCCCACTTCTGACCGTCTGCCGACTTAAATCTGTTTCCGTCTGCGTCCTCAACATAGTAATATCCGTCATAATAAACGGCAAGCTGAATAAGTTTATCAAATTCATACTTATCTTTTATTTTATAATTTTTGTCAAGATAGTATTGTCTTTACCTTGCCCCACTCTGAAGTGTAGTAATGGGACAGCCGTCCCATTCAATCCATCTTAACATATATCCGGTATTTGTTTTCAAAGTTCGTAACTGTCATAATTACCGTTTATAATATCCTTTACTTCCTGCGGCAATTCGTCCCTTACTTCCGATGCCAAGACACCTGTTGTAATCGGTCCTTGCTCTGCTCTCGGTTCATCGACATAATCTTCGTAATACTTATCAATATGACTTTCATTGCATACTCTGAATGAATTTCTTATACCGCCGACGTAATTTATAGGCAATACCATATTAATCGAAATTCCTTTTCACTGTTTGCCGGAATTAATACGCTGCCATTGTATCTTTTTAGCAGGACTTGACTCGTCTTTCAAAGACCGCTGTGCTTGCCGTTTTCGTCCTCAACATACACCTCAATATTGGACGAAGTTTCGGCAACGTATTCAAAATACTTATCTTTATTCGTTACGTTCTTAACTTTTTAAATTATA
>SCPP01000236.1_pt1 | contig 21205 bp, 29 predicted proteins | sample 6106811 | NCBI WGS metagenome assembly SCPP01 (sample SAMN10720449, study PRJNA508395) | human gut metagenome | isolation source: Participant 2 stool, 15 month | host: Homo sapiens | collected 2018
GCTGTTTCTTATTAATTGGAAAAATGCCTGTATTTGATACTATCTGTATGAGCCTTGGCGCAGCAGGTACAGGAGGTTTTGCCTGCCGAAACAGCGGCCAGGCGGGATATACGGTATACCAGCAGGCAGTTTTAAGTATTGCCATGATCCTTTTTGGCATTAACTTTAACGTATATTACCTGCTTCTCATCCGCAAACCAAAAGAAGCATTTAAGTGTGAGGAAATGCGTGGATATCTGGCGATCATCCTGATCGCAGTGGTACTGATTACTGTTAATATCCGCTCCATGTTCCCGTCCCTTTTCCTGGCTGCCCATCACGCATTATTCCAGGTTGCTTCTATTATTACAACTACAGGTTATTCCACTGTGGATTTTGATAAATGGCCGGAATTTTCAAAATGCATTATCGTACTGTTAATGTTCATCGGTGCCTGCGCCGGAAGTACAGGCGGCGGAATGAAGGTTTCACGTATTATGATCGCATTTAAAGAAGCCAAACGGGAAATCTCTACTATGATCCACCCAAGAAGTGTAAAGGTCTTAAAATATGAAGGAAAAGTGATCGGAAATGATACTCTTCGTGTTTTAAACTGCTATATCATCGTATATTTTATGCTGTTTGTAGCGTCGGTCCTTATTGTCAGCCTGGATAATTACGATTTTACCACCAGCTTTACAGCAGTAGCAGCAAACTTCAACAATATTGGACCGGGACTTTCCGTTGTAGGACCTGCTTCCAATTTCTCCATGATGTCCTATCTGTCAAAATCCGTGCTGATCTTTGATATGCTGGCAGGAAGACTGGAGCTGTTCCCGGTACTTGTCCTTCTTTCTCCTGGAACCTGGAAGAGAGGATAAAAACAGCCCTATAAAATATATTGGCGCAGTCAAAAGCAGTCAAAAAATTAAAATGTCCTTGACATGTCTGCCGCTACTTTAGCGAGGTAAAAGATTTCGCAAAGAAACACCGAAGCTGGCGAGTAATGAACATAGGAGGTGCCTTTTATGTACGCGATTATTGCAACAGGCGGAAAGCAGTACAAGGTAGCAGAAGGCGATGTCATTAAGGTAGAAAGACTGGGCGCAGGCGCAGGCGAGACCGTAACATTTGACCAGGTGCTGGCTGTTAACAACGGCGAACTGCAGATTGGATGCCCAACCGTAGCCGGGCAACTGTTACAGCAACAGTTGAGAAGAGGGAAAGAAAGTTATCGTTTACAAGTATAAGAGAAAACTGGCTATCACAAAAGAACACAGACAGCTCTTTACACAGGTTAAGATCGAAAAGATCAACGCTTAATTGTAAATGGTATGATCAGACGACAGTATTTAAGAAATCCACAGATTCAGGCAATGATCTTTACTGCGGGATCGTGATTAAAGGGCATGCAGGTTATGCTGAAGAAGGTGAGGATATCATCTGCGCAGCAGTTTCTGCACTGGCTATTAATTTTTATAATTCAGTAGAGACATTTACGGATGACGGATTTGAAGGGATTGCAGGACAGGAAGACGTTCAGTTTGACTTCCGCTTTACTTCAGATATAAGCCCTGAGTCACAGCTCCTTATGAATTCTCTTGTTCTGGGACTTCAGAATATTGAGAATGATTATGGAAAATCATACATTAATATCCGATTTAAGGAGGTGTAAGACATGTTAAAGATGAACCTTCAGTTATTCGCTCATAAAAAGGGTGTTGGTTCTACTAAGAACGGCCGTGATTCCGAGTCCAAGAGACTTGGCGCAAAGAGAGCTGATGGACAGTTCGTACTGGCAGGAAACATCCTGTACAGACAGCGCGGTACACATATTCATCCTGGCAACAACGTAGGTAAGGGCGGCGACGATACCTTATTTGCTTTAGTAGACGGAGTTGTTAAGTTTGAAAGAAAGGGCAGAGACAAGAAACAGGTTTCTGTTTACCCAAGAGCAATCAACGAGTAATTCTGAGGGCCCCATACGAATATGTATGGAGCCCCTTTTTTCTGTATCCTCAGTGGTAAAAGCATAGTTTGGTTACTGGGGATCTTCACATTCAACACCAACAGGAGGTGCTGTATAATGTTTGCAGATAGAGCAAAAGTATTTATAAAGTCCGGTAAAGGCGGAGACGGCCATGTTTCTTTCAGAAGAGAACTGTATGTTCCTAATGGCGGTCCTGACGGCGGAGACGGCGGAAGAGGCGGCGATGTTATTTTCCAGGTAGATACCGGAAAAAACACACTGGTAGATTTCCGTCACATCCATAAATATGTGGCAAAAGACGGACAGGAAGGCGGAAAGCGCCGCTGTCACGGAGCAGATGCCGATGATCTGATCGTAAAAGTACCAGAAGGTACTGTAATTAAAGATTTTGAATCCGGAAAAGTCATTGCAGATATGTCCGGTGATAATAAAAGAGAAGTTATTTTAAAAGGCGGAAAAGGCGGCCTTGGCAACATACATTTCGCAACCTCCACCATGCAGGTTCCCAAGTATGCACAGCCTGGACAGCCTGGACAGGAACTGTGTGGGTCACCCTGGGCTTAAGGTGATCACGTAGGTCTGGTAGGATTTCCAAATGTTGGAAAATCTACTTTATTATCTGTAGTCAGCAACGCAAGACCTGAGATCGCAAACTATCATTTTACCACCTTAAATCCACATCTGGGTGTGGTAGATCTGGGTGATGGCGCAGGTTTTGTTATGGCAGATATCCGGGATTGATCGAGGGAGCTTCTGAGGGAGTAGGACTGGGGCATTCCTTCCTGCGTCATATTGAGCGTACCAAGGTGTTAGTCCATGTAGTAGACGGTGCTTCTGTAGAAGGAAGAGATCCATTAGAGGATATTTTAACTATTAACAAAGAGCTGGAGGCATACAATCCGGATCTTTTAAAACGCCCACAGGTGATCGCAGCCAATAAAATGGATGCATGTTATTCAGAAGATGACTCCAACGATATTATTGCCAGATTAAAGGCAGAATTTGAGCCAAAGGGTATTAAAGTATTCCCTATCTCTGCAGTCAGCAGACAGGGCGTAAAAGAGCTGTTATGGCATGTAAATGACCTGTTAAAGACTGTAGATTCTGCACCGGTTGTATTCGAGAAGGAATTTGAGATCGAGTATCAGGGTGACCGCAGCCTTCCGTATACAGTTACAAGAGCAGATGACGGTGCTTATGTAGTAGAAGGACCGAGAATTGAAAAGATGCTGGGTTATACGAACCTGGATTCTGAGAAGGGCTTTGATTTCTTCCAGAAATTCTTAAAAAATACCGGATTTTAGACGACCTTGAAAAAGCTGGCATCAATGAAGGCGATACTGTCCGTATGTATGGACTGGAGTTTGATTATTATAAATAATTACTACAATTACTATTGATCGTTTTAGTTTATATAGATGAAGGAGAAATAAATGACAAGTAAGCAGAGATCCTATTTAAAAGGTCTTGCAATGAACCTGGATCCAATCTTTCAGATCGGTAAATCCAGCCTTACACCAGAAGTGACAGAGGCTGTTTCTGAAGCATTGGAGGCCAGAGAACTTGTAAAGATCACTGTATTAAAGAACTGCCTGGATGATGGCAGATCTATTGCAGAAGTATTGGGTGAGCGTACTCATTCAGAAGTAGTACAGGTGATCGGAAGAAAGATCGTACTGTATCGTCCGGCTAAGGATGAGACTAAGAGAAAGATCGTATTACCTTAATTAACTATAAAAGTGTTGCCAGGTGGCTATAGGGTCTGAGTGTCTGCACCCGGGGAAGTATAGATATCTGGCAGCAGTTGTGTAAGTGCCGGCGGCATGTGACAACAGACTTATGCACCTGCTTTTGTGGTTGATTTTCCGTCAGCTGCACCTGGATTTTATCACCGTACGCACTGCGCATGCCTCAGAAATTTGGGTATAACTGACAAGAAATCTTTTCACAAAATCAGGCACAGAGAGATTCAGAGAGAACATCAGATGACTACGGAGGTCTGACATGGCGAAAATAGGAATCTTGGGAGGAACCTTTGATCCGATCCATAATGGTCATCTTGCCCTTGGAAAACAGGCATACGAGCAATTTGGGCTGGATGAGATCTGGTTTATGCTTTCCATCCTCCTCATAAAAAGGGTCGCCTGGTAACAGAGGGAAAAGAGCGGGAAGATATGGTAAAACTGGCCATTGCGTCAGTTCCCTATTTTGTATATTCCGATTTTGAATTAAAAAGGGAAGGAAATACTTATACAGCCCAGACGCTGACACTGCTTAAGGAAGCATATCCCCAGCATGAGTTTTATTTTATCATAGGTGCAGATTCTCTTTATGAGATCGAACAGTGGTATCATCCGGAGCTGGTCATGAAACAGGCTGTTTTGCTGGCTGCGGCAAGAACTTATGAAAAAGATCACCGTGATTTTGAAAAGCAGATAAATTATCTGCAGGAAAAATATGGTGCCAGGATTGGTATGATCCAGTTCAAAGAAATGGATATATCTTCCAGACAGATACGAAAAGCAGTTGGATCAGGCCAGTCTGTTGAAAAACTGGTACCAGGTTCGGTTGCCGGATATATCAGAATACATGGACTTTACAGAGAAGCCTTTGATGATTAAAGGAGTGTACAGATATGCAGATGAGTAATCATTGCAGTCAGATCATGATGCTGCGCAGTAAACTGAAAACAAAACTGGATCCTATGCGTTATGAGCATTCACTTAGTGTATCCTTTACCTGTATGAATCTTGCCATGCGTTATGGGTATGACATAGATAAGGCAGAACTTGCAGGACTGATGCATGACTGTGGAAAGCGTTTTACAGATGAGATCATTTTAAAGAAATGTATCAGTCATAAGATTCTTGTGACTGATGCAGAACAGAAAGCCCTTCCAGTACTTCATGCCAAATATGGCGCCTGGCTGGCGGAGAATAAATACGGGATTGAAGACCCGGAGATCATAAGCGCCATTGCCTGTCATACAACAGGTAAGGCAGATATGTCCGTTTTGGATAAGATCGTATATATTGCTGATTATATTGAGCCAAGGCGATACAAAGCAGATAATCTGCCTCAGATGAGAAAACTTGCATATGAAGATCTGGATAAGACCATGTATGAGATTTTAAAAAGCACATTGGAGTATCTGGCAAAGAAGGGCGCAGCAGCTGATCCTATGACTGCTACGGCTTATGAGTATTTCAGACAGCTGGTAGCCGCCGAAAAGTAAAGGAGAAATAGAATGAATTCTAAGGAAATGGTAAAAATTGCCTATGAGGCGTTAAGTGATAAAAAGGGACAGGATATTAAGATCATCGATATCCAGTCTGTATCCGTTCTTGCTGATTATTTCATTATTGCAGACGGAAGCAACCCAAACCAGGTACAGGCAATGGCCGACAATGTAGAAGAGATGCTTGGCAAAGCAGGCTGTGAGTGTAAGCAGATTGAAGGCTATCAGAGTGCAAACTGGATTCTTATGGACTACAAAGATATTATCGTGCATATTTTCTGCCGCGAAGACCGTCTGTTCTATGATCTGGAGCGTATCTGGAGAGATGGAAAGACATTTGTGGATGTAAATGAGATTGATTAAATGTTTGTTTAATTCCTTTTATTTCCGAAACATTCCTTTTATACCCGAAACAAGGGATGCGGAAACGTAATAATTTTCCTTTTATATCCAAAACAAGCGGTGTAAAACAGGGATTTGAGTTTTCCTTTTATATCGCAAACAAAGAATAAAAATCAAAAAACCAGTTTTCCTTTTATATCCGAAACAAGAGGGTATAAGGGCGAGAACTGGTTTTCCTTTTATTTCCGAAACATCCGATTATCTGAAAAATACCCTCTTGCAATTTGAAATACTTGATGATATAGTGGCGGCAACGGTTTGGCGAATGCTGAAACCGGAATTATGACAAAGCGCTTTATGATTTCAGGCAGGAACGTCGGAGTGAAAATTTGACTCAAAACGTTATCCGCAGAAATCGCTAATTGGAAATTCGAATTCGATGATGATATAGTTGCAACGAAAAAATAACACGGATACCGGGTTCGGGATTTTATCGCAGCGGTCGGTGAAATACCCGTGTGATAAAATTAAGTCCAGCGGTGTGATGTCAAGAAAATAAATGATTTAAAAATCATACATTTTTGATATATACCGCAAAGACAAAAAACACCCACCTAAGCCCTGTCGACCAGATTTTTTAAATGAGCAGGGCGTAGTTCATCAGCAAGCAGATGGAATCTACTTTGCTGGACAGTATAGGCGGTTGTCTTTCAGCAGTCGAAAGACTAAACGCACAAATTTACGGGCAGTTAATGCGAGTGCACGTTTGTGTTGGCATCTGTTTACCTCTTTGTATTTGAGGTGGTAGAAGTCGCTGTATTCCTTGTCGCATCTTACAAGAGAAAATGCGGCTTCACACAGATAATACTTTAAAATCGGTTGCCTGATGGAATGAGCCTTGTAACTTCGGCTTCAAATCCACCGGACTGGTGTTGTTTCCAGGCAAGCCCGCATATTTAGCAAGCGATGCCTGATTATCAAAACGATTGATATCTCCGATTTCAGCCATGATACCCTGAATATACAGGCCCAATACCTGGAATGGATATCAATACATTTGGCAAGAGTTCCATCAGGGCTTTGATAGCTTTATCGAACTCTTTGATTTGAGATTCCAATGCCTTCATAGAGGTTATGGATATTGAAAGCACCTGATTAACAGAGTCATTTACCGTCTTGGGTAAACGGTAAGAACTGCGGGCAGCTTTCTGAATGGCTTTGGCTACTGCATCAGGATCAGGAAAGCGATTCTTTCCTTTTTCAATGATGAAGTCAGTAAGCTCATGTAAGTCCATATTTGCCAGTGCTTCTGCGGATTCAAATTCATCGTAGACAGCAAGGGCAGTAGTGCTGAAGGCATCGCTGAATACCTTCTCCTGCGTCATAGTAGAATACTTCTTGAACAGCACATTCATGAATCGCTGCTTTTCTTTGACAAGATTCTGAACAGCGAAGAAACGTGCCCGTGTGAGGTTTTGGAGAGCTTTATAACGGTAGTCTCCCATATATACCTCTTTGTTGATTCTACCGAAACGCAGGCAGTCAGCAATAACAAAAGAGTCCACATAATCATTCTTTGGCAAGTCATTGTAAGTATCGTGAAACTTCTTGACTTGCTTAGGATTGAGGACATGAATCTTTCTGTTAAACGGTGCCAGAGTGGCATCTTCCCTTAAGAAGTACACGAGATTGTCTCCGTAAACTGAGGTTGCTTCAAGACCGATCAGAACCGTGTCAAGGGAATGTGAAGTTAAAGCAGAATAGATTTTTTTTACCAACAGGGTAGAACCTTCATGAGAGTTAGCAACAGAAAAGTTGCTGTGTTTATCTCCATTTGGAAGCATTAAGTAAACGACATTGGATTTGCTGCTTACATCGATACCGACGTAAAGAGTGTTCATTGTAATCACCTTCTTTCGTTGTAGATTAAAGTGTTCAATCGGCTTGGTAAAACCCATGATCATGGAGCATCGACACCCTCGCATATAAGAATCCAGCTTAAGATGGACAGATGCGAAACCACACTGCTAGATGGTTATCCATGAACTTAAGCAAACAGCCAGCCGGTTTGAAGCTAACTTCCATGTCAGGGGAACAGACTTAGTATGAAGCAACCATTACTGGTTCAACAGGAGTGAAAAGAACTATTACCTGATTGACACTGGGACAATTATATCATGGGCTTTACTAAGCCTATTGAACAAATATTTATTTAGTAACTTATTAACCAAAATATATGTATTTATGTATCTAAAAGATATTATACGAGGAGTGGATGAGATGCATTTGGATCAGTCGGCATTGGGAATCCTGCGTAAAGCAGAAGATAAGAACGGTCGGAAATACATGGATTGGCGGATACCGTATATGGATCAGCCAGGTCTGATCATGGTCTATAAATCCGACAGCCGGTATGAAAAGTATATGATTTACTTTTTCACAAGTCCGGCAAGCGATTGTCCGGGCAAATATCTGCACACAACCTACGGAAGTATCCAGGTGGAAGATGGTTCATTGACAATCAGAACAAGAACAGCGTCTATGAATTTGAACTGGATGCGTCATGTGTTTCAAAGGCGGATATGGTTTTGCTGTTACATACGGTAAACGAATATTTTCGTGATAACAGCATGTAAGGCGGACGAGGCCAGGCACTGGGCTACGGGAGTGATTCCGCGGCCGTTTTCATAGCGTTGGGATCTGAAATTAACAAAGAGAAAAAGGAATGATAAACGTATGAGCAGTTTTGAAAATGTAGAAATTTTTGAAGATACTAAAAGACTGTGTGAAACAAACGGAAAGATTAAGGACGCTCTTGCGCGGTCTGTGAAAAACCAGAAGCTGATTCTGGAAGGAACGGAGCTGTCTGCTGTGGATAAGGCACGCTTTGAAGATGAAGCGAAGATCATCGTATCCACAAAGCGGACTTTCGAGGCGGCTGCAGGTTATGCAGGCCAGAAGGTGGCGGTACATAACTTTGCCTCTGCCACCAATCCGGGCGGTGGCGTGACAAGGGGATCCAGCGCGCAGGAAGAGTGTCTGTGCAGATGCTCCGGGCTGTATTTCTGCCTGAGCGTACCGGAAATGATGAAGAGCTTCTATTATCCGCATCGGAATGCGAAAAATCCGATCAACAATGCAGATATCATCTATACGCCAGATGCGACCGTATTCAAGACAGATACTAGCCGCCCGAAGCTGATGGATGAGAAGGACTGGTATGATGTGGATGTGATCACCTGCGCAGCGCCGAACCTGCGGAAGAGGCCGAGCAACCAGTTCAACCAGGATAACGGTGACCGGTCGGTAAAAGTCAGCGACAAGGAGCTTCTGGAAATCCATAAGAAGAGACTGACAAGGATTCTGGATGTTGCCGCATTGAATGGCGCTGAAGTGGTAATTCTTGGTGCTTTCGGATGCGGTGCGTTTCAGAATAAGCCGGAAGTGGTGGCAAGAGCAGCAAAAGAAGTAATTGCGGATTATCTGCACACATTTAAAACCATTGAATTTGCCGTATACTGTTCCCCGCGGGATGATACAAATTTCAAGGTGTTTAAGCGAGTGATGGGTTAAATACGAATGTGAGGAGGTAACGGGATGAAGAAAATCAAAAAAGGCGGAAAAGAGAATGAGGCAGCTTCCTTCTATACTGCGGATGAGTTCTTTTTACGGAAAGGATACCAGATCCCGGATCTGGTGACTGAAGTCAGAAAAGAAGCATACGTTTCGGGATTCAACCGTGGCCAGGAGCAGGCGTATTATGGATTCTGGAATAAAGACTGCCAGAAATTATTCAAGGAAGATGAAGAGACGCGGAAGGTTGAGGAACATGAACATTGCTGGACAGCGCATGACGAGTGGCAGGAACATGTCGCCAGAACGGCGTTTAATCTTGCGGCATCTGCTTACAAGGAGTATATGGGCGGAAAGAGCAGCGTGGACGATGCGATGAATGCCATTGTTGCCGTACTGCGCACGGAGTTCGTGAATACAAGGGTAAAACAGGTTGCGGAAAACGCCGGAAAGATAATCCCGGTACCGCCGGAAGAAAAATGGCTGAGCGATGATGAGGATGAAGGCGAAGGCGTGAGCATGCTGACCATGACACGTGAGATTCTGAAAGAGGGAAGAAAAGAGGGCTATGATATCGGCTATATGAAAGGATATATGGCGGCACAGTCAAAAGAGTAGGCATTACAGTGGAAGGGCAGGTGAGAATATGGGACATCAGGACAATGCCGGAAAATTCATAGCGTTTATTTTGCGGCACCACCCGGAAGCCATTGGTATGAAACTGGATGAACACGGATGGGCGCGTACGGAAGATCTGATTGCCGGGATAGCGAAGAGCAGACCATTTGACATGCAGATGCTGGAAGAAATTGTACGGACTGATTCCAAGCAGCGGTATTCCTTCAATGAGGATAAAACGCTGATCCGGGCAAACCAGGGGCATTCCATTCCAGTGGATGTGGAACTGGAGCAAAAGACCCCGCCGGATGTTTTATGGCATGGAACGGGAGAGAAGTATGTGGAATCAATCAATCGGATTGGATTGATTCCGAAATCCAGGCTGTATGTGCATCTGTCAAAAGATTATGAGATTGCCAAAACAGTGGGGAACCGACATGGAAAGCCGGTTGTATACCGGGTAAATGCAAAGCAAATGGCAGAAGATGGCTATCCGTTCTATTTATCGGTAAATGGGGTATGGCTGACCAAAGAAGTGCCTGTACAGTATTTAAGCACTTTATAAAAACGTTCTGCAGTAAAGAATATAAAACAGAGATGCGAGGTTCTCTCGATGGAACCTCGACCTCCCTGTTTTATTACTCCGTTTTTCTCTAAAGTTCTTACTCCGTCAATGTCTTATTTTCAGGAGCAATTCCATAAACTGGAATTTTCAAATTAGTCTTTGCAAACAACCTTTGAACCTTCACCATCAATTACAATTCCCTGACGGTTGTTAATTGGGCATAGATTCAAATCCGAAAATTCAGTCATTATTTTCTCAGTAACTTTCTTAAATGGTGCTGTAAGATAATGCGGAAGAACATAGAAATCAAGCAAATCAAGCCCTGCATCATCTTCTTGTGAGTAGTCCTCCGGTTTTTCATCCATTTGTTCAATATATTGGATAGTTGGAGCGCATATAATCGCACCCGCCGATTCACCAATCATCAGTTTTCCCTTTGCCAATTCCTTCTTCAATAGCTCATCCGTTCCCGTTTTACGGAGCTGGTCCATAAGGAAGAACGAATTTCCACCAGTAAAATATATCACATCCGCATCTTCAAAAACGGACTGTATCGTTAAATAAGCCTCCGTTGAAATATCAATTTCAGTTACGGCTGCTCCCAGTTTATTGAATAGCTTTCGAGCCGAGCCGACATAACCGGTATAGCCTTCACGCAGCGAAGCTGTTGGAATAAATGCGACTTTCTTGTTATCAATTTCTTCTTTTATCAAACTTCCTACACTTGAAAAGTGCGAACATAAAAACAGTTTCATCCATATCCTCCATTTATACCTTATAGGTGTTTTAGTTCTATCTATCCACTTTTTTGTTCGCCGATACAATCAGCATCATGGGACGGCGCATTTCATCCTGCATCCCCGGAATATCCATCATGTATTCCGGCGGCTGCGGCTCCACAATATGATTTATTATAAAACCATTTGAAAGCAGTGTATTTAGATATGTGGTCAGTGTTCTATGAAATTTTGTAACCTTTTCTCCCAAAAACACAGCTGTTCGTTTGCCCTCATAATAATAATTATCCACCGGAAAATGCAGTATTTCTCCTTTTTTGTTATAATACCAGTCTTGTGTTCCATAGGCAGTAAAAACAGGATGTTCAACCGTAAAAACTAGCTTACCACCAGACTTCAGTATTCTATATATCTTTTTTACTAAAATCTCATAATCTGCTACATAGTGAAACGCAAGTGAACTTAATATTACATCAAAACTCTCCTCTGGGAATTCCACATCTTCTATAGCACAGCATTTATATTCAACCTGTGGAAAATGTGTTTTTTCTTTGGCTACCTCGAGCATTTTATGAGAAATATCAACACCTACAACAGAAGACGCTCCGTGTTCCATCGCATAAATACAGTGCCATCCATAGCCGCATCCTAAATCAAGCACACGCTTATCTTTAAAATCCGGCAGCAGCTTTCTCAATGTTTCCCATTCTCCTGCACCGGCTAGTCCCTGCTGTGAGCGACTCATTTGACTGTATTTTTGAAAAAATATATCATCATCATATTTGTTTTCTTTTCCATATTCTACATAATTCAACATCTTTCACCTCGCTGTAAACTTCAAAGTTTCTGTTCCTTACAAATTTCGATTTATCGTGATACAAAATATTCAGCTTTTTTCACCCATTCTTTTTTTATTTCTCACATGGTTGCCTGGGTACTAAGATGTGGATGTACTTCACCTTCAAAAGAACAGCTGATATCGAAAATATTTTCCCAGCTTTTCTGTTTTTCCTCTTCAGAATACACTGCTGAATCGTCAATAGGGAAAATAATGTCGCCATCATTTAGGACGCAGTGCCAGTAATCAAAATCAGAAAGTAAAACCAGATTGTCCGGGACTTCAATAGTCAGTAAAACAATAGGTGTACCTTTTTCTCCCCAATTACGCCCATGCACACGCATATCCAGTCGTTTCCGCATGCCTTCCCACTGGTACCAGGCCCACACGGGGAATATAACACCTTCTGGTGGTTCACCTATACGCTTTTTCATTTGCTCTGCCATCCACAGATAAGAATCTTCAAACCAATCCGTCGCAATGAAATTTTTGTCTGCTCTGAGCACTCCGGTTTGTTCCATTTTTTCATATGTACATTGATGCTGTATGGACCACAAAAGCATAGTACACCTCACTTAAATCTTCTGAGTTATTTATTATTCTACCATAAAAAATAGAGCCAGTGTAAAAAATCACGCCAACCCTATCCGGACATTCATTCTTCAGTTTCAGAAAATCCAAATATCAGAGAAAATTCCACCTCATTACTGCCGGACCACCTGTTGACGCTGATATGATCCGCCGCAGCCATGGCCATCCGCATCCGTTTCTGGGTGGCCGTGATATCAAAACCGCACCCCGGTAAAAGTTGCGGTAATATCATGAAAATGGTCCTGCCGGATAGTCAATTTGGCACGGTCAATTCTGCAAATCCCTTCAGGATCGGCAGAAGAGCCGCATCAAACCATGCTCTGAAATCCGTACCGCATCATCAGCGCGTTCCCGGCGTACTTTTTCAATAGCCTCTATAGCGGCCGCAGCTTCTTCTTGTGAGGTTTTCTGCCATGTCGGCTAAATTAGACTGATCCGTACCGGTATAATCAAATTCGAGTACATTATCGTTTTCATTGTTTTCCAAAGTTCATTCTGTTCCATAAAGTATCATCTCCAAAGATTTATATATTGTTCTTTAGAACAAATATAGCATATAAAAGATGGGAAAAGAAATTATTTTCGTTCGACGTGTTTCGACAAAAAACGACAAAAATGGAGGATCACAGAGATCCTCCTATTCGAGATAAGCCTTGAGGGCTTTCATCAATCTTTTCTGTTCATCCGGTGGAAGAGTATGGATTGCTTCCGGCAGACCATTCGCCAATCCATCCACGGAATGAGTGACAACATCAACCAGGAGGGTATCCGCGGAGACATCCAAAGCATTTGCTATGGCGACGAACGTATCTAATCTTACAGTTTTCATACCGCGTTCAATGACACTTATATGTGTTGAACTGAGATCGACAATGGCAGCCAGATTTTCCTGTGTCAAGCCTTTTGCTTCCCTTGCGGTCTTAATACGCAATCCTACTGCTTTTAAATCCATCGTACATCTCCTTTAGCACAAAAAATTGGTCTAAAGATATTATATCTGTTGGGCAGGATGCAATACAGAATCTACGAAACTATATATTGGTCTAAAGAACAATATAAGGAAAGATTATGAATGATTATTATCTTGCATGCGTCTGATTCATGTTGCAAATCCTGTGCTAATTCCGTGGTGCGTACATAAATATCACCGCTACAGTTCGCGCCGGTGTCGCTGTACAGATGGTTATCCGTGCAAATTCCGTAGTCTTTACTATACGCATAGGATGTCAATGATGCAAATTGACTGATATCAATGGTACCAGTTGCGAGCAATACAGCAAGCAGCCCGGCAACCGGACGCTTCCAGTTCCCTTTTTTATGTTTTGCATAGATTCTCCTTCCTTACTTTTTATAGGCTAATTATGGAGAAAATGATGCAAATTTGGTTTTGATGTGATTTTGTTATACATACAAAGACTTCCTCTAATTTCTTAGAGAAAGTCCTTGTGTTGGAGAAACGATTTATTCGTATTTAATGTATTCACCGAAATTGAAATTGTAAGACTGTCTTGTTCCGAGTTTTGAAGTTTCTCTCCAATCATTAACGAGGTCGATAGCTCCGTTTTCAGCCATATGCGGAACGCCGTCTGCCTGTACAATCCAACATGCGTGTACTGTGTCCCCGACAACGGCGCATTTTAAACCAAGCAGCGTTGCAAGCAGATGTCCTGTATCAGCAAAATCAATACATACGCCCTTTTTGTTGATAAGCACCTGATAAAATTTATCGTACGTATGCAGACTTGGATTGTTTTTTACTTCATCGTCGTATTTTGATCCGATTAACAATTCTGAAATCTTTGCGAGTCTCTCTGGTTCTGTAGCATGTTCGAAATCAAAACTATTTAACCAGTTCCTCAACACAGCAATAACTTCATCGGCCTGTTTTTTCTCTTCGTCTGTCATGGAATTTACACGATTGAATGGATCTGTTTGACCGGTCAGCTGTGCGATGTAATAACCATAGTTTGTGATAAACTGATTGTGTCCTGCGAGTCCGTGATGATTAATTTCCGAATATTTTTCAAGCCAGTCTTTAGTTGCTTCAATATTCAGTGCATACAGATCCACGACCCTTTTAAGTGGATAATTACTATCATACGCTACATCACGCACCTTGCCGCCTTCATAGGTCAAGCCAAGTTCTTCTGCAGTGGCAGTTTTAATTTTGCCGTTTTCATCCAGTACGCGGTACAGGTAATCGATTGTCACTCCGTCAGGAGTTGTCCATTTATCGAATGTCCAGTACGACTGCGCATTCGGATAAAGTTTCATCTGGTAACCTGCAGATGTCGGATCTCCGATATCTCCCGCTGCTTTTGTATCTGTTTTTCCGTGATAATACAGAATATATTCGTTACCACCGTTCCAGTTGCGCCAGTACATATTGTCGCCAACTTTCAAATCGGTTGTTGGAAATGCGACACCAGTTCCAACTGGGTTTACTCTTGTAGTATTCTCCGGTTTATCGACATCTCTCATATAGCTGACAAGGCTCGACTGTTTGACGTTGGATTTTGCGGAAGACTGGGTTTTTCCTGTTGAACCGGTACTTTTTACAGTCCCCTGCGTCTTTACCACGCCGTTCTCTACCCACTGTCCGTCTGCATTTACGGTATAGCCGTCCGGGGTTGTGGTGTTGGTTAAGAGGTAACCGTCTGCACCGAAATAATAACTCTCGGAAATGCCGTCCCCATTACCATCCAGCCATTTCCATTCATTCTTCGGATAGCTGCCGTTTTCATCCCACCAGTATCCGTTTGCATCCTGTTTCCATTGCCCGGCCAATGCGGTTGTTGCAGAACCTGCTACCATGGCCGTTGCCAGTGACAGAGCTACCGCTTTTTTGTAAATTTGCTTTTTACCCATAATGTTCCTCCTTTGTTCGTTAGCCCTTTTTCTTGCGCTATAGACTTATTATAGTTCCTTGGGTGATTTCTGACAATGCTTTTGTATTCTGCCGATATCCAAAAGAACTATTTTAATTCTGTTTTCAAGAAAAATTCAGCTGTACTATGAATAGTATATCGTATTGTGGATATATACACAATATTGATCTGAAAGAAAATCAGCTATGATTGTTCGCAGGAGGAGGACTTGTCATGGTTGATTACAGCCCGCTGTGGGACACAATGCGCAAACGCGGAATAACGCAATATATGATTCTGCAGGATAAGGTCCTCGATAATCATACGCTTGATCGTCTGAAAAAGAACATGAACATCACGTTGATTACATTGGAGCGTATCTGCACCTATCTGGATTGCACACCGAATGACGTGATTCGGTTTACAAAATAGAACAGTAGTATATTTGATCGGAAATTATAAATAAAATCCCATGTCAGTGCCGCGCGGCGGTTGACTTGGGATTTGTTCGTATAGAGATTTTTTATGTACACCTTATAAATACCTCATTGAATGGAGTAGAGCAATTATATGGAAAATACATTAAAAAAGAGACCTTGTACGGAAGTAAAATATCATGGTCTTTACGATGGCAAAAGCCTGCTTCCGTACGCCATTGAAAGGAACTGGGAACTGAAGAGGTCCAAAATAAATTATGACATAGAAATCTTAACCAAGCTGAATCAGAAATCAATAACGATAAAGCTGTCAGATTCGGTACCTTTTGAAAGGGTACATGCGATACTCTGCAAAATTCTGAGGTATGAATGTCTTTTTGATGGCCGTTTTTTCAAAATGAATAAATATGAAGTAGACGGTATTGATATCACGGCTGAGATGAGAGAAAACATGCTGTCATATTATGAAGGTAAACTGGCATATACAATATTCAGTCAACCAGTGAATGATATGGCCTATAAAAGAGGTTTTTGTGCATGGGAGAGGTACGATAAAAAGGCATTACAAATGGATCAGATGTTTTATTATATCGGGTTCGGTGATGGCTTGACAGCCGATTTGAGGTTGGCATTATTCTCAGAGATATTTGAGCCGTTATCAGAGTATCTTGCATCATTGCAAAAAATCCAAATTAATTGTTCACAGCCGCCAAAACAGAGGAATACAAAATGCCCACAATGTGGCTGCAAGTATAAAATTTCCATACCGAGTATTCCCTCCTTCAAGGATAAGATAGATTCGGTGATACAAGGATACGGAAGAACAGCGTTTAATGGCGATAATATTCCTGAAATTCTAAAAAGGACTGTCAACACAAGAAATAAAATGCTTCATGTTGATGCGAAAAAAGAAGATGCAATGACGGGCGGCCAGTGTGGATTTTACATCAGAAAATATGTAGAATTGTATCGGGTAGTGGTGCTGTCAGAATTAAAACTGTGGAATGCAGATCTGGAAAATGAACTTGCAGAGGCCATAAACGGTTACAATGCTGATTTCAAAAAATTAAGAATAAAAAAGAAATGAAAGAAGCGACAGCAGTATACTACAGGAACAATGATAAGAAAGCGCAGGTGCGAGTGCCTGCGCTTATTCGTTATGTATGTTTCTTTTATATTACTGTAAATCCTGTATGTAGCTCATGAGATCATCATACTGTGACGAGGACATTTCGCCATTATCATACAGTTCCTGAATGTGCTCCGCCAGAGCATCGATGTCATAATCCTCTGTGTCTCCATTCACAATATCCACAATCTGATCTTTCAGATCCTTGTATTCCTTGCAGAATATATGGCTGTCGTACATTGTGTCGCCTCCTTCTTTTTATTCGATATACATACGCGGTTTATCGGAAAAGAGCATTTTAACAAATGCTTCCTGCGGATTTCCCACATAGTAGACCGGGTGAGCCTGACAGATATCCAGCATTTTCTTTATAATTGGGAAATTTGGATCCGTGGGATCGCATCGGAAGTTTTTGTCTTGCATGATGACACGATATTCCATCTCATATGCAAGCATAACCGTGAAGGGTGTAAACTTGCCGGGTTGGAAATTTTTCAGTGTCTCGAACCGTTCCTTCCGTTCCTCTTCATTGGCCACGCACATTCCGAGATAGCAGTGATCGAAGTATCTGCAGGTTTCACAGACAAGCTGGTCGATCTGCTGATCAATAAGCTGTTCGTCGGTAGGAACCTCATACGATTCAATCTTTTCAATATTGTCAGGATTCCGCAGTCCGTAATCAATCAGTTTACCATCGCTCTTACGCATGTAACGGTAAATATCCGCTTCGAACCAGAGGCAGTCGCCGGGATTAAATAATTCAAAACCGGTTCTGTCCATCCAGACATGATCTTCCTTGCCGACAAAACCGATACCGTCACCATACATGCCGTTTACCATGATACGTTTGAAAAGTACTTTGTTTTTCTGCTGATCGAACCGTAAAATCTGGCCTTTAAAGTCAGCGGATGAGCCTGAAACGTGATAGTAGCACAACTCGAAAAATTGCCGGACCTTGTCGCAGGAACGTTTCTGTACCTCCAGATATTCATCGTAGGACTTGAAATCGCCATTCTCCACATCCTGCATGCTGTCCGGAGAGAAGTCTATCCGACCGTTCTGATATCTTTCGAGAGTGTCTTTCCCATAACATTCCTTTCGTAATTCATCCCATTTGTTCATAAATCATTCCTCCCAAATTGATAAGTGCTGCATGGCAGCCTGACATACCAATCTTTGGGTTAAGCCCATTATAATACATTTTGTGCCTGTGATAAAGAATAATAATGTTAATCCAAAAATCAGTAATCACGATAGTAATTCCAGTAGTGCTTTCGAGCACAATCTTCCTGTATTTTCTCCCAGTCGCGTAACTCCTTGTCACTCAAAAAATGCAGACCTCCATTTGGGGAGTTTAAAAGTTTTTCCTGCTCTTCATTTTCATTATCCAGCACATTATCATCTTGTGCGATCGATTTGTGAGTAAAAGTGAAGTTGATTTTCTGAACGCTGCGATTGAACGATATCTCACCAAACTGAATTTGGAGACTTGTATTCGATGAGATGGCGGCAATGGCCGGTCGGAGCTTATCCTTTTTGAGCAGCTTATACGGATAATCCGGGTTTCCAGTTAACAGCATTGCCAGCCGTGATACGGAAACAATGACGGTGGTTTTATATTGTAAACAGAAAAGGTACAGCAGTACGGACGGAAGCGTATGAAGATGAAACAAATTTCCGATATTTACGAAATAAAACTTCTGCTCCAGGCAATCATTCCAATAATGAATGAACTTATGTGAAAAATGGACAGTACACAGATTCTTGCGAATATCCGAATCGACGGAATCTATACAGACCATATCGTAATAACCGCCGAATGAGAGTGGTTGATCAGTAATCCGTTCCAAATGGGAAATAATGCGTCGGGCATGATGCGCGCGGTTATTGCTGCAGAGTGCATTGGAATCATGCCCGAACATGAAGCACAAATCTGAGAGAGGTACGGTTACTTTATCTTCACAATTTCCATCAAAGTAGTACATGAGAAACAGCAGAGTTTTCAGGCTGATTGCTGAAAGCGGCTTATTGTCCTTGAAGATTCCGTCGGATAGGACACTTTCCGGAACTTCCAAACGTAAATTGGAATGCATAATTACCTCCTGTATGCGAGAGTGATTCGTGTGCAGCATGATGCGGAATAAAACGCAATATTGAAATCCGCATCATTCTCATAATTCATCACGCGGTACATATTTCTGAGTGACCATATCGTAAACATACTGTGCCTTCCAGTCCGTATTATATATGTTACGATTACGCCTATTGTACTGGTTACCCAGACAATGTTTCAGTTCATCTTCTGACGGAGCGGATGAAACAACGAATTTCAAGCTGCAGACTTTATGGCCGTAAAAATTTTCGTCTATGACCACCTTCAAATCAGTTAACTGGTTGATTTCCAAAATGGCAGGTATAAGGCGATCACGTTTCAGGTATTTGTACTCGTAATCTGGAGTTCCGGTTAAAAGGCTGGTTAATTCTTCAATTCCGTAATTGAAAACGTGCATGTTTTGATAACGGCAGAAGAAGGCATACAGCAGAACCGCGGAAGAGGTTGAAAGTCGATTCATGTACTTAAGCCGAACCACGGTAAAGTCCTTTGCCAGTGCCTGTCCGAAATATCTTGCAAGATCCGTGTTAAAGCGAACCTTGATAAGATCTTTGGAGTATGATATACCGACCGTCTGTATCCATACAAACGAGAGATACATGTCATATTTCTTGTCGTGGATGGTCAGCTCCTGCGTCATCAGTCCTTTAATGACAGCTCCGACCTTCCTTTTCATGTGAGAAAAATTGCAGTTTTTGTCTTTGGAGTATCCCAGTGCAAAACACAGCTCGGAAAGTGAAAGCTCTACACAATCGATTTGCCCGGGAGTTTTCTGCAGGTTTTTCCATATCAAATACATTAAACTCTTGTATTGCAGGGGAGATAAGACTTTGCTTGTCATGGTCATAATGCCGTATTTGGCGATGTCATTCATTTCGAACAGTTTAAAATCATGTGATGCTGATTGGATGTAATGATTCATTCGAATTCCTCCGTTTCACGGGCAGCATCAGCTGCCTGATTGCTGGTCTAATTATGGAGACTAAACGGAGAATTATGGTTTCGGCGGAAATTCAGATACGTATTTTTGCTCACCATACAATTCATCGGCGTTAATTTTCATTTTCAGAGTGAGAAAATCGTTGTGTTCATGGCAAATTCCTAAGTATGACGGAGATCCACTAAAGAAAAATGTGGATGAATTTATAAAATCCACATCATTTCTGAGAGGGATTTTGACTGTGAGCTGATGCTCTGACTGAAAAAAGAACCAATTTTTTCCTATGCAGGTAACATTAACCAATACACTTCCCATCACCAGTCCTCTTTTCCATAAGATGGAAGACAGCGTATGCGAATCGGTTACTGATAACCAGTACAGTTTCACATTTCAATACCTACATTGTTCCTATGGGAGCATTTTGCAGTACACTGATCTCTTTCCCGGAATGGTACGTGACTTCTGCAATGAGTTCATTGATAACCGACACATTCCCCAACACCAGTTACCACCTCTCCACAAGATGGGAAGCAGCGTATGCCATTCGGTATCTGATAACCAGTCAATTTCCGTATTCCAATACCCGGATCTGTACCCTGAGGAATATTTTTACGGTGTGCGTATGTTTTCTACGAAAGAATATACGCAATCTCTGCCGATACAGTTATTGCTAACCAATATATTTCCCAACACCAGTTACCACCTCTCCATAAGATGGGAGGCAGCGTATGCGACTCGGTTATTGATAACCGGTACAGTTTTGTATTCCAATATCCGTATCTGTGTATGTAGCGAATGATAATACATCCACTTTATAGTCGGTACCGTTACTGGTTCATTTAACAGTAGCTTGGTCGGTCTGTTCTACTCATGAGGAATCGGTTCCGTAAACTTACCGCAGTGGAGTCAATTCACGGTCTGTTCCACGATATAGTTTTTTATAACGAGATTACTTTTCTTTTTTTTCTTTTTTATGCCCGAAAAATTTTCCATGGGAAATTTTGAGATGTTTAAAAACAACTGTTTACGGCGCAGCCGCCCGTTGCCCATCCGCAAGCGTAGAGGGCGTTTCCGGGGTATCTTTACATGCACTAAGGTGAGGAAAAATACGTATATGGTGAGGAAAAATACGTATGAATATAGTACTTTTTTCCACCTTAGTACTTTTCTACACCTCAGTACTTTTCTACACCATCTCTTACAGGAAAGGTGAGCAAAAATACGTATTTTTATTGATTGGCTATCAGC
>SCPP01000705.1_pt1 | contig 21129 bp, 27 predicted proteins | sample 6106811 | NCBI WGS metagenome assembly SCPP01 (sample SAMN10720449, study PRJNA508395) | human gut metagenome | isolation source: Participant 2 stool, 15 month | host: Homo sapiens | collected 2018
CCGAACTTGCGGACGTATTTGACGCAGGTATTGTGGCAGGAACTTGAGGGAGTATTTTCACCTGATGAAAATGTAACCGAACACTCAAATGGATTTGTTTATAAAAGAAACATATGCGGTTTTCGGCAGCAATTTAAAAGACGATTTTTACGCGGTTAATAAAGAAGCACTAAACAATTTTGAAATAAAACCCGGCAGATTGATTGCAGGTAATGCATACAGTAGATGATACAAATACAGAGCGAATAAATGATTTGCTGGCAAAATATCATAAACCAATCACACGCAAAAGGTACAAAAGAACAGAAAATAGCTGACTTATACAATAATATAACAGATACGGAATCAAGAAATAAAGCAGGTATTACTCCAATAAAACCGTATCTTGATAAAATTGATGAAGCAAAAGACAATTAAGGATTTAAACGAAATAAACAGTGAATTGATTAAGGAGCTTTGTATATGGCATTGGGTGATTTTTTTCGGTAACGGCTGATTTTAAGGACAACACAAAAATATACTGGATTTTTATATGATAGCACCGATATTGCCGAAAGACATATATATGTCGGATAATGCGGAGCAGATAAAAGCATACAAGATTATTTGACTGAAAATTTAGTATTGAGCGGAAACTAAAGAAAGCGATCAAAACATTCAGAGGCATATTTTGATTTTGAAAACAGCTTGCCGAGAGTATGCTTGATACACAGGATAATGCTGATGTTGACAAAATATACAATCTGTATACATTGGAAGAATTGCAGAAGAAGCAGTACCGAATATGGATATTTCAAAATATTAAAGGATTCGGAATTGAAGTATAACAGTAAAATCCTTGTTTGGACGTTGGTCTGTTGGAGAAAACGGAGAACTTTATAATAAAGACAATATTGATGTTTTAAAGACAAGAGCCAAACTTATAGTATTGTTGGGTTGGGGCGAAACGTTAAATGAAGAATTTACACAAGTGTCAACCGATTTCAAAATGCGTTTTACGGAACAGAGGGAAGTTATACAGCGGAGGAAAAAGCAACTATAACAATAGAAAACGTTATGTATGACTATCTTGGCGAATTATATGCTCAAAATATTTCAGCAAAGGAGGCAAAACAAAATGTCGAGAAAATGATAAGTGACATACATAGATGTATACAGAACAAGGATTGAAAACATGGATGAGCGATACCACAAAGGGAAAAGGCATTGAAAAACTTGATACAATGCAAATTAATGTAGGTTATCCGGAAGATGTTCAGTCATATATGGACGATGTTGAAATTAAATCAGCTGCAGACGGCGGAGGAAGTTATTTTGAAAATATGCTTTGCAATCTCAAAGAACAGGTGAAAAATTTGATTGAACATCAAGACGAACCGATAGATAAAAATGATGATTGGGGCATGGCTGTTTATACGGTTAATGCAATGTATGACTCATTGGCAAACAGTATAACATTCGGCTGGAATATTCAAGCACCAATATATGATGTAAACGTCATATATGAAGAAATTTAGGTGGTATCGGATATATTGCACATGAAATTACACACGCATTTGACAATAACAGTTATAAAATTTGACGAAAACGGTAATGCGACTGACTGGTGGACAGAAGAAGATTACAGTGCATTTTCAAAACTTGCAAGGATGTTGAAGCTTTTATGACGGAGAGGCGGCACCGGGAATTGCTGTGAACGGCGAGCTGACATTGAGTGAAAATATAGCCGATTTGGGTATCTTGTATAACGGAAATAGTTTCTCACCTTGATAATCCGAATTACGAGGCATTATATAAATCAATAGCAAGAACATGGGCATCAAGCTCAAGCCGTGAATATATGCAATATATTTCTCAAACAAATGTTCATTGCCTTGATAAATTGCGTACAAACCGTACTATTGTAAATGACCAGAAATTTTATGATACATTCGGCATAAAGGAAAATGACGGTATGTATGTTGCCCCTGAGGACAGAGTGCATATTTGGTAAAACAAAATATCAAGTTAAAGGCAATTCAGAATTTCGGATTGCCTTTGTTTAATAGTTGTGATAAACTAAAATAAAGAACAACAAATATTCGGAGGTTACGATGGAACTTAGAGTATTAAAATATTTTTTGATTACGAGGAAAATATAACAAGAGCGGCACAAAGACTGAATGTAACGCAACCTACTTTATCAAGACAGCTTATGCAGATGGAAGAAGAACTCGGGTGAAGTTGTTTAAACGCGGAAAACACAGTATATCACTTACGGAGGACGGAATACTGTTAAAACAACGTGCACAGGAAATTATAAATATAGAAGAAAAGATAAGAAGAAGATTTGTCACACAGTGACGATATGCTCATGGGAACGATAACCATTGGAAGCGGAGAAACTTGTGTATTGAGTGGAGTTGCAAAGTTGGCGGCATCATTCAGAAAAGAAATCCGAAGTAATGTTTGAGGTTTGCAGTGGAATTGCTGACGATATTAAAGATAAAATTGAAACGGTACTGTTGATGTTGGTCTTTTGAAAGAGCCTGTCGATATAAGTAAATATGAATTTGTGCGTTTGGTAAAAAGAAAAATGGGGATTATAATGCGAAAGATTGTCCGCTTGCGGAAAAAGAATATATTACTCAAAAGATTTAGCAGGTCAGCCTGATATTCGCAAAACGTGAAAGCGTACGAAATGAAATAGAAAATGGTTCGGTGATTGCTACGACAATATCAAAATAGTGGCAAGCTGTGACCTTATATATAATACCGAATCGCTTGTATGCAAAGGCGGAGTAGGTTTGGCACTGTATTGACAGTGATATGTATTACGACGATTTATGCTTTTAAACCGCTTTCACCGATGCTTGAAACAGGAACTGTAATAGTCTGGCGAAAAAATCGTACTGTTTCACCGTCTGTCAATTCTTTTATAAAACACATTAAGAAATGCCTTGAATGTATAGTTTGAAATACAATATAAGTATTTTACATATGTACTTGTTAGTGATAGAATATAGATGTCAAATAAAGACATCTATATTTTTATGGAGAAATTATGACAATAGAAGAGGCAAGCGAAAATACTGTATTCCATAAAAATTTTAAAAGAATATGAAAGTATGGAACTTTGCAAAACCGTAAAAGAGTTATGGGCGAATGGCATTATGATGATGAAGATATAAAAGATTAAGTATGATAATGACATTGTATGGAAACAGATTTTTCAAAAGAAGATATTGATGAATATATGCAGCTGATACTGTCAGGCGAAAATGACGAGGAATGTCTTAAAATCCTAAGTCAAAACGAAAAAGCGCTTGACAAAATTCATATATTAGAAAACAAATATCTAATTTAGATTATTTAAAGAATGAAATAAATAATTAGGAGGAATTTAAAATGGTAAAACAAACAGCAGGTAGGGACAGTTTAGGCGATTTTGCTCGAAATTCGCAGAACTGAATGATGATGTATTATTCGGAGAAGTATGGTCGCGAGAAGATAAATTGTCTTTAAAATGAGGATCAATACTTACAGTAACCGCATTGGTTAGCAAAGGTCTAATCGACAGTTCTTTTCAGTACCACGCAATGACCGCAAAGAAAAACGGCGTTACAAAACAGAAATGGCAGAGATTTTAACATCTTGCTTTTATGTGGGTTGGCCGAACGCGTGGTCGGCATTTCGCGTTGTAAAGAAGTGTATGCCGATGATACTACTGTTGAAAATCACGGAGGAATGTTCGGTATTGGTGAGGCAAATACGGCATATGCGAAGTATTTTATCGGAAACAGTTATTTAAAACCGCTTACAAATCCGAATGAAACGGTATTTGTGGCAAATGTAACTTTGAGCCTGGTTGCCGTAATAATTGGCACGTTCACCACGCAACAAGCGGTGGCGGTCAACTTCTTTATGTGTAGACGGTGAAGGCTGGTATCAAGAAGAAGGCAAAGAACCGCAAAGCCTGAAAGCGGGCGATATAGTCGCTATTCCTGCAGGTGTCAAGCATTGGCACGGTGCAAAGGCAAACAGTTGGTTCAGCCATTTGGCAGTTGAGTGTCGGGTGAAAATACATCAAATGAATGGTTTGAACCTGTTGATGATGAACATTATCAAAGAAACTAAAGGAGAGAAACACCATAAAAAGAATAATATCAATAATAACATGAATTTACAGCTCGCTTGTATTTTGCGGTATAACAGGTTGTGTTGCAGGCGAAACAACACAAGCGACAGACAATACAGAAATGGCTTACAAACAGCGGATTCAATAAGTAATTAGGAATTTAAAATGAGTAAAAATTGGTAGCATATTTTTCCGCAAGCGGTGTTACAAAGAGCGTAGCGGAAAGAATTGCAAAAGTGGCTAATGCGGATTTATTTGAAATTAAACCTACAATGCCTTATACAAATGCAGACCTTGACTGGAGATAAAACAAGTCGCAGTTCAGTTGAAATGAGCAATCCCGACTCACGTCCGAAAATAGCAAACAAGCTTGACAATATGGCAGATTACGATACAGTATTAATCGGTTTCCCAATTTGGTGGTACGTTGCACCTATAATTATAGATACATTTGTTGAAAACTATGACTTGTCAGGTAAAACAATCGTTCCGTTTGCAACTTCAGGTGGCAGCGGTATGGGTAAGACAGTTGATGTTTTGAGCAAACTGAGCCCGAATGCAAAATGGCAAACAGGTAAAATGGTAAACGGTATATCGGAAAAAGAAATTAAAATTGGGTAAGCAATTTATAATACTGAAAAAGGAAAGCATTAAGTTGCTTTCCTTTTTCTATGTACTACATTTTAAAATTGTTTTAACGATACCTCTAAGACATTTTGGCATTTTAACGACAACGATTTTCATTTTTACCTACTCCTTTCTACCATTTAAACAAACACAAATACCCAAAAGCAGAAGAAAATCATTTCGATTACCGCAATAATAGCCATAGGAAGAAATGCTCCGCTATCACACCTGCACAAAATGACAAAGCCGCCAGCCCAACTGCCTTTGAACAACCTCTCATACAACAATTAAGCATATATCCCACCTCTGTAATCTTTTAATATATAATATGTAAAGAAAACATATGTGAAAAATATTTTGAAAAACTATTGTAAGTTTATAACTTTTAATATATAATGAAATAGAGGGAGGTTATAGTTATGGAACAGGCTGTAATATGGATTTTGGGAATAATAGCGTTTATTATTCTTGAGGCAGTTACTTATCAACTTGTCAGCATTTGGTTTTGCAATCGGTGTATTAGGAGGAATGATTGCGGCATTTTCAGGTGTAAATTTGTATGTTCAAATGGCTGTGTTTATTGCGGTATCATTTATTTGTATACTGTGTTTACGACCGATTTCAATGAAATTTTCAAACCGAGAAATGTTGAAACAAATGCTCAAAGTTTGGTTGGTAAAGAAGTTTGATAACGTGCGATGTCGATAATATCAGAGGCTTGGGAGAGGGCAAAGTTGACGGAAAAGTCTGGACTGTAAGAAGTATAGACAACTCTCATGTACTCAAAGGTGAAACGGCTGTTATTGAAAAAATTGAGGGTGTAAAACTTATTGTAAGAGAAAGGATGATTAAAATGCCATTAGCAATTATACTTTTATTAATCATTATATTGGTGATTATTGTAGCAAATATCAAAATAGTTCCACAGGCACATTCATACATTATTGAACGTCTTGGCGGTTACTATGCAACATGGGGTGTCGGACTTCATTTTAAAGTGCCGTTTATAGACCGAATTGCAAAGAAAGTTAATTTAAAGGAACACGTTGTTGACTTTCCGCCGCAACCTGTTATAACAAAGGATAATGTAACAATGCAGATTGATACGGTTGTTTATTATCAAATAACAGATCCTAAATTGTTTGCATATGGTGTTGAAAGACCTATGATGGCTATTGAAAATCTTACTGCAACAACATTAAGAAATATTATAGGTGATCTTGAACTTGATGAAACATTGACATCACGTGATACTGTAAATACAAAATGCGTGCAATTCTTGACGAGGCAACTGACCCATGGGGTATTAAGATTAACAGAGTTGAACTTAAAACATTATGCCTCCCTGCTGAAATTCAAGACGCAATGGAACGTCAGATGAAAGCCGAAAGAGAAAGACGTGAATCAATACTTCGTGCAGAGGGTGAAAAGTCTGCAATTCTTTTGGCAGAGGGTGAAAAGAGTCTGCAATACTTCGTGCAGAGGCTAAAAACAAGCCGCTATTAAAGAAGGCGGAAGGCTGAAGCAATTATCGCAGTACAGACAGCCGTTGCCGAAGGTATCAGAAGAATTAACGACTCAAAGCCGAGTGAACCGTATATTGCAATAAAGGCGCTTGAAAGTTTTGAAAAAGCCGCTGATGGCAAGGCTACAAAGATAATTATACCGTCGGAAATACAAGGACTTGCAGGACTTGTAACATCAATAAAGAAATAGCAAAAACGAAGATAAATAATTTAAAAGCTCCCAAAATTTATTTTTGGGAGCTTTTAACTTATCTAAAATTATACACGAATTATCAGCGGACATTTTATGAAGAATCATACCTATTTCGTCATTCTCACTTTTATCGCTTATCAATATATCACTTTCGGGATTTGCCGAAATAATCGAACGTATCTGACCTTCAATATCAATATCAGATTATGTACTTCAAGAAGAATTTTCGTTTTAATATGGTTTTCAAAAGTGCCGATGTAATTTCTTTACAAAGAAGTATATTCCCATAGTACAAAACACAGTAAACAATGCAATAAAACATATATCCGTCATATCTAAAACACCTCCGCTTTATAATATGCGGTTTTAAATAAAAGGTGTGTATGACTTGACAAATACATAGGATTTGTATTAAAATAATATAGAAAAATGAGTTTACGGAGGAAGTTGTTATGGGACAAACATTAACAGAAAAATACTGTCTGCATCTTGTTGAAGGTGAGATGGTAAAGGCAGTGAAATCGAATTAGAATTGACCAGACCCTTACACAGGACGCAACAGGTACAATGGCATATCTTGAGTTTGAGGCTATGGGTGTGCCAAGGTAAAAACAGAGCGTTCTGTTGCATATATTGACCATAATACATTGCAGAATGGTTTTGAAAATGCTGATGACCATAGATTTATCGGCAGTGTCTGTAAAACACGGAATTTACTTCTCAAGACCCGGTAACGGTATTTGTCACCAAGTACATCTTGAGCGTTTCGGTATTCCGGGTAAAACACTTATCGGTTCGGACAGCCATACACCGACAGGCGGCGGTATAGGAATGATTGCCATAGGCGCGGGCGGTATGGACGTTGCTGTAGCAATGGGCGGAGGTACATATTACATTACTTGCCCGAAAGTCGTTAAGGTAAATCTTACAGGCAAACTTCAACCGTGGGTTGCCGCAAAGATGTATTTGGAAGTTCTAAAGCGTCTTTCTGTTAAGGGCGGTGTAGGCAAAGTTATCGAATACTGCGGTGAAGGAGTTAAAACTTTATCAGTTCCCGAAAGAGCAACTATTACAAATATGGGTGCGGAACTTGGTGCAACAACATCAATATTCCCATCAGACGAAATAACACATGAATTCTTGAAAGCACAAGGCAGAGATGCATACACACCTCTATGTGCAGACGCAGACGCTGTATATGACGAAGAAGTTAATATAGACCTTAGCAAACTTGAACCGCTTGCAGCTTGCCCTCATTCACCTGATAATGTTACGCCGGTAAGTGCACTTAGCGGTATGAAGATTGACCAAGTTTGTATCGGTTCATGCACAAACTCATCACTTCTTGATATGATGAAAGTTGCACATATATTCTAAAGGCAAGACTGTTAATCCTGATGTTTCTCTTGCAATCGCTCCGGGTTCAAAGCAGGTTTGAATATGCTTGCAAATAACGGTGCTTTGGCTATTATGATTGACGCAGGTGCAAGAATACTGGAAAGTGCTTGCGGTCCTTGTATAGGTATGGGACAGTCACCTAATTCAAAGGGTATTTCACTAAGAACGTTTAACAGAAACTTTGAAGGCAGAAGTGGTACAAAGATGGTCAGATTTATCTTGTATCACCTGAAACAGCTGCTATTTCAGCTCTTACAGGTGTATTTACAGATCCGAGAACACTTGGTGACGCGGCTGATATAACATTGCCTGAAAAGTTCACAATAAACGATAATATGATAGTTCCTCCGGCAGATGAAAAGGATATGGACAGTATTGAAGTACTTAGAGGTCCTAATATTAAGCCTTTCCCTGTATCAGAGCCGTTAGCTGAAACAATAGACGCAAAATGCTCGCTAAAGGTCGGCGATAATATCACAACAGACCATATTATGCCTGCTGGTGCAAAGATTTTGCCATTGCGTTCAAATATTCCTAAGATTTCGGAATTCTGTTTCGCTGTATGTGACGAAAAGTTCCACGACAGAGCACTTGAACTTGGTAAGAGTATAATTGTCGGCGGTTCAAACTACGGACAGGGTTCTTCAAAGAGAACACGCTGCACTTGCACCGTTGTATTTAGGTGTTAAGGCAGTTATCGTTAAGTCATTTGCAAAATTCATATGGCTAATCTTATTAATGCCGGTATCGTGCCGCTAACATTTGCAAATGAATCGGATTACGATAAGATTGACCAAATGGACGAATTGAAGATTGAAAATATCGGTAAGCAAATTGCCAACGGTAAAGTTATTAAGGTGACAAACGTAACAAAAGGCTTTGATTTTGAGGTTAATGCAGATTTGTCAGACCGTCAAAAGAAATGCTTTACGCAGGCGGACTTCTTAACTATACAAAACAAAATTCATAATGTAATTCAAAATGCGATGCTTTTAGGTGTCGCATTTTTGTGTTATAAGGTATAAAATATGTGAATGTCAAGTGTAACTTTAGTAATATAGCACATTGACGGTACATATTTTTGATGATATAATACTAAAATGAATAATCACACAAAGTGTCGGCTATATTGTATGGGTATAGTCGGTGAAAAGGGAATCGGGTGAGAATCGAACGATAACAGTCGCTGTATGTATTGAAGTTTTTATATTTTTTGATGAAAGTCAGTCATTGGGAAACTGAGAAGGCGAATATAAAATGTTAAGCTCGCTTTTATATAATACGAGTCAGAAGACCTGCTTTGATACTGCTCCGTACTTATTGATGTTGTCAATATAGGAGCAGTAGTATCGTACGCTTATATAAATGTATTAAGCGTGTTGTTTGCGTGCCGATATGTGATATACACAGGAAAACTCTGCTGTGATAATTTGAAAAATTATCACAGCTTTTATTGATTTTACAGAAACGGAGCGTATTAATGAAAAATAATATCTTTAATGTTATCGTTTGTTTTGATTTCATCTGCAAATGCTTTTGCGGTAAGTATTGACGATATAAACAGCGTCATAAGTGATACGGAAAAATATTTATATGATAATTCGAAAACTCCTACCGTATCATCGATAGGCGGTGAGTGGCTGATAATGGGACTGAGCAGAAATTACGGTGATATACCTGTCGGCTATTACGAGAATTATTACAACAATGTTGTCAATTATGTAAAAGAATGTGGCGGTGTATTGCATAACAAAATATACCGAATATTCAAGAGTTATAATTGCACTCACATCAATCGGAAAAGACCCTAAAAATGTCGGTGGATATAATTTATTACTTCCTTTAGGAGATTTTGAAAAACTACTTGGCAAGGTATAAACGGTGCAATATGGGCATTGATTGCACTTGACTGCGGACAGTATGATATGCCGTACAATGCCGATGCACAAATTCATGCAACAAGAGAAATGTATGTTGAAAAGATTATAAACAGTCAGCTTGATGACGGTGGATGGTCACTTTTGGGCAGTGGAGAGAGTGATGTTGATGTTACGGCAATGGCTCTGCAAGCACTTTCAAATTATACGGATAATTCAGAAGTGTCAAATTGTGTGAACAAGGCAATTTCTTTTTATCGGCAAGTCAAAAATAAAAACGGAGGATATTCAAGTTGGGGTACGGAAAATTCCGAAAGCTGCGCACAAGTCATTGTTGCACTTTGTGAACTCGGAATATCGCCTCTTGATGAACGCTTTGAAAAGAACGGCAAGGATTAAGCTGATAATTTAATGTCGTACTATACAATAGGCGACGGTTTTAAACATACATACGACGGTGACGGTTCAAATCAAATGGCAACAGAACAATGTTTTACAGTTTGGTGTCGCTAAAACGATTTATGAACGGCGATAATTCGCTTTATGATATGAGCGATGTCAGAAATATATCACAAGATGAAATTAATGTGATAAAAACAGTTTACAGTTTGTAATGATGAATTTGATTTTGCTTAGAAAGTAATAATTTTCAGGAGATATTGAATGAAAAAATATAAAAAGCACAAATTATAGGAAGTATAATTATTGCTGTATTGGTATTGCGTTTTGGTGGGGCGGAGATGCACCGTCACTGCACGGTTGAATGTTGAGCCGACGCCGAAAGTAACGGAAAGGGTTATAATTGATGAGGTATATGACAATGATGAAAGTCCTACACCGACTGTAGAGCCAACAATTTCACTCACATCATCTCCGACAGCCGAAAACTCAGAAAAATTCAAAACAAGCCTACAGCCGACAAACCAATGACGGCAGAGGAAAAATAGAATTAGCCGAAGAGATTGCAGGGGAACCATACGAAATATATACTCCCGATTTGGAATATTCCGAAAACAACGGAATGAATATTGACGAAACAACAGGGACAGACGAATATAAAACAGAACCTGTACCTGAGGGAAAACCTGCCTGTCGAACCGCAAGATGCAGTAATAGAGAGCAAGAGAACTGACATGCACGTTGGCGGGACGATGTGATACGATACTCGACAATATGTCGTGGCTTGATAAAGAAAGTGGGAATTAGTGCCGTCGGATGGAGTTATATTTAAAGAACAGACAGTTGAATTTTATGACGGCGAAAGTGTATTTGACCTATTGCAACGTGAAATGAAAACAGCAAAATACATATGGAATTTGAAAATACTCCTATGTATAACAGTGCATATATCGAGGAATAGGCAATTTGTATGAGTTTGACTGTGGTGAATTATCGGGGTGGATGTATAAAGTAAATGACTGGTTCCCAAATTACGGCTGTTCGCGTTACCAGCTGAAACAAGGCGATAAAGTCGAATGGGTATATACTTGCAACTTAGGAATAGATGTCGGCGGATATTCCGCAACAGGCGGAGAATAGGAGATAAGACAGATAATGAATGAATTTGCAAAATATCATCCGTTGATTAATTTTATATATTTTACAGCCGTAATTGTGTTTCAATGATATTCGTACATCCTATATGCCTTGTGACATCGCTTTGTGCAGTGTGATGTATTCGGTAATTTTAAACGGTAAAAAGCGTTGAAATTTATTGCGATGTTATTACCGCTTATGTTGATTTCAGCACTGATAAATCCTGCGTTCAATCACGAGGGTGTAACTGTAATTGCATATTTACCGAGCGGAAATCCGTTGACGTTGGAATCCATACTATACGGAATTGTCGCGGCAAGTATGGTTGCAACGGTCATTTGTTGGTTTTCTTGTTTCAATAAAATTATGACAAGTGATAAGTTTATCTATCTTTTGGACGAATAATTCCGTCACTTTCGCTGATATTGTCTATGACATTCAGATTTGTTCCGAAATTTAAAGAACAGGTACAAGAAGTTTCAAATGCACAGAAAAGTATGGGGAGAGATTCATCAGAGGGGTCTGTATTTGCAAGAGTTAAAAACAGCATAAGAATTTTGTCGGCGGTTATAACATGGAGTTTGGAAAATGCAATAGATACTTCCGACAGTATGAAAAGTCGCGGTTACGGTTTGACAGGCAGAACGGCTTACTCAAATTATGTATTTGACAAAAGAGATGTAACTGCTTTAATTTATTTGGCGGTTACGATTACATATTTTTGATAGGTGCTTTGCTTGGAAAAATTAATTACAGATATTTTCCGTCTATGCGTGGTACGGATATGTCGTTTTACAGCACAAGCATTTTTATATCGTATATTATGATTTGTATAATGCCGATAATTATTGAGATATGGGAGGAATTAAAGTGGAGAAAATTAAAATCAAAATTTAATATTTTCATATCCCAATAGCGAAAAAACGGCATTGAACGATATAAATTTAACGATAAATCAAGGTGAATTTGTGACGATTTGCGGTAAATCCGGATGTGGAAAATCGACACTTCTACGACATTTAAAACCGATTTTAACACCGCACGGTAAAACAAGTGGGGAAATATACTTTGACGGAAAGAGTATATATGATTTGTCGGACAGGGAGCAAGCCGAAAATATCGGATTTGTAATGCAAAATCCTGATAATCAAATTGTTACGGATAAGGTTTGGCACGAACTTGTATTCGGATTGGAAAGTTTGGGTATTAATTCGGCTGAAATTCGATCGAAAGCTGCGGAGATGGCGCCATTTTTCGGAATACAAAATTGGTTTTACGAAAATGTAGCCAATCTGTCGGGCGGACAAAAACAAATTCTCAATTTAGCGTCGGTTATGACAATGAATCCGACATTGTTGTTGCTTGACGAGCCGTCAAGTCAATTAGACCAATAGCGGCACATGACTTTTTACAATGCTTGAGAGGATTAATACAGAACTTGGTGTGACGATAATATTGAGTGAACACAATTTGAGCGAAGTATTTCCTTTATCCGATAAGGTCGCGGTTATGGAGAACGGCAAGATTACAGACGAAAACACACCGTATAAAATAGGTGAGGAATTAAAGCAAAACAGTATGTTTGCAGCATTACCCACCGACAAAAATATATTATTCCTTGGGAAATAATTCGGGTAATTGCCCTATAACAATTCGTGACGGTCATAAATGGTTGGAAAAACAACAGATTAACGAGCATTTTGAATTCAAGGCGGAAAAACAGAATTAATACCGAACCGATTTTAGAATTAAAAGATGTATGGTTTAGATATGAGAAAAATTCAGATGATATTTTAAAAGGCTTGTCATTTAAAGTTCACGAAAATGAATTTTTATGCGATAGTAGGCGGTAACGGTGTCGGAAAGAGTACTGCGTTGTCTGTTATTTCAAAGATTAATAAGCCGTATAGAGGTAAGGTGTTTATAAACGATGATACCAAAGTGGCGGTGATGCCACAAAATCCACAGAGCTTATTTTTGAAAAAGTGTACTTGAGGAGTTGTATGACGCGGTATTTGATGTGGAAAAGAAAAAGGAAAAATGAGATTGAGTATATAATAAAACTTTGTGAACTTGATAATTTGCTTGAAAATCACCCTTACGATTTGTCAGGTGGTGAACAGCAGAGAGTGGCACTTGCAAAAATGCTTTGAGAAAACCTGATTTGTTGGTGCTTGATGAACCGACAAAGGGACTTGACGCTTGTTTTAAACGAAAACTTGCAACGATACTCAAAAGTTTGCAAAGAACGGTATGACTGTGTTAATGGTAACATGACATAGAATTTTGTGCTGAATATGCTGATATATGTGCGATGTTTTTGACGGTAAGATTGTCAGTGAAGCTCCTCCGAGAAAGTTCTTTGCGGAAAATAATTTTATACCACTTCGGCAAAACGTATGGCTGACGGTATAATCGAAAATGCTGTATTAGACAAAGACGTAATAAGAGCATTGGGCGGTGAAGCAGAAGATTTAACTGAAACGAATGATGAACTGAATTATATACTGCCAAAGAAAACGGTTATAAAGCAGAGCAAAAAGAGTATAAAAACTTAATGTACACAATGTTGTATTAGGGATAGTATTTGTAATTTTATTTGTGATGACTGAATGCCTGTTTTGCGGACGTTACGATAATTGGAAGAACTATGTTGCACAAACGATAAGTATATTATTTATTGCCGTAGCAATGTTTAATTTAATACCACGAAAAACTCGGAAAAGAATTAATACAGAACGAAAAGAGCAAAAGAAAAATATCAAAAGAACAAAAATAGCAACATTGCTAATATTATTTCTTATTCCGCTTACAATTTTATCGGGATATATTATCTCGGCGATAAAAATATTATTTTATAAGCTTGCTTATTATATTGAAACGATGATTCCTTTGGGATTTGCGTTTGAAAACCGCAAACCTAAAGCAAGGGAATTGGTTATAATAAGTGCATTGTGTGCAATAGGCGTAGCAGGACGTACTGCGTTTTTATGCTGCCGCAGTTCAAGCCTGTTGCGGCAATAGTGATAATTTCGGGTGTGGCATTCGGCGGTGAAACAGGATTTCTTGTCGGAGCAATTACGGCATTTGTATCGAATTTCTTTTGGGCAAGGACCGTGGACACCATGGCAAATGTTTTCATTCGGAATTATAGGTTTCTTAGCGGGAATAATGTTTCAAAAGGCATTTTACGCAAGACAAAACAGATATGTGCGTGTTTGGATTTTTGGCGACATTTGTTATATACGGAGGAATAATGAATCCTGCGTCTGTTATAATGTGGCAGTCGAATATAAATATAAATATGTTGCTGTCATCATACGTAATGGGAATGCCGTTTGATTTTATTCACGCAGTATCAACAGTGTTTTCTCTTTGCCACAGAGCCTATGCTCGAAAAGCTTGAGAGAATTAAAATAAAATACGGACTTATAGAATAAGTCGAAAATAAAATATGAGGTGAAAGACTAATGAAGAAAAATTTTTAAGTTTAATTGTAGCAGTAGCGATGTTATTCAGTGTTGTAACGTTTGTTGTACAGGCTGATACAGACGGAGCGGGAGATTATTTCTATTTTGATATTGAACACTTTGCTGAAGACACTACAAAAGAGATATATATGACCCCGATTAAGATTTATACAAACGGATTTTATGATTACAGCGGAGAATTTAAAACTTTTGAAAGTGGATTTAAGAGTGCAGCAGACGCAATAGGATATGTACTTGATTATTATATGAATAACGGTGAGTGTATGAGTGATTGGACTCCTACAACTACACTATTGAAGTATACAAACAGCAGTGGATTTTTCAGTGATTTTAAGATAGATAATTCCGTCAAAGAAGTTTCGTTTGATTATCCGTCAGCATTATATAATGATGCTATGGGTAACGGATTGAGTTCATACACCTATGAGTCGGCTAGCCTCGTAAGAGGAGATGTTTTAAGATTAGTTTTAATGAAGGCGGATGGAATTCAGATCTAACATCACCGGCTGAGGACGTGCTTGTAGGTGCGGTAGCAGATTATTATGAAACATTGGCAACTGATCCAAAGACCGCTAAAAAGCAGAATCGGCATATCAAGCGGCTTTAGAGAATTTCTTTGATGAAAATATGCAAACAGAACTTGAAGATAATCTGATTAACGCATTGGTACCGAGCGAAGAACCGAAAACAACACCAACAGCAACACCGACAGCGACACCGACGGCAACACCAACAGCGACACCGACGGCAACACCAACAGCAACACCAGCGACACCAACAGCAACACCAACAGCAACACCAACAGCGACACCGACGGCAACACCAACAGCGACACCGACGGCAACACCAACAGCGACACCGACAGCGACACCAACACCGACGGCAACACCAACAGCAACACCAACAGCGACACCAACAGCGACACCGACAGCAACACCAATGGCAACAGCAGAGCCAACAGTGACACCAACAGTAACTTCAACACCTTTACCTGTACAATCTGCAACAGAACAAAACACATTAAAAGTTGAAAACGGAAAACTAACAGGTACATTAACGGTAAAACTTAACAGTAATCTTACAGAAGAAAAGAAAGTGTTATGGCTGCCGTATATGATTCAAACGGCAAATTGATAGGAATACAACCTAAAGAAATTTCTTTAAAGCCGGTAATGAAATCAAGTTGAATTTAAAGAAATATCTGCCGATTCAGCTGATGAATATACAATCAAGATTTTAACATGGAACGGAAATATATCATCATTGGCACCTATTTCAAATACTCTTGATTTAAGTATAAAATAGTATAAAGATTGGAGAAAAAATGAGCGTAAAATAAATTTACAAGTATATTGTTGTCTTTATGTATGCTTGCGAGTTTTGTACCTGTAAATTTCACTGCATTTGCAAGCGATGAACCGGAACTTATAAACGGTGCTTATCAGATTGAAAGTGCGGAAGATTTGGTTTGCCGAAAAGTAAACGGTGGTGACAGAACAGCAAATGCAGTATTAAACAGTGATATTGACTTGGAAAACCAAAATTGGACACCAATCGGTAACGGATATAATTATATCAATAATAACGGTTACGGTATAGATGACGACACCGCATATAACGGTATATTTGACGGAAAAGGTCACAGCATTTCCAGACTTTTCATGAAACCAAAAGTACAATAAGCAAGGCGACAATCATTACGAAACTTATTGTCAAGGCCTTTTCGGAATTATAGGAAAAGAAGGAACTGTCAGAAATGTTACGGTAAACGGACAAATAAACGCACAGGCTGAGGGTAATGAATACATTAATGCGGCAAAATATATCGGCGGAATCGCCGGTATAAATGCCGGATTGATTATAAATTGTACAAACAACGTCGATATAACAGGTCTTGCTTATGTGGGCGGTATAACAGGTCAGCTTGAGCTCAATTTAAGGAAGTAACAGACTAAGCGGAAATCTTATAAACGTTACAAATAACGGAACGGTTACAGCTACTTCCAAGAGCTTTGCAGAGGCAGGCGGAATTGTCGGTCAGCTTGCATACGGCGACATTACATATGCCGCAAACCACGGAAATGTATCTGCACCTTTTAAAGATGACGATATGTACAGTTATTTAAGAGGAGTTGCGGTAGGTGGAATTGTCGGCAAGGATATAAGTGTAAGCGAATGCGGAAAGATTGACAGAGCATATAATGACGGTCAAATAGGTTGAAGACGGTAATTATTTCGGCGGTATTATCGGTTGCAATTATGCGTGTGACATAACTAACGTATATAATACCGGTAAGGTAATCGGTTACAATTACAGTGGCGGATTAGTAGGCTACAAGCGGCGGTACGATAGAAAAATGCGTACAACGGTGAGGTGAATACTCATACGGAATATCAACTAATCGGTTCAATGAAAAATACGTAAATAACTTGTATAACATAGGTGACAGCACTAAACTTGTGGCGCTTGAAAACGGCGGTGATATAAGTACGGTATATGCCGTTGACACTGTTTGGCAAGTGATTTGTCAGACGCATTTACAGACAGTGATAATCTTCCTGTTATTGATTGGAGCAATGCGCCGACAGGGAAGACGAAACATTTGATATTGAAAGCATTAATATCGAAAACGGTAAGATAACTGTATTGTTAAAAAACTTGTAGGAACAAATCCACGTTAAATGATTTTGAAATAAAATCATTTGTTGACGATAAAGCGGTTGAACTTAAAATGTTCAGTTATCTCAATACATATCAGACGAAAAAACAGCTATAGACATCACATTTGACAAAGTAAATGCCGAAAAGACGCTTAAAATTTCGGTAAACGGAATTGAAAAGCAGATTAACGTATACGTCAAATTACTGGATAGATTATCGCGCAGAAGAATTTGACGGCGGTAACGGTGATAAAGATAATCCGTATGTTATTGCAAATGCAGAAGAACTCGCTTTGCTTTCGTATGAAGTAGAAAGGGCAATGATATGTCAGACAAGTATTTTGTCTTGAAAATGATATAGACCTATCAGGGCAAAGTGGACACCGATAGGTGTATCCGATAAATACATATCAAATAAATATCAAGGCAATGCTTTTAACGGTAATTTTAACGGTCAAGATAACAGTATAAGGGGAATAAATATATCTTCGGGCAGCTATCTTTCGGCACTTTCGGAGTTACGGAAGAAAATGCGGTAATAAAAAATCTTTATGTATACGGAAATATAGAAAACACGAATAATACATATGGAATTGCGGCAGGTATATGTGCCGTGAACTATGGTTTAATATCTCATTGTATCAACTATGCCGAAATAAAAGGCGAAACAGAGTCGGCGGTATAGTAGGTTATAACGGTGCGGTTAATAAAACGGTTACAAGCTGTGTTATAGCTCAGTGTGAGAATAAAGGGAACTATTACAGGTAAGGACGAAGTTGGCGGTATTGCCGCTTACAGTTCGGGAACTGTAAAGAATGTACTAATAAAGCCACTGTAACTGCAACCGACGGATATGCAGGCGGTATTGTCGGTTACAATTACGAGGCAGTATACTTCTTGACAGTTGTTATAACAGCGGTGAAGTAAGTGCGTCAGCATATTCAGTGGTATTTCTGGTAACCATACAACTGTGATATTTCAAATTCATATAACAGCGGTAAAATTTCATCGCAAAACAATACCAACGGCGGAATACTGGGATATACAGTGAGCGGATATTCGGTTAAAAACTGCTATTTCATAAAGATACCGCACCTATGCCGTATGCGGAAAATTCGGGTACGGGACTTGAAGTGAAAACAGAAAATCAGCTTGCAGATATGACTGGAATTTTAGGCAGTGCGTTTGTGAAATCGGATAAATTCCCTGTTTTGGCATGGGAGGTAAACGGTTCCGATGATATAGACACATCAACAAAACCTACACCGTCAGTAACACCTGCTTCAACACCTAAAATTGAAGAGAAAATACCGTCATATATTCATCACAAGGAAAATGGTCAGACAGTGTGGCTGAAACATTTGACAGCGGAAACGGAAGTAAAGAAAATCCGTATGTTATAAAACAGCGTCCGAACTTGCATTACTTGCGAAAATGTAAAATAAAGGTGAATCATATAAGACGCATACTTTAAATTAAATAATAATATTGATTTAACAGAAAAGTATTGATTTCAATAGGCAATGCGGAAGATAAAAGCATTTTCGGGTCATTTTAACGGTAACGGATATGAAGTAAAACTAAATACCGAAAATCAAAAGTAAGCGGATTATTCGGATATACCGCAAATGGAAATTACATTGCTTGGAGTAGACGGACTTGTAAGCGGTGAAGATATAGGAGGCGGTATTGTCGGTATAGCAAAGGGACACTAAAATAGAAAATTGCTATTCAAATACTGCTGTTTTGGCAGATGAATATGTCGGCGGACTGGTAGGACAGCTTTAAGCGGCAGTAAAGTGACAAATTGTTACGCAACGGGGACAACAGTAAAAGCAAAAAGCAGGTACATTATTCGGAGCATTTACAAAACGCAGTGTATCGGCAAGAAAATTTATATTACAGAATTATCGGCGATAAAATGCCGTATGGCGAAAATGCATCAACAAACACGAATATTGCCACAGGCAGAACAGACGAATATATGCAAAGCGACGCATTTGTGTATGATTTGTGGTGTGTTAAAGAACAAGAAGTTGACCAACGGCAAAACAGAAGTAGCACCGATATTTTATGTTGGAAGTAAATATCCGGTACTTAATAACGAATACAAGGGAGCAAAATTATTTCGATAAATCTTGTATCATCGGGCGAAAGTCTTGAAACAGATACTTCTCATACATTTACAGCAAAGATATACGGTAAGAATTTAAATAAAATATAACTGCAAAATGGAGCAGTGACAACAGTGCCGTTACAGTTGAACAAAGCGGCGATATTACAATTACAAATGGCGGACACTAAATGTAAGTATTATTATAGATTCCGCTAAGCTGGCAAATGCGATATAACTGTTAAATGTGAAATTGGCGGAATATCAAGTGCTGTTTCCGTAAAAGTTTCAGAACCTAAATGGAGCGGTAAAGGTACGGAAGAAGAACCGTATATTATAAAATCGTTGGAAGATAATGAACATTCTTCGGAAAGCGTTGCAGACGGAAATTCATATAAAGGTGTATACTTTAAACTTTCAAGCGATATTGATTTAAGCGATAGCAAAGAATTTAGTTCAATCGGTTGGATGGATTAAAGTCAAACGATAACGGAGAATGGTGGGAGTCCGAGAAGAATCGTGCGTTTGAAGGTGTGTTTGACGGAAACGGTTTTCTGTAAAGAACGCGATTCTGTATGCCGAAAACAATTATTTCGGATTGTTCTCCTACATAGGAAAGAATGGTGTTGTTAAAAATCTTAATATAGATTCTACTAATAGATTGACCGCTCATAATAACGTAAGAAAATTGCCGCTTTAGCCGGAATAAATCTTGGTACAATAGAAAATTGTACTAACAGTGCGTTGATTTCGGATTTACCGCCCTCAAACGTAACATATCTTTGCAGGAATAGTCGGCGAAATTACGGAATTGTAACAGGTTGTGTGAATAACAGCAATATGACATCTGCCGGTAACAGTAAGTCGGGAATAGTCGGCGAAAATTACGGTACTATAAGAAAATCTGAAAATAACGGTGACTTATCGAACAGCGGTAATGTCGGCGGTATTACGATAGAAAACAAGAAACGGCAAAGGTCAGGCATATTGTTTATTGGATTACGCAGACTTATCCGTAAACGGAGAAATTTCGAATGTGTCAATAACGGTGCAATAAGCGGTAAATATGGACGTGGCCGGAGGAATTGTAGCTGAAAATTATAGCTGCGGTAAAATAGAAAAAATTGTGCTAATACGGCAGAAGTGTCGGGAAGTATGACGGGCGGTATTGCAGGTCGTGCGTCAGGGTGTTATAAAAAGCGGTATCAAAATTGTCAAAACAGCGGTAATATCACAGCACAAGGTTCATACGGCGGTGGTATAGTCGGTGAACTTATAAACGGCTTGGTATATTTCTGTGAAAAAATACAGGTGATGTAAACGGTGAAAACTATGCCGGCGGTATTGTCGGACGTAATTACAGTTCGATAGTTTTGGAATCAGCTGTTGATTTCTCAAATAACTACGGAACTGTAACAGCTAAAACGTCAGCAGGCATCTGCGGTTATTATCAGGACGAAAGCGGTAAGTGTTATACAAGATATAATTACAATGGCGGAAAGAGCGAATACGGTGTTTGGTGATGTTAATTCAAATTATGATATAAACAGCGTTGTTTGCGAAAATTATTGGTTGAGTGGACGATAAAAA
>SCPP01000289.1_pt1 | contig 21010 bp, 27 predicted proteins | sample 6106811 | NCBI WGS metagenome assembly SCPP01 (sample SAMN10720449, study PRJNA508395) | human gut metagenome | isolation source: Participant 2 stool, 15 month | host: Homo sapiens | collected 2018
AATCCTGACCCATGACGTCCAGCAGACTGGAACGCATCAGGCGGGTGATGTAGGGCGGTGGGGTAAATAGCCAACGCCGTCACGGGCGATGTAGGCCGCGGCTCATTCAAACCGACGGTGGGCAAAATTTTCAGATTCATGCCGAAGGTGTAAAAGCAACGCACGACGCTGGAAATAAAGCTCGGGATAGCGATGCCGCAGGTGGCGAAGACAATAATAAGGTTGTCAGCCCATTTTCCTCGGTTATACGCAGACAGACAGCCCAGCGGAATGCCGACGCACAGGGCGACCAGAACGGCCAGACCGGCGGTGCGGGCGAACAGGCAGCTTGGAAGATGATCTGGTTGACGGTACGGCCGCGCTGTTTCAGGCTCAGGCCCATATCGCCGTGGACAAGGCTGTTCATGTAGTTGAGGTACTGCACCCAGGGGCTTGTCAGGCCGTATTTTCGGCCAGAGCCTGCTGGGCTGCTTTACTGATGGACTTTTCCGCCACGAACGGGCCGCCGGGGACCAGGTTCATGATGAAAAAGGTAAGGGTCGCGACGATGAACACGCTGAAAATGCCCATTGCCACGCGCTTGACGATGTACTTCGCCATGGTTTAGTGCCACTCCGTTTCTTAATGGAATACAAATTGGGGTCGATTCTGGTTTATCCGTTTAATGTTCTGTATGCGTGCGCGCGCATTACACTGTGGACACGAAGAGAATAAAAAGCCGATGGCGGCTGCGACACCATCGTTCGTAATCAAAATCTATGAATATTATAAAATGTTGCAAAGTATTTGTCAATTCTCTGTCGCGCTCTGGCAACGACAAACAGCCGAAAAGCCGCGCGTTTAGCTGCGAATTTTCGGTAAAGATGCCATTTGCAGATTTTTGAGTTTTGAAAAACCGCTTGACTCCCCACCGCCGGCGCTATAATAAAACACGTTCTCCGGCAGAACGCCAAGAGAATATGCGCCGGTAGCTCAGCTGGATAGAGTGTCTGACTACGAATCAGAAGGTCGGGGTTCGAGTCCCTTCGGCGCACCAAGGTCACTTGCATTTGCAAGTGACCTTTTTTTATTATAGTCAGGTTTCCCTGCAAATCAAGTGCCCCAGCAGCCGCAAACTGCCGGGGCATTCCTTATTATATACTATCTGACTATCTGCGTTTGTTCCAGGCCGTGCCAAAGCCCACTACGCCCGCGCAGAGCAGCGCGGCCAGTCCTCCAGCGGAAAGCATCCCCGGTCGGGGCAGGCCCCCACCGGGCGGGCCGTGTTTTTATGGGCGCGGCATCGGCGCGGCGCTCGGCTTTGTGGCCGTGGCTGCCGGGGCGGGCGGGTCATAGCGATTGGTGAACACCACCCTGCCGCTTTAGCAGTTCTGCCGCTGCGCACCGCCCACAGTTCGGTATCAAGGCTACCGTCGGCGGCGGTCATCACCCGCACCGTCACAGTGTAGGTGCGGCCGTCGTAGGTCGTATCGGCGGCGCAGCCTTTTACCTGGGCCAGCTTATAGCGGTAATCCCCGGCGCGTCAAAGGTCAGACCGGTAAAATACACCGTGCCGCCGCCCTTGACCTGCACGCTGGTCTGGGCCGGTGTCGGGCGTTATCCAGCGGGTGATTTCCACCGTGTACACCGTGTCGCAGGCTGCGCCGTCGGTGCGCACCGTCACCGGGATCTCGGCCCCGCCTGTGCCGCAAAGACCGGCAGCGGGCAGAGCAGCGCCAGCGCCAGCGCCGCCGCGGGCAGCCAGCGCCGCAGGGTCGTTTTGCCAAAACTCATTGTGTTTCATCTCCTTCATCCAAAGTTGCCGGGCGCAGCCGTCCCAGCAGCACCACACGGCCGTTCGTCTCGGCGGCGCAGGTAGACAGGGCGATCAGCCTGTCCTGCGAGCCCACATCCAGCGCCCGCTGCTGCACAGCCCGGGCCTGCACCGCGTCAAGCAAGGCGGCAGTGTCGGCGGTGTAGCGCTCCACAGCGTAAATCTCCGCGTCGTAGGCGTCTGCCTCCAGGCGACAAACAGCTCGATCTCATACGCTGCATCGGGCAGTATCAGACTGCCGGAAGGGTGCGCCAAAGTAGTCTGCACAAACTTTGATATATCGCCGAACATTGCGCCATTCTCCATATGGTGGGCGTAGACAATGGAATACCCATCGCTGAAATCCGCCTTGCTGCGGCTGTCCAGAAACACCGCCCCCGACAGCGAAAATTCGCCGTAGACGTCGCGGTTGATGTAGTCCATATTCGTCGCGCCCTGCACAAGCGGGTAGTCGATGTGAGTGCCGTCGATGGTCAGCCAGCCGCAGACGTCGGGGTTCAGCGCCTGCAATTCGGCCAGTGTCGGGGCAGCAGTGTTCTTGTCGGCGGGCTTATATTGCAGCAGGTCCGCGCTGGCAAATGCGCCCCGGCTGACGGCAGCGTCCTGCCAGAGGGCGAACCCGCCGAAAGCCAGCAGCACCGCCATCAGCACGGCTGCCAGGGCGCTGACCACCGCACTGCCCAGCCGGGCCAGGTGTGCCGCTGCGGAAAGCATCAATCACAGCGGCGCTTGCGGAACACCACCGCACCGCTGCCCACCGCCAGGGCCAGCATAGCGCCGTAGGGCGCAGCATCAACAGCAGGCCGGTGGGCGTGACCGCGTCACGGATGTTCGTGACCGTGATGGCCGCGTCTGCCGTGCCGATGGTCTGTTGGCCCAGGCTGGTTCCTTTCCCGGTGCCGCCGGGGAACACCCAGGTGGTCGAGGTATATTTCGCCGCGTCGGTGCCGCTCTCATCGATGGTATAGGTCGCGCCCTCGGGCAGGCCGGTCACTTCCAACTGCTCGTTGCCCTTGAGGGTCACCTTGATCTCCTTCTTGCCGTTCTCCAGGGTATACACCGTGCCGGGGCCGCTCAGCTCGTCGTCTGCCGGGCCGGTGCGCAGCGTCACCGACGCCATATGGTTTTCGGTGTCAGGATCTGTGATGTGCAGCGTAAAGTCAAAGCTGTCGCCATAGCTGGCAAAGTCACCCGCCAGCCGCTTGGTCACGGTCAGGCTGTGGGTCGTGTACTCGTTGGTGACAAGCTCGGCTTTGTGCCGGTCTCTTTCTCGGCCAGGATGGCATACTCCAGCTTGAAGTGCTGTCCATCCGGCTCGGCCTCGCTCTCATTGGCGACGCTGACCTTCAGCAGGTAGAGCGGCGCGGTGGACAGGCCGCTGATGCCGTGGGCCTGCTCGGTCAGACGGTAGTAGTAGATGCCGGGCTTTGTGAACTTGTCCATATTGAAATCAACGGTCACATTGCTCTCGGTGCTGGCTTTTCCTTGGGCATCGGCGGTAAATTCCGCCGTGGCCGTGGTACTGGCAAGCTGATCCGCCGTGCCGAGCATTTCGTCCGCGGTGTGGGCCTGGGGCAGGTCGCCATCCTGGCCTGCGGCCACGTTGAAAGTGATCGTGCCCTTGATGCCGCCCGCGCCGGGGGCTTTGTCCAGGTTGATGGCCTTTTAAGGATGATGCTGCCGCCGCTGACCGTGATGCGGCTGGCGGGTCTTTCGGCATCGGCTGCATAGGCCGCCGTGGACAGCGCCCCGGCCAGCACAGCAGCGGTGAGAGCGGCAGAAAGTTTGATGGTGTTCATGGTAAGTACCTCGTTTTATGTGATGGATGGCTCGGAAGGAAAGCGGACGGCAGCGGCAAGGCCGCCCTTTATATCCCATTCCGCCGCAATACAGCGATCACGCGGCCCTGTATCTCCCCTGCCTGCACCGGGCCGAACCAGCGGCTGTCGCGGGTGCCTGCGCGGGCGTCGCATAATATAAAATATTCGCCGTCGGCCAGGGTCAGCGGGTAGGTCACGTTGCTGCCATATTTCGGCGTTTCTTCGTAGATATCAGGCTCCGCCACCGTGCTGCCGTTGATGACAAGCGCCGCCGCGTCGGTCACTTCCACCGTGTCGCCGCCCCGGGCCGCGACCGGCCTGTGCGGCGCTGGCCATCCTTGGTAAAGACAACGACCTCCCCTGCCGTGCAGCTGCGGGCAGCCTGTAAACAGCAGCAGGTCGCCGGGCTTCAAATGCGGGTGCATCGCGGCATCGGGCTGGATGTACAGCCCGAACACGACGCCGAACAGCATGACCAGCAGCGCGGCCAGCGCCCCGGCCCGCACAAGAAACTCCCGGATATCCGCCCAGGCTGCCCGGCGCCGGGTCTGCGGCTCCATAGGTCACGCCCCCTTGCGGCGGCGCAGGCAGACCAAGCCCAGCAGGGCGCAGAGCAGCATCCAGACTGCCGGGGCCGTGTCGGGCCAAATCCCGTGGGCGGTGCGCCGTCCTTGTTGTTGACACAGGTAAGCGTGGCGCTCTGTGCGCCCAGGGTTCCCCCTCCGCTGGCGCCGACCTCGACGCTGCCGTCAAGGTCGAAGCTCGTCTCATAACCGGTGTTGTCGGTCTCGGTCACGGTGAAGGCATCCCCGGGCGCAGGTGGCCGATGGTGATGCTGCCCCGGTGGCGCAGCGTGAAGCCGCTCCCGGTCAGGCCGCGCCTTCGTCACATAGGCGCTGGCGGCGGTGATGGCCTGGCGGCGACCGTGGCCGTGAAGGAAACTCACGGCGGGCGTCGCCCAGACCGCCTGTCACCTGCTTGGTGATGGTCAGCGTCAGGAACGGCGCATAGCTGTTCGTGATGGTCACTTCTGCCGTCTGGCCGGACATGACCTGCACTTCGGCCGCGGCATCGTCGGCGGTGGTCGTGCAGTAGTAGTTTGCCAGGTCGGGGTGGGCCGTCTCGGTCACGGTATAGCGGTTGACCGGGATGCCTTTCAGCGTCACGCCGGTGAGGCCCTTCAGCGCAATGGTCAGCGCGCCCGCCGTTAGTTCCCGCGTTTCGGTCGTACCATCATCAAATTGTGTATAGCTGCCGATGGGCAGGCTGCTGACCGTGAAGGTGTTCGTCACTGCGTCGGCTTCCGCTTGCTGCACCTCGTCGGCCACAGCCTTGGTCAGGTGCAGGCTGCCGGTGGGGGGCGTAGATGTTGCGGAACTCTGCGCTCGTGTCGGCGCTTGTGGTCAGCGTAATGTCCGCCAGGCTTGTGCCTGTCTGCTCATTGTTACCGTTCACCGCCGCCTGGGTGCCCAGGTAGAGCAGGACCCGCCGCGGCATCGCGGCCAGTCTATTCCACGGTGTAGGTGTAGTTTACGCTGCCGTCGTCGCTGGTCAGCGGCAGGTCGGTCAGGGTATAGCGGCTGCGGGTGGGGTCAGCACTGTCCACGGTCATATCCGCACCGTGGATCGTCGCGACCGTACCGTTCTGGTTCGCCACGGTGAACGTCAGGTTTGCCCGCGCGGCGGTCAGCTCCTCGGCAGTCAGGCCGCCCGTTATGGTTTTGCGGATGGTCAGATTTGCGCGGCCTGCCACCGCCGGGCAGGGTTGGTGCTGAACCAGACGTTGTCCAGCAGATTGCCCTCGGTGCGCTTGTCGTCCTGGGTTTGCACCGCCAGGAAAACAAGCGGCTCACATACTGCCCGCCAGGGACCTGGTATGTACCCTTGTGTGTTGCCCAGTTGGCGACGCCATCGGTCATTTCGCCGCCGACCATAAAAGTGCTGATGGGCACCTTCTGGCCGTTGTACTCGACCAGATCGTTCAGGGCATTGCGCACACTGTCTTTAGCCTCGTTCTGGGCGGCGGCAGTCAGCGTCTTGGTGATTGCTTCGGCCACCGTGACCGGCGCGATCAGCAGCACCATCGTGTCCGCGCCGTTGCGGCCCTTGTGGGCCAGCGACCAGTTCAGCGTGGAGCCGGGCACGGTCAGCACATCCTGATAGAGCGCACCGTAGGCTTCGCAGTTAAGCTCGGCGAACTGATTGCCGTCCTGGGCGCTGCGGGTGTTGTAGCTGACCCTGGGTCGTTGTTTTCTAAGTCGTCATTATAGTTGTGGTTGGTTCCGTCTACAATTTCTATGTAGTTGGCCCACTGGGTTTTATCGGCGCGTGTTTCTTCCTCGTCCGTCCAGTGGTAGTACAGGCCCGTCGTGTGCCACACAAGCCCCTGTGTGGTGTCCGCCAACTGGGCAAAATGGCTTTTATGGTCTGCTCTTTGTCCTCCGGTGCGTAGGAAAGCACGCCGGTCCGGTATGCTCCACCGCCATGCTGTGCAGGCTCGGGCTTTCAAAGCTGCCGTTTTGCAGCTGCAAATGGTAGGGCACACGGGCTTCGGCCGCCTTAGTACCGTTGAAGCCGGTGACTTCCACTTTGTAATACAGCCGCTCGGTAGGGCCGACATTGGCGATGCAGGAATCGATGGCGGCGTTCAGCTTGTGCTCGCTGCCCTCGGTGATGTTCCACTCGCTGCCGGTGCAGATGCGCGGCGTGACCTGCTCCCAGTTCTGGCCATCGTGGCTGCGGTACCAGGTGAAGGTCACGTCCTGAGCCCGCGCTGCCGTTGACGACAGCGGTAAAGCAGCCGTCTGTGCTGATGGTGTCCTGTACTTCCAGCGTGTCCACTACAAGGGGCACGGCCGTCGGCTCTGGTATAGGCGCTGCCAGCACGGCGGCATATTCCGTCTCCTCCGCAGTCTGCTGTGAAACCGGGCTGGCCGTGGGCAGCGGTGTCGGGCTGGCCGTGGGCGCGGGGCACGGTAGGCAGCGGCAGCGGTAGGCTGCGGCGTTGCCGCCGTCGGCTCCGGCCAGCCGCCTGGGTTGGCGCGGCGGTGGGGTCTGGGATGGGCGGTTCCGTCGGTTCGGGGCAGGTTCCGCCGTCGGCTCGGGTGTTGTCTCGGCTGTCGGCTCCGGGCAGGGGCCTCGGTGGGCACGGGTTCCGGGGTCGGCTCGGCAGCAGAGTCCGGCGGGTTTCGGTGGTTTCCGGAGCCGGTTCCGCCGTGGAGTTGGCACTTCGGTCTCGACCACGACTCTTCCGCCGCAGGCGGGTCAGGGTCAGCCGGGGCGGCCACGGCGGGCAGCTCGGCCAAGGCGGGCAGATCGTCCGCCGCGAACACTGTGCTGGCCGTGCTTGCCGCCATACAGCAGGCCAGAAACACAGCCAACAGACGTTTTCATATGCTGTTCCTCCTCACACAGTCTCCCATGGGGTTGTCCCCACAGGGATCGCTTTGAGTATACAGCCCCGCCCCGCAAAAGGCGTCGAGGTGCATGGATGTGCAAAAGGTTATATTTTCCAGCAAAAGCACCTGCCAAAACTGGCAGGTGCTCGGGTAAATTATGCAGTTTTACGCCTGGTCGTTTGCTGGGCACGGCGCGCAGGGCGATCGTGCGGTCAAAGGTGCTGTATGCGGTCAGGTAGGCGGTAAAGCAGCCGTCCATCCGGCCCATACTCGCCCTCCTTGCCGCATGGTGTAGTTATGCTCGGCAAAGCAGGGGCCGACCGAAATACCGTTCACGCCCTTGATGCGACCAGCGTGCCGTCCTTGACGACGACACCGCCGCCGTCATTGCCCTCGAGCATGAAATGCTCGTTCTCGACGCGGCAGCCCGCGTTGAAGGCCAGCTCCACCCGCAGCGGGCGCGGTCGATGCCGGAGTTGACGATGTGGATGTCCAGGCCGTTTCGACCTCGTTCACCTGCACGTCAAACACCATGTCGGGGCCGTAGAGCTTTCGCGGTGGGCATTGTCCATCTGCCACCAATCGCTGGTGGCGGGCTTTCGGCAAAGGGCAGGTAATACCAGCCGGTCATGGTCTGGTGGGCATAGCCGCCGTCCTTGGGGCCAGGGCTGCGGGGACAAAGTTGCGGTGCTCGCAGAAGCTCGCGCCGATGCGCACGGTCAGCGTGAAGTCGCCGTGCTGGAAGAACAAAAGCTCGGGCTGTTGTTCAAGATCGTGTAGGACCAGCTTCCGCGGCGGCAGCGCACAATGCCCGACCCTTCATAATATTTGTGGTGAAGTTCGTCGGGGTCGCGCTGCCCTCGTGCTCCAGCGCAGCCAGCTCCGGGCAGCAGCATCAGGTTGATGAGGCAGTCGCTGCGCAGGGCATGGCGCTCCACCATCTGCATAATGGCGTTGGCTGCGTCCAGCAGTTCAGGCTTGCGGCAGGTATAGCCCATGTAGAGGTATTCAAGATAATACCCCGCGGGTAAATTTTCTTGCCCATGTCCCAGCGGGTGGAGTTGTTGGTAAAATGCTGTCGTCGGGGTCGATGTAGGTCAGCATCATTTCCAGGTTGCGCAGCACCGGCGCATAGTAGCTCGTCGCCGGTGGCCACGGCCAGCATGATCATGGCATCGTTGTTGATGCGGTTGTAGTTGCCGCCGAGCGTTCGGCGTACTCGCCGTCCCTCGTTGCAGTCGTTGCCTTCTTTCAGGATGGCCTCGGCGGCGGTGCGGCATTCGGGCTTATCAAACAGCTTGGCGCAGAGCATCCGCACCGACGCGATGGCCCAGCGGTGGTTCGGTGTGGAAACCGCAGTGGCACAGGGCATCGGCTGCATCGCGGATGATGGCCTCATACTTAGGCTTCAGCTCTGCGGCAGAGGCCTTGGCGGGCGCGGCGGGCAGTGCGCCGTCCACGACCTTGCACAGGTAGACATAGGCGGGCAGCAGCCGCTTGTGCAGAAAGCCGTGTCCGGGCCGGAGAAGAAGTTGCAGTTGATGAGGTCAAAGTAGCCGCGGGCCGCTGGAGCGGCGCACAAGCCAGCGCCAGTGCCAGGCGGCGGCCCAGCTCGGCGTCCAGATAATAGCGGCCTCGGGGTTCAGGTAGCAGGCCGTCATTGTCGTGGCGCGGTAGATGGCCGTTTCGGCTCGGCCAGGCTGTCCGCCTTGGGGAAACCGCCGCAGAAGGGCTGTTCTCGTCCAAAAATCTGGATATCGAGATAGCGCTGCACGCGGCTTCGCTGTGCAGGATCCGTTCATAGTGTTTGCGCATAGGTCCGCTCTCCTTATTTGCCTTTGCCCAGCAGGGCTGCGCCGATGATGCCCGCGTCGCCGAACAGCTCGGCCGACATGATGCGGGGCTGCTTGGGGCAGCTGCGGCCATAGCCGTGTGCGGCATTGAACGCCCGGATCGGCTCGACCAGTACGTCGCTGCGGCGGCTGATGCCGCCGCCCAGGCAGAGCACCTCGGGCTGGAAGATGTTGATGATGCGTCACGCCGACGCAGAGGTAGTGTACATAGGTGTTGACCACCTGCACGGCGGTCTCGTCGCCCGCGTCGTAGGCAGCCAGGATGACCTTGCCGTTGACGTTGGCTTCCTCGTTTTCCGCCAGCGCCCAAAGCTTGCTCTCCTTATGGGCGGCCATGGCCTCCCGCGCCTGGCAGATGAGCGCCGTGACGCTGCCGTACTGCTCAAAGCAGCCGCGCATACCGCAGTTGCACTCTTTCCCGTGCATATCAATCACAAAGTGGCCCAGTTCGGCCGCTGCGCCGTTGCAGCCGGTCAGCAGCTTGCCGTTCAGCACTACGCCGCCGCCGACACCGGTGCCCAGCGTGACCATGACCATGCTGCTGCCCTTTGCCTGCGCCCGCGCAGTACTCGCCCCAGGCGGCAACGTTGGCGTCGTTATCCACATAGACGGGCAGGCCGGTGCGCTCGTGGATCATCTGGCCCAGCGGGACGTTGTCAAATTCCAGATTGTTGGCATACAGCACGGTGCCGGTGTCCACATAGACGCTGGGGCGCACCGATGCCCACCCAGGCGGCATCACTCAGGGCCAGGCCCAGGGCAGTCGCCATGCGGCGGCAGAGCAGCGCGATACGGTCGGCGATGTCCGACGCCGGGCAGGGCAGCCCGGTCTTGATGCTGTCTGTCAGCAGCAGTTTCCCGTCCAGGTCGGCAATGCCGCCTGCAATGTTGGCCGCCCAGATCGATCCCGATACAATAACGCATAATCTACCTCGCTTCTTTCACTTTATTTCAATTTCTGCGTCGGTTTGCAGAATTTCGTAAACAGCATAAACACGATGAAAAATGCCAGTGCGGACAGCGGCAGGACCCGGATGCTGACGGCATAGCCCGTCATATCCACCAGCTTGCCGAAGCCGACGTTGAACAGGATATCCGCCAGCTACGCGATGCTTAAAATCGTGCCCGCCGCGCCGGAGACCTGCCCGGGAAATAGAGCCGGATGCTCATGACCAGTGTGGGGTACAAAATGGAGAAGGACAAGCCGCTGATGGCCCAGACGGGCATCGTCACCGCGCCGCCCAGCGAGCCGATCAGATACAGCACACAGGACACGCCGCCGAAAGCCGCCAGGCTTTTGAGGGCCCCCAGCTTATCCACCAGCGGGGACAGGCAGAGCCGCCCGATCATCATGCCGCCAAAGAACACCGAAAGATACTTGGCCGCCGAGGCCTGGGGCAGGCCCAGACCGTCTACGCCGTAGGCGACCATCCAGTTCATGACGCCGTGCTCGGCGATAAAGTAGAACCCGAACACCAGCACATAGGGCACGATGATACGCCAGTCATAGCCGCCCTTTTGTGCCGGGGCATCCGCCGGGGCGGCGGCTTCCTCCGGCACATTGCAGAAGCAGCAGCACAAAGGCCACCGCGCCCAGGATCAGCAGCACCAGATTTGTGTGCTGCCAGAAGGCAAAGCCGTCGGCGTGGCTGCCCAAAATATACTGGCTGCCGCTGGTGCCGATTTCCTGGGTGAAGAACAGGAAGTTGACGAAGAACCCCGGCGCTGTGGCAAACAGCAGCGGCGTGATGAGGTTCATCGTGGTATTCAATAAGGTGGAAGAACCCAGCGCCAGCGCCATGCCGATGAGCAGCACCGTGTAATTGCTGGTAAAGGCAAACAGCGCCAGGGCGGCCATCCAAATCAGAATCAGCACCTGCAGCACGCGCTTTTGAAAAGCGGGTGCTCAGGTTGCCGCCAACCAGCAAAACACCAGGTTGCCGATAGCTTGCCGTGACGATCAGCCCCAGCTGGGTCGTCGTCAGGGAGAAATGCTCTTGGAAGATCGTGGAAAAAATTCCGCGCAGGCTGTCATTGCTGCCAAGCCCCACCATGAGCACCACAAAGGCAAAGAAGGTAAGGCGGCTGCTCCATTTTTGTCATCAGACCTGGGCCTCAGCTTCCATCAGGAACAGAATTGCCATGGCCTGGCCGTAGGGCATCGGGTGCAGGGGATCTGCTTGTAGAAGTCCTTGCTCTCGCGGCCCATCGGGGTGCCGTAGGACACCTGCCGCACAACGCCCTTTTCATCGATGCAGTCCAACACTGCAAGGCGCGCATGGCATTGGCGCGGTAGCTTTCGGGCACGATGCCCTGCTCGACGGCTTTCAGGATGCCGAAGCCGAAGCCGCTGGTGGCGCTGGCCTCCAGGTAGGAGGTCGGGTCGTCGATCAGGGTGTGCCACATGCCGCCCTCGTCCTGGTACTTGGCCAGGCTCTCGATCTGGCGCAGCAGCGCGTTTTCAAGGATGCGGCGGTCGGGGTTGCCTACGGGGACGATTTCCAGCAGCAGGGGATGGCAGCCGTCACCCAGCTGTTGCCGCGGCCCCAGAAAGCCTCGGCAAAGTTATGGCAGCCATCAAAGCAGAAACCATGATACCACAGACCGGTCTTTTTGTCAGCCAGATATTTGGTGTGGACAAGGTACTGGTAGACAGCCTCGTCAATGTAGTCCTGGCGGCCCAGGATGCGGCCGATATTGGCCAGCGGCAGCACAGTCATGAACAGCGTATCGTCCCACAGCTCGCCCTCGTTGACGCGATCGGATGTGACATGCTGGAAGCCGCCCTCGCCCGCGCGGGGCAGGCCGTGCATGGCCCACTCGGCCCACTCTTTGCAGATATCGCCGTACTTTTCATTCTTGGTGTACTCATACAGGTAGCTCAGGGCAAAAATGGGGGCCATCGTGTTGATGTTCTTGCTGGGCAGGCCCTCGGCAATGCGGGCGTCGTAGTACTCTGTCAGCACATCCAGGCAGCGCTGGTCGTGCTTTTTCTCAAACAGCTTCCACAGGCCGTACAGGCCCACGCCCTGGGTCCACTCCCACAGCATATAGCGGGCCAGGTTGCCCTGATCCATGTTGGATTTTGCCATGTTCTCCAGGAAAGTCTCGTCCTTTTCATACAGGACAGATTTGAAGCTCTCAATGCAAAGCTCCAGTTTGTTTTCAATATCAGCTTTCTGCATGGTGGTTTTCTCCTTTTTATTATAATAGGTAGACATAACGTTCGAACTTGCCTAAAGTATAGCATAGGGGCAAAGGCAAAAACCACTCTGATTTTGTCTTTGTCACTGAAATATATTGCACTTTTGCGAGTGCGAGTATAATAGAGACAGGAACATTTTTGACGGAGGCTGCCTATGTATCTGGACGACGCATTGCTGTACAATCAGGGGTACATGATTTCGATCAACGACCTGGATTCGCCGCTGTTTTACCTGTTCGACTACGATTCACGGTCGTTCAAGATCAACATGAGTTTCCAGCATTTCCACCAGTTTCACGAGATACACATTCTGTTAAGCGGCCGTGCGTCACATCTCATCGAGGGCGACTATTACACCCTGCAGCCCTATGATATCGTATTGCTGCGCCCTTCCATGATGCACAAGACCGAGTATCCGTCGGGCGGCGACTGCGGCGGCTTATCATCAACTTCCGCGTGCCGGATGATTCCCCGCGCTGCACGAAATGCTGCAAAGCTGTTTACAGCCCTTCGGGGCCGAGGTGCCCATCTACCGCTTTACCGGTGAGACGCGGGCTCAGGCATTCTCGCACCTGAACGAGATCTTCACGCTGGGCAAGCAGCCGATGACCCCGCTGACGCAGCAGTTCATCCACTGCCACTTCCTGCAATTTCTGGCCACCGTGGCCCAGCACGCGGGCGAGCAGCTACGAGCCGCAGGGCTCAGCGATTCCATCACCCAAAGGTCTACGCCGTGACCAGCTACATCCACCGGCACTACGCCAGTGAGCTTTCGCTGGAATATCTGGCGGAGAAATTCTTCATCAGTCCGTACTATTTGTCGCACCAGTTCCGCCGGGTGACAGGGTTCTCACTCATCAACTACATCCAGATCACCCGGGTGCGCAACGCCCAGCAGCTATTGCTGTACACCGACATGAAAATTGCCGATATCACGACGAGCTGCGGCTTTACGAGTTTTCCCAGTTCAACCGGGTGTTCAACAAGTTCTGCCATACCTCGCCGTCCCAGTTCCGCGTCAACGGCGTCGTTACCCCATCACCGCCATTCCCTTCGAAGGACCCTCCCCAGGGGCACGAAGGTGTAACATTTTCTGGTGCCGCCCCTTCTCGGGGCAGGCACCTCTTTTATTTTTCCTGCATCGTCAGTTTGACGTAATTGTCAAAACCACTGTACTGCATCGGGGCGTCGTTTACATACAGCGTCTCGCCCACTGGCAGCGCAGTTCGCCGTAGACGGGGTCCACAAAGCGGTAGCAGCGGCCCTCGGCATCGGCGTCCAGCGCAGCCCTGCGCATGGCGGCCTTGAAATCCTCAAACGCCGCAAACTCGTCTGCCTGCGCGGCACGCACCAGCCAGATGCAGCGGCGGCCTCGGCGATGCACTCGCGGTCCTTGTTGGAGCCGAAGTCCTGCATCCGCATCCCATTGCTGCAATACACCGCCGCATAGGCACTGCCCAGCTGCACAAAGGCCCACTTGCCTTCGACCTCGCAGCGGTCAAACTCCATCGACGGCAGGTACAGGTGGGTGAAATCGACCGGGTGTTCGGGGGCGATATCATAGATCAGCCCGCGAACGCCTTGTACTGGTTGACCTTGGGCAGGGTGCCGTTGCCCGCCCAGTAGGACGGCCGCGCTGCGCAAGAGCACCCGCTCGCCGGGGTGGGTGACCACAGCTGCGCCACGGCGTTGAAGGTCAGCTGGAAGGGTTCTCCTGATGGCCCGGCTCGCCGGGTGGAAGTCGTTGGCGCTGGTCATCATGTAGTCGGCGGTCTTGTAGGTGTACAGATCCACATAGCCGTCATTGCCCTGGGTCGTCTGGCAGATCATTTCCTTGCCCCGGGGGATGCTGAACCACTGGGCAAACTCCTTCGGCGGCTCGTAATCAGACAGGCAGTAGGAGGTGATACCCTTGCCCGCGTGGCCTGGCACGCCGTACCCATAGCCGATCCAGCTCATGCCGGAGGGGCAGTTGGACCAGTTGCCGAACTGCTCCTTGATGTAGGTGCGGCCCGACGACGAGGCGAAGATGCCCTGCTGGCTGTGGACGGCCAGCAGGTAGTAGGCAAAATCCATGCCCTCGCGGCCCAGCTCCCGCATGGCGGGGTCCTGGGCAAAGGCATACAGGCTGCCGAAGCCCAGCGTGTCAATGGGCAGGTAGGGGCTGGAATTCCACTCGGTAAAGCCCTCTTTGCGGAAGGTGACGAACCAGTCGTAGAGCATATTCTTGGCCTTGGCCTGCATCTGGCAGCCGGTCAGTCCGCTGTTGGTAAAGACCTCATCGGGGAACAGCTCGCCCGCCAGCAGTTGGCAGGTGTGGAACATCAGGGCGTGGTTCTCGCTCCAGAACCACATGGCGTCGTTGCCCGGCTCATCGATCAATAGCGGAAACCCAGCAGACAGTCGGTCAGCTCGTTCTCGGTCTTTTCGGACAAAATACCGCTGCCGCGTTTGCCGAAGGTGCGCAGGATGTAGGGGTAGTAGACAAGGTAAAATCGCTGCAGTCGAAGCGGCGGCGGATGTAGTCGGACTGCACGGCCAGCAGCTTTTCTGCCTCGGCGGTGTCGCCGCCGGTGGCTAAAATCGCCAGTGCGCGGTTCGTGTTCTGCTCGCCCCAGCGATCAGCAGCTCCAGCGCCTGGCGCTTGCGCTCGGCCACGGTGGGCAGGGCGCGGGGCAGCGCTCTCGGTGTGAATTTCCACTGATGGGTCGGGTCAGCCGGATGCCCTCGACCTCGGTCGTGACCTGCAGCAGCAAAAATGCCAGCGGGAAGGTCTTTGCAGTCGCCCAGGCTGATTTGGCTCGCGTGGGGGCGTGTCAGCCTCGCGGCGGAAGAACACGCCGCCCTTGACATTTTCCTCGGTGCCGCCGACAAAGGCCAGGTGATAGCTCTCGGCGATATCCGCGCCGTCGTAGTCCAGCAGCACCGGGCCGGCGGTAAAGTGGTTGCGGTGGAACGCCAGGCTGCGCATCAGGTGCTCGGCCTCGGCTAGGCGGGCCGCGTCGGCCTCCCCCACCGGGATGACCTGTTCGGGCGCGGCGCCCTCGCCCTTCCAGCGCAGGCGCAGAATGATCGTAGCATCGCGCTCGGCGTAGTTGTCAAAGAACACAAGAAGCTTGTTGCGGCCCTTTTGCAGCGGCAGGGTCAGCGGCGTGGGGACAGGCTCGTTGTGGTGGTAGGGGGTCACTTCGGTCAGCTTTTCGCCGTTCAGCCAGAGGGCCGCGCCGCCGCTGTGATAAGGTCAAAGGGCACTGCCCGCCTCGGCGGCGTCAACTCGGTGTAAGCCCAGGCGCTCAGGCAGGCAGGGGTCTCACAGTCCCAGGCGTAGGTCACGCCGATATCGTCAAACGGCCAGTAGACGGCAAGGGGTAGCGTTATCCGCGCCGCCCACCAGCCCGCCGGGGCGGGTGTCAACTGCGCAGGCCAGGCAGTGGCTTTGGCGCGGCGCTCGGCCTTGAACTGTTCCTCGCCGGGTTTATCCTTGGGGGCGGTGTTCAGCTTTTCGTTTTCGGCACCGTGCAGGGCCGTGGGCTTGGTGATGACCGGCGTTTCGGTCACGCCGCTGACCAGCCAGCGGTCCACATACCCGTGAAACAAGGGAAAATGCAATTCGTTTGCCATGCTTTGGCTTCTCCTTTATTAAAAAGGTTTATTAAAACAACAGACGCCCCGCCCGGTGGGCGGGGCGTCCTGGGGAATCACTTCCCTGTTGATTCGGTTGATTAGTGTGCCCAGCCGGCCTTGTCAGCCAGTGCGGTAGCAAACTCGGTCAGAGCGTCAGACGGAGTCAGGTCGCCGTTGACAGCCTGCTTCAGAGCGTCACGGTACTCGTTGTCGTAGTAGTTGCGCCACTCGGAGCTTTCGTCGATGGCGAATGCATCGGTGGTCTGGCCGACCTCAGCCTGCAGGACCTTGTAGTCGGCAGCCTGATCGGGATCAGCAGGCTCATAGGTGACGGATTTCAGAGAGACAGGCCCTTATCAAGTGCCAGATAATCGGCAAAGTTCTTGTCGGTGTAGAACCACTTCAGGAACTCAATAGCCAGATCCTTGTTCTTTGCGTTGGTGGGAACGGCCAGACCGGCACCGCCCAGGATAGCGGAACCGCCTGCAGAACCGACAGGAAGGGCATGACGCCGGAACTTGAAGCTGGTGATATCCTGCACGAAGGGTTGTAGTTCAGGAGCCGGAGAGTAGATGCCTACGTCACCGTTCTTGAAGTAGTCGCCCGGGTTGTCGCTGGAGCCAAGCCCAGATGGCCTTGGGCATGATGCCGCTGTTGTTGGCATCGACAAAGGCCTGCAGGGTGTCGATGTTCTGCTGGCTGTCTGCAACGACCTTGAAGGAGTCGCCGTCCTTCTCGACCAGAGAACCGCCGTTCATGTACATCAGGTTGTCATAACGGGCGCGGGAGGCATCCATAGCCATGCCGTACTTGACAGCGCCGGAATCCTGCAGCTTCTTGGCAGCCTCATAGACCTCGTCCATGGTCCAGCGGTCGTCCACCGTCGGGCACTCGATGCCGGCAGCCTCAAAAGCGTCCTTGTTGTAGAATACGTTGGTGATGGTGAACTGCTGGGGCAGAACAGACAGCTTATCCGTCAGGTAGTTCTGGCTGATGATCTGCAGGGCCTGCGGCTCAAAGATGGAGGTGTCAATGCACTTGCCCAGATCCTCGAACTCATCGGGGTACAGACGAAGCCAGACGGGTGGTGGACAGCAGATCCGGCAGGTCGTTGTTCTTGGCCATCAGGGGGAACTTGGTCAGCTGGTCATCGTAGGGGATGACCATGATGTCAACGGTGTTGCCGGTTTCGTCGGCCCACTTGTTCAGGGTGGTAGCGAATGCATCGCCCTCGCCGGGCTCCTCAGACAGCATGACCTTCAGGGTCTGGCCGCCGGCAGAAGCGGCGCCGGAAGCTGCGGTGTCCGTTGTTGCAGCGGAGCTGGCCGTAGATGCAGCGGGAGAACCGCCGCAGGCTGCCAGAGAAGCCGCCATCGCGGCTGCCAGAGCCAGAGAAAGTGCTTTTTTCATGTTGGTTTTACCTCCTGTAAAGTAGAAATAAAAATAGGGTATATCCACCGGGCCCTCACCCGGTTTGCTCCGTTCCGGGGCTTGGGAACTGGGCTTTCCGTTCCCTTGGTGTATCCATAGTGTACCATTGCGGCGGGTGGATTCTCTACGCCTATCTTGCTGATTTGCATTGCGGCACATTGCATTTTTTGCGTCTCGATTTTTCAATCTGGCAAATTGCATCAAGAAAAGCGGCTGAAATTGTGCACTTTTCACATCGTTTGTTCTAATGATGCCAAGTTGCGCTTATTTTGCGCCGGCGCTTATTTTTCAGTGAAAGAAATGCAATGTTTCTGTAACCAATTTTTAATAAAAAGCAGTCGTTTTCCCCCATAAACAATAAATGCGCACCGTTCGCCCCCTACCGCGCAAAACTGCATTGTCTGCGCAGTTTTGAGATGTTATACTGTGCTTGAACAGGGGTTGCCAGAGTGCGGGCGAACAACGTTCGCCCCTACAATGCCGTTACCCGCCTTGCTGCCTCGTAGGGCGGCCAGTCCCCTGGCCGCCGCTTCCCTTACCACACACTTAATCTTATAAAAAAGGAAGGAGCCGCCATGCAAAACACTGAACTCCGCCGCCGGGCGCGCCCGGTGCTGGACGCCCTGCGCACTTTGGCGCTGCAGGGCGCACCCGGTTTTGGGGCTGCGCAAAAATCCTGCCTACCACAGCTGGGACACCGTGCAGGAGGACCCGGCCACAGCCCCCGGCTGGACACCCTTTGCCCCCGGCGATGCTATCGGCGGCGTGGAGGCCCACTACTGCTTCCGGGGCGGCATCACCGCACCGGCGGGCAGCGCCGGGCGTCACCTTGTCTGCCTGGTCTCCACCGGCGCAACCGATATCTGGAACAACAACAACCCCCAGTTCCTCGCCTACTTAAATGGTGCGCTGGTCTGCGGACTGGATGTCAACCATACCGAGTTTGACCTGACCTCCGCCGCTGCCGAGGGCCAGACCTGGCAGCTGGGACTGTATACCTACTGCAACACCCGGCCCAGGACGTCTTTTAAAAGTCGAGACTGCCGTGCGAGACGATGAGATCACCGGCCTGTACTACGACCTGAAAGCCCCTTACGAGGTGCTTGTCCAGCTGGACGAGGGCGACACCAACGCCATCGGCATCGGGCGGTATCTGGAAAAAGCGCTGGATATGCTCGACCTGCGCGACCCGTACAGCGCCGCGTTCTACGCCAGCGTCGCCGCCGCCCGCCGCTATGAAAGAGGAATTTTACGAGCTTCTGCCAGCGGCAGCCGGTCACGGTGGACTGTGTCGGCCACCCCATCGACGGCCTGGCTCTGGACGCTGGCCCAGACGCGGGAAAAGGCCATTCGCAGCTTTGCCACCGTCAACTACCTGATGGACCGCTACCCCGAGTACAAGTTCCTGTCCAGCCAGCCGCAGCTCTACGATTTTGTGCGCAAAGACTGCCCCGCGCTGTTTGAGAAGATCCGCGCCCGCGTCGCCGACGGCCACTGGGAACCGGAGGGCGGTATGTGGCTGGAATCCGACTGCAACATGGCCAGCGGCGAGGTTTGATCCGCCAATTCCTGCACGGGCAGGAATTTTCGGCCGGAATTCGGCAAACAGGGGCACATCCTGTGGCTGCCGGATGCCTTCGGTTTCAGCGGCGCACTGCCCCAAATTATGGCCCAGTGCGGCATGGACTGGTTCATGACCACCAAGATGGCCTGGAACGATACCAACTGTATGCCCCACGATCTGACCCGCTGGCGCGGCATCGACGGCACCGAGGTACTGGCCTACTTTATCTCCACCAAGGACTACGACAAGCGCCCCGACCGCAACCCGAAGCCGAGCTTCAACACGACCTACAACGGCCTGCTGAACCCCAGGCAGGTCATGGGCTGCTGGCAGCGCTTTCAGGACAAGGAGCTGACCCAGGATGTGCTGCAATGCTATGGCTACGGCGACGGCGGCGGCGGTGTGACCGCTGAAATGCTGGAGATCAACCGCCGCATGGAGAAGGGCATCCCCGGTGCGCCCCAGACCCGCCTGACCCACGCGGCCCCCTACTTTGACAAATTGAAGCAGCACCTTGACGAGACGCAGGCCGACCTGCCCTGCTGGCACGGCGAGATGTACTTTGAGTACCACCGCGGCGTGTTCACCAGCCAGAGCCGCAACAAGCGGGCCAACCGCGCCGCCGAGTTTGCCAACCTGACCGCCGAGACCGCCGCTGCTCTGGCCGAAGCCTGCACACACGGCTACGCCTACCCCGCCGCCGCGCTGCACCGCAACTGGGAGCTGACCCTGCTGAACCAGTTCCACGATATTTTACCCGGCTCGGCCCTGGGCGAGGTATACGAAGTCTCGCAGCAGCAGTACGGCGAGATCCTCGCGTCCGATGCCAGAATTACCGATGACGCGCTGCACACCGTCGCGGCCCTCATCAAGACCGACCGTCCCGGCGTGGTCGTGTTCAACCAGCTGGGCTTTGCCGGGACACCGTCGTCCGCGTCGCCTGCGGGGCAAGCGGAATCACCGACGGCGGACACCCGCTGCCCTGCCATGCCGAAAACGGCGCGCTGACCTTTGTCGCCAAGGACCTGCCCGCCAAGGGCTGGCGGTTCTACCCCTTTGCCGACGCAGAACCCGAGACCCCCTGCGCCGAAGTCACCGAAAACGACGGCGGCTATATCATTGACACGCCGCTCTATCACATCGTATTCAACGGCTGCGGCGAGATCACCGCCCTGCTGGACAAAGAGGCGGCCGCGAGCTGATCCCTGCCGGGCAGTGCGCCAACGAGCTGCAGCTGTTTGAGGACCGCCCCGACGAGTACGACGCCTGGAACCTGGAAAAATACTACCGCCGCCACCGCTTTGCGCCGGACGGTGCGGCCCGCCTGACTGTGGCCGAGAACAGCCCGGTCTGCTGCCGCCTGCATCTGGAACGCGCCATTTCCCGGTCGCAGCTCGTGCAGGATATCACCCTCTACCCCCACAGCCGCCGCATCGACTTTGCCACCCACATCGGCTGGCACGAGCAGCATGTGCTGCTGAAAGCTGCTTTCCCGGTGGATATCTGCGCCGACCGTGCCCAGTATGATATCCAGTTCGGCAGCATTGCCCGGGATACCCACACCAACACCAGCTGGGACGAGGCCCGCTTCGAGGTCTGCGCCCATAAGTGGGCCGACCTGTCCGAGCCGGGCTACGGCGCGGCGCTGCTGAATGACGGCCGCTACGGCTATGATGTCCACGACGGCGTGTTGCGGCTCTCGCTGCTGCGGGCCGCCACCTACCCGGACCCCCACGCCGACCAGGGGGCCCACGACTTTACCTATGCGCTGCTGCCCCACCTGGGCGACTGGCGGCAGGGCGGTCATCCCCGCCGGGTACGACCTGAACGCCCCGGCGCTGCCTCTGGCCGTGGCCGCCCAACCCGCGGGCGCGCTGCCTGCCGCGTACAGCCAGTTCCGCGTAGATGCCCCCAATGTCGTGTTGGAGACCGTGAAGAAAGCCGAGGATGGCTCCGGCCTGATTTTGCGCCTGTATGAGAGCTGGGGCACCCGCACCCGCGCGGCGCTGGCCCTGCCGGATGATGCCGCTGCCGTGCGCTGCACGCCGATGGAACAGCCCCTGCCCGGAGAAGAAGCCGTGCAGCACAGCCTGCCGCTGACGCTGCATCCCTTTGAAATTGCACAATCCATGTACAATTTGCGCAGTGACATTCACTGTGGATGCACGATTTTACGGTTTGCACAATTTTGCCGCATTGCGTTTGTACATTCTCGCCAAAACGACGTTCAAATTTTGCGTCACCTGTCAAAATCGCGCAATAAATGCAATGCATTTCCGGGGCAAGCAAGCAAAAAGCGGTG
>SCPP01000260.1_pt1 | contig 20991 bp, 21 predicted proteins | sample 6106811 | NCBI WGS metagenome assembly SCPP01 (sample SAMN10720449, study PRJNA508395) | human gut metagenome | isolation source: Participant 2 stool, 15 month | host: Homo sapiens | collected 2018
GCCAAGATGTATTAAGAAAGGTATTCACCAACATCAAAGACTAAAGTTTTTCAAGGTTTTCATCTTTTTTTCCTAAAATAATTTCCATGATAAGAGAATTATGCTTTAATTTGTACACAAGAATAAATATAATCTATTAATAAAATACACACATGAAAAGCTTACTTAAGAATTTAGGTCTGATACTGATGATCATCGGCGCCGCTATTTTAGTCGGTGTTTTCTTCACCGGAAGTGCAGCAATTAACGACAACGGTGTTTTAGGTGGAAGTGCCGCCCTTATCGTTATAGGTTTAATCGTTTATATTGTATTAAACAAACGCATTGTTGATTAAAGTATAAGAGAACAAAAATAAAAAAGTCCGAAACAAATGTTCCGGACTTTTTTATTTCATCTATTTCACTCAGCCTTATTCTACTTCAGGAGTAATCAGTTTATACCCCTTCCGTGAATGTTGATAATCTCGATAGAATCATCTTCTTTCAAATGTTTACGCAACTTAGTGATATACACGTCCATGCTTCGTGCATTGAAATAATTATCATCAATCCAAATGGTTTTCAATGCGAAATCACGCTGCAGAATCTCATTAGCATGAGCACAAAGCAAGCCCAATAATTCGGATTCTTTCGTAGTCAGTTTAGTCTGTTTTCCATCGATAGCCAAAATTTGTTTCTGAGTATCGAAAGTAAAACGACCAATCTTGTAGATATTGCTTTCCTTGTTTCTCTTACCACGTACACGACGCAAAATAGCCTCGATACGGAAAGTCAACTCTTCCATACTGAACGGTTTAGTGATATAGTCATCCGCACCAATCTTGAAGCCTTCCAATATATCCTCTTTCAAAGTTTTAGCAGTCAGGAAGATAATAGGAATTTCAGCATTAGCCTGACGGATTTCCTGTGCTAAAGTAAAACCGTCTTTCTTCGGCATCATCACATCCAATACACATAAGTCGTATTTGTTCTTAAGGAAAGCCTTGTAGCCAGCCTCACCATCCGGGCAAAGTTCGGCCGAGTAGCCTTTTGCCTGCAAATATTCTCTCAATAGCATGCCAAGATTCTCATCATCTTCGCATAACAAGATACGCAATTTCTCGTCCATATTATTCATTTTTTAATAAAGGTAATACAATTATAAATTTAGTTCCTACATTCAATTCACTCTCGGCACGTATAGCCCCTTTGTGATCTTGAATTATTTTTTTCACATAAGCCAGTCCCAAACCAAAGCCTTTCACATCGTGTAGGTTACCGGTATGCACACGATAGAATTTATCGAATATCTTCTTCAGGTTTTCTTTCTTAATACCTATTCCATTGTCCTGGATAGAGATATAAAGCTTGCCCGATTCATTCCAAGTACGTACATTCAACAACAATTCGCCTTCCTGTTTTTTATATTTCACTGCATTGTCCAGCAAATTAAAAATAACATTTGTAAAATGCATCTCGTCTACAAATATATCCGGATTTACCGCATCCAGATTCGAAGTGATTTTACCATTGTATTTCTCTACCTTCAACGTGAAAGTATTGACAACACCGGCTATCAAATCATTTGCATTCACCTCTTTCATCTTCAGCGTCGCTTTTTGCTTTTCGAACATAGACATCTGCAACACCTTTTCCACTTGGAAACGCAAACGTTTGGTCTCATCATTTATCACTCCGGATATATGCTGGAACATAGCAGGAGATTTGCCCACTGCCGGATCTTTCAACATCTGGGCCGCCAACGATATGGTAGAGATAGGCGTCTTGAATTCATGTGTCATATTGTTTATGAAATCATTCTTTATCTCGGTCAACTTCTTCTGACGGAAGATGATATAGATAGTAAAGATGAACGTCACAAGCAATACGAATGTGAAGATCAGTGACGGGATCATAAATTTAACAGAACTGAATATGTAACTGTTCAATGTAGGAAAATGAATATTTACTGTCGCCATACGAGCCGGAGGATCATTTTTAAATAAAACCTGCGGATATGTATTCTCACTACCCTCTTTGGTATAATCAGGGCAATGGTAAACTTCCGTCCCGTCACGGTCTGTCACCGTAAAATGATAAGGAATGTCAATGCCATTATTCAGCAATTCCGTCTTTAAAAACAAGTCCAACTGTTTAAAGTTGATTCTTTTGTTCAAAGGTTTGTCACTAGCTGTATACAAAATGTTATAGACCACTTCGTCCAACAATGCACGTTGGTACACATATCTGTCTTTGATTATTTCCTGCAAGGCTCTTGAAGTCTGAGGAATGTTCTTACCAGTCGAAATAATTGCTTTAGGAATATTAGAAGGACGATTCGCACTGAACCTCATCTTCAATTCAAAAGTAGAGTAACCGTTCAATCCGTCGGAAGTAATGGAATACTCATGCGTATGCGCCACCACATCACCACTTCCTTCCCCCTTCTTCTCTTCGGACTGCTCCCTGGACAGCTGTGCTGCTTTTTCCGTAGCAATCGCATCATCCTCAAGATACTTTTTAGTTTCCACCAACTCAATATTCCGACACGCCTGGACCAAGCTGCGCTGAACAGACTCATCAAATTGCCCTTTGCGCATTTTCACCATTTCTTCAATATAGCTTACCTGCAAATACAATAAGCTAAGAAATGATAGCCCCATTACAATACCTAATACCCAAATAGTAGACTTTTCATGCCAGCAAAATTAAAAGCGTTAAATCTCATCACACAATAGATTAACCAAATTTAAACGGCCATTCTCTATAATTAACCGAAAAAGTCATTTAAGCTAAGATTCTGACTATTATAACAAAATTTACGCCAATTGGTTTGCAAAATAATAAAAATTAAGTTCAAAGCCAAATAACAAACCTAAAAGTTTAAGTTACCTTAAATAAAAAGAGACGCATTTTTAACGAAATACGTCTCTTCTAAGTACGAAATTTTACACTTTATCAATCATCTTTATTCTCTTTAGCTTCAAATTCCTTCATCAATTTTTCTTGTACGTCTGTCGGAACCAATTCATAGCTGGCAAACTTCATAATAAATGAAGCGCGACCGCCTGTCAAAGAACTTAAAGAAGTGGAATAAGAAGACATTTCTTTCAGAGGTACTTTTGCAACCAGTTTTTCGTATCCACTTTCACTGCTCATCCCCATAATCATACCACGACGACCTTGCAAATCACTCATCACATCGCCCATTTTATCGCTGGGAACGAAAACCTCCACATCATAAATCGGCTCCAGAATCTTAGGTCCGGCATTCTTAAATGCCTCACTGAATGCATTACGTCCTGCAAGCATAAAAGAGATTTCATTTGAGTCTACCGGATGCATCTTACCATCATAAACAATCACTCGTACATCACGCGCATACGAACCTGTCAACGGACCCTGCTCCATCCGGCTCATAATCCCTTTCAAGATAGCGGGCATAAAACGGGCATCAATAGATCCTCCCACGATACTGTTAATAAAGACTAATTTACCACCCCATTCCAAAGGTATTTCCTCAGTCCCTTCACATTTATCTTGAATTCCTGACCGTTAAACTTATACGTTTCGGGTACAGGCATTCCTTCATAATAAGGTTCAACAATGAGATGGACCTCACCAAATTGCCCAGCACCGCCTGATTGTTTCTTATGACGATAATCGGCACGGGCTGCTTTAGTGATTGTTTCACGATAAGGGATCTTAGGCTCCTCAAACTTAATCTGCAATTTTTCGTTATTTTCCAAACGCCACTTCAAGGTACGGAGATGAAACTCACCTTGTCCATGCACAATAGTCTGTTTCAATTCCTTAGATTGCTCCACTTCCCAAGTAGGATCTTCCTCACGCATACGGTTCAATATAACCATCATCTTCTCTACATCAGCCTCATTTACAGGCTTGATGGCGCAGTATTTAGCATTAGGATATTTAATGAAGTTAAACCGGTTTTCACAGTCTTTGCCGTTCAAGGTATTTCCAGTCTTTACATCTTTCAATTTCACAGTACAACCAATATCTCCGGCTACCAGTTCCTGCACCGGAATACGATTAGCTCCCGCACAAACAAAAAGCTGTGCCATACGCTCTTTAGAGCCACGATCAGCATTAGTCAAATCGTCACCTTCGTGTACTTTTCCGCTCATCACTTTAAAATACTGCACACCACCGATATGGGGTTCAACGGCAGTCTTGAAGAAATAAAGAGAAGTAGGGCCATTCGCATCGGGAGGCACAGGAACACCACGGGTATTATGAACCACAGGCATATCCGATACGAATGGAACAACATTACCTAAGAATTCCATCAGACGACGGACACCCATATCCTTACCTGCACATACACAGAAAACAGGGAACATACCACGTGCCGCCAATCCCTTACGGATACCTTCACGCATTTCATCTTCAGTCAATGATTCCGATTCAAAGAACTTTTCCATCAGTGTCTCATCATTTTCAGCAGCCTCTACCAAAGCTTTATGCATCTCCATGCCTTTTCTTTCTCAGAATCAGGAATCTCTTCAATTGTAGGAGCGCCCTTCAGGTCCCCATGAATATTTCTTCATCAACAGCACGTCAATGAGTTCATGAAAATTAGGTCCCGTTTCAAGAGGATACTGCACGGGAACTACCTTGGAGCCATAAATGCTACGCAACTGTTCGAGCACATTGTCATAGTCACATTTCTCATTATCAAGCTGATTGACCAAAAAGATAACCGGCTTGCCCAGCTTTTCAGTATAACGGAAGTGGTTCTGAGTACCTACTTCGGGACCGTATTGTCCATTCAGCAGCAAAATAGCAGTATCGGTTACATTTAGCGCGGTTATGGCAGCCCCTACGAAGTCATCACTACCCGGACAGTCAATTATATTTAGTTTTTTTCCATTCCACTCTACATGATAAACGGTAGAGAACACTGAATAACCATATTCTTGCTCTACCGGAAAATAATCACTAACCGTGTTTTTGGCAGTAATTCTGCCACGACGTTTTATAATACCACTCTCAAAGAGCAAAGACTCTGTGAGGGTGGTTTTACCTGAGCCATCATTGCCAAGAAGTGCAATGTTTTTAATTTCGTTAGTCTGATATACTTTCATGATATCTAAGGTTTAATTATTAACAAACGGATATGTGTTTCATATCTCCTAAAAATGTGGAGCGCAAATTAGAAAATAAAGAGAAAAAAAGCAACTCAAAGGATAGTGTTACTAAACTATGTTTTACGGCAGATATTCTATCTTATCACTATTTTTTTCGTAGCTTTGCTGAAAAATAAATGATCATGGCAGGTATTTATCTACATATCCCCTTTTGCAAAAAACGTTGTATTTACTGCGATTTTTTCTCCACCACCCGTAGCGAACAGAAAACAGCATACATCCGTGCCTTATGCCGCGAACTAACCGACCGGGAAGCCTATCTGGAAGGCGAGTATATAGAAACGATATATCTGGGCGGCGGTACTCCCTCGCAACTGGCAAAAGAAGATTTCGAAGCAATCTTCTCCCATATTTATAAGGTATACAAAATAATCCCCGATGCTGAAATCACTTTGGAAGCTAATCCCGATGACTTAACGCCGGAATACATTTCCATGTTACGCACCTTTCCGTTTAACCGGATAAGTATGGGAATTCAAACTTTTCAAGACTCCACTTTAAAACTGCTTCAACGCCGCCACACAGCCGAACAAGCCATCCGTGCTTTCCAAAACTGTCGTACTGCCGGTTTCCGGAATATTAGTATTGACTTGATGTACGGACTACCCGGAGAAACACTTGCTTCGTGGAAAGAAGATTTAAAACAAGCCCTCGCTTTGCATCCGGAACATATTTCCGCTTATCACCTTATTTATGAAGAAGGAACCACTCTTTGGCAACTTCGTGAACAACATAAACTGGAAGAGGCCGATGAAGATCTGAGCGTTTCCTTATTCGGCACACTGATTGACAGCCTCACCGCTGCCGGATACGAACATTATGAAATATCCAATTTCTGCCTACCCGGTTTTCATTCCCGGCACAACTCCAGTTATTGGACTGAAAAGAAATATTTGGGCTGTGGTCCTTCCGCACATTCATACAATGGTACTTCACGCCAATGGAATGTAGCCTCACTAAACGAATATATAAGAGGTATTTCTAACGGAAATCCCACATTCGAAGTAGAAGAACTTGACTTATATACCCGTTACAATGATTTTGTCATTACCCACATACGTACACAATGGGGAATGCCACTGCCCAAACTCAGGAAACAATATGGAGAAGAACTGTACAAATACTGCCTACGTATGGCCACTCCACATTTACAACAAGGAACACTGGAAATAAAAAACGATACGCTAAAACTGACCCGTAAAGGCGTTTTTATATCAGACGGGATCATGAGCGACATGCTTTGGGTGGAGTAACTAATACTTCAGCGAATATTCACATATGCTATTTTAAAAGCATCCCCCAAAAATAAATGAATAATTTTATAAAATACGATAGGGAGATTTTCAAGTTTCCCTGTCTTTACTTATATAAACCAATAAACTAAAAAGATATGAAAACAAGTACGCGCATAGTTCTTCCATTCTTCCATGCATTAATGGAAGCTTATGCTTACAATAGCGAAAACGATTCTGAAGAACACAGGAAAACGGAACAAAAGAGTTCCGAATGCAACCATAACACAAATCAAATTTTGGAAACTCTTTCTCCGAATATTACAAGGAGGATAACAGACCCTGAATAAAGGCATATAAATTATTGAATAATAAAAGAAAACTAAAAACTAAATGATTTTTTCAACTTGCAATCAATACAGTATCAAGGGGATTTTCTTGATACTGTTACTAATGATTTCCACTACATTCATACAGGCTCAAAAAGCAGATCTTTCTTTCAGCATTCACTTAAAAAAAGCGAATCTGAAAGAATTCATATTTGAAATAGAAAAAGCCTCCGGCTACTCTTTTATTTATGGAGAGGAAATCATCTTTAAACATCCTATAACCCTCAGTCTAAGAAAAGCTCCATTAAGCCTGATTTTACAGAAAGCCTTTGCAGGACAGAATATCAGTTTCAAAATAAACAAAAATCACATTATATTAAAAAAATACGCTCTACAATCCAGCAAGAAGTCTTTTACCCTAAACGGGTATGTATTGGACAGTATATCGAAAGAAACATTGATAGGTGCCAATATTTATGATCAGAAAAACGGAGTGGGTACCACTACCAATCCTTTCGGATACTTTAGCATCACATTGCCTGAGGGGGGCACTAAACTAAACTTTTCATACATAGGCTATGCAGTAAAACAAGTGTCTTTGCACCTATGGAAAGATACTATGCTGACCATCCAACTCCACAATGACAACCAACTGAATGAGGTCATTATCTTGTCCGACAAACCCGAAACGGGTATTCAAAGCAGTCGTATGGGAGCAAGCAGTATTCCTATTCCCCACATAAAAAACACACCGGCATTGATGAGTGAGGCAGACGTACTAAAATCCATCCAACTACTGCCCGGTGTACAAAACGGAATGAACGGAACCAGTGGGTTATATGTACGCGGAGGAGGTCCGGACCAAAATCTTTATTTATTAGACGGTGTACCTTTATATAATGTAGATCATACACTGGGCCTGTTATCGGTCTTCACTCCGGAAGCCGTGAAAAAAGTCGATTTATACAAAAGTAGCTTTCCGGCACGATTCGGCGGACGTCTTTCATCTATTGTCGATGTCCGTACCAATGACGGAAACATGCAGCACTATCATGGAAGCTTGACTATCGGTCTTCTCACTTCACATCTGCAATTTGAAGGACCTATATGGAAAGATCATACTTCCTTCATTATCTCAGCACGACGCAGTTATATTGACTGTTTCCTCCCACTAGTTATGCCAAAGGACGAACGGGGCGGTTATAGTTTGTATGACATCAACGCCAAGCTAAATCATCGCTTTAGTGAACAAGATCGCCTTTTCATCTCTTTCTATAAAGGAAAAGACCACGTCTACTATAAATAACGTGAGTTCGAAATAAAATCAAAAAATAGCAAGTTGTCCGTCATTGACAAACTTTACGTCAATGGCGGGCTTCTTTTCAAAAAAGCAGTATGCCGCGATAGCCGACAAGGAGTTGGCTATAAAGTTACTGAATGAACGATGTCTTGAGTGTTCAATCTGTGCGATGTTCTTCAGTTCGTCATTGACCGTTTCAATCAAGGCTCTTTTTCTTAGCAAAATCTTGTCGGCAATACTCATCAGTGAGTTCCTCATATTATTTTTAACTTTAGTAACAAGTTGTATGCCATTAAGGAAAAGGGTTTCAAACAGAGCCTGACCTATATATCCCTTGTCTGCACATAGTTTTCCTTTGATGTTTTCCAGAAACCTACCCTGTTTCAACGGTTCCCGGTCATCCACGTTTCCAGGCGTGAACATGAAATTGAGGATTTCACCCTTGTCATTGATTATCAGATGCAGCTTGAATCCGAAGAACCATCCCATAGAACATCTTCCACGCTCGGCAAGCCCTTCAAATGTCTTATGAATCAAGATTCTTTGGTTACGACATACACATAAGGGAGTGGAATCAACGAAACTGATGCCGGTACAAGTTCCCAGCAGTACTCTTTTGATGAATATGGTCATGGGAAGCAATACTTCCTTCTCCAGTTCCACAAAACGGTTATAAGAAACCTGACGAGGAAAAAGGTGTTTCAGATGTTTACAGACATACTCCTTGTAGTAATGCTTGAAACAACGGAAACCACCGGAGTGAAACAGGATTAGAATAACCATAATCTCTGCATCACTCATACGGTTGGGTTTGTTACGATGCATGGTCTTCATATCCTTAATCATATATTTTTCCTGTTGCAATGTAAATTCCTTGCAAAAATCATCGGCCATACAATAAATCTCTGTAACTTTAGACTCTGGAAACATAGTGGTAATCGTTTAAATGTTATAATTCAGCACTATAAATTTAATACTTTTATCGCTATGTTTCTAATTATAAGTGAAATATATTTATTCTTATTTCGAACTCACGTTAAATACAAAGATGAAGATAAGTTCAAGCAAACTCACAATTGGGGAAACATATTACTGAACACACGCTGGAATCATGTTTTCACCCCCCAACTATTCAGTAATACTACGCTGGCATACAATCGTTATGTTTTTGATATCAGACAAGAGGAAACTTCCAGCATACAACAACCTGATGGTTCCACAATCATCAATGGTTCCAACAATCTGTTTCACTCCGGCATCAGTGATCTTAGCATTAGTACGGATTTTGATTATCATCCGTTACCGGCACACAACATCAAATTTGGAGCGAAATACATATATCATCAGTTCGCTCCGGAAGTGCAGACCGTAAATCAACACAATTCCGACAATGGATATCCACAAACTAACGACAATTATAGTTTGAACAATTCTCATATCCATGCTCATGACTTTTCCTTGTATGCCGAAGATGATCTTATTCTGAACGAACATTGGAAAATAAATGCCGGATTGCACTTTTCATTTTTTAATGTACAAAAACAGACTTATCTTTCTTTGCAATCCCGTCTTTCCATAAGTTTCCAAGCGACCTCAAATATCATCTTAAAAAGTTCTTTTTCACAGATGAGCCAGTGTACCCAATTATTATCTACTGCATCACTGGCCATGCCTTCCGACCTTTGGGTGCCCGTCACACGCCACATCCGCCCCATGAAATCTTTTCAATATGCTGTAGGAGTATACTATACCGGTATCAAGAATTGGGAATTTTCCATAGAAGGATACTATAAAGATATGTATAATGTATTAGAATATAAAGACGGAGAAAGTTTTCTAGGTTCTTCCCATAACTGGGAAGACAAAGTAGAAATGGGCAAAGGACGTTCATTCGGAGTGGAGTTTATGGCACAAAAAACTGCAGGGCTCCTTACTGGATGGATTAATTACACCCTATCCAAATCCGACCGGCAATTCAGTACGGACGGGATCAATAATGGTAAACATTTCCCTTACCAATATGACCGCCGACATACCTTGAATCTCACTCTAAATTATCAATTGACACGACGGATCGACTTCAATATGTCATGGACTTATGCATCAGGTTGCATGGCAACACTTCCTACAGAGAAGACACATACAGAACTACCACCTACCAATGTACCACCTTCCTGGATTATGGATAATTTGAACAAAGGAGATATGGATCATTATAGTTCACGAAATAACTACAGATTGCCTGCAAGCCACCAATTGAATATAGGATTCAACTTCCATAAACAGACCCGGCACGGAGAACGGATATGGAATATCAGTATCCTAAATGCCTACAATGCCATGAACCCCAACTTTGTCTATATCAGCAGGGAAGCACAAACAGGAAAGCCTATATTGAAAAAAATGACAATCTTGCCATGTATCCCTTCATTTTCATACACTTATAAATTTTAAAATCCAATGAAAAAATACCTTTTATTTCTTTGTGTATTTGTTATTTTAGGCGCATGTACCAATACCATTGGCTATTTACCCGATGATGAACCTAAAAAACTGATCGTAAATGCCATGATGCAAACTGAAAATAACGATAACCGGATTTATCTGCATTACACAGGATGGACAGCTACCACTCCTGTCACCGATGGTATCATACACCTGTATATCAATGGAAAACTGTCAGAAACAATCACTGCGGAAGATGATTACTACCCAGTAAAAAGCATATTCCGAACAGGAGATAAAGTGAAAATAGAGGCTTCTTCAGAAAATGGTAAATATAAAGCAAAAGCGGAAACACGCATCAGTGCACCCTTACAGATTATAAATGTAGATACAACCTATATAAGTTTAAGAGATTATAACAGCTGGGTAGGAGGCAAGCCTGTATATGACAATTATCTTCGGCTTAACATTCAATTAAAACAACCCGATATAGAGGCAGAGAATACATACTATCGTCTTGAAATAAAACAGATTTTTTATTCTCATAAATGGCATGACGGCAGGGACACTCTCAGTATTGACACGACTTATAACTATAATTATATTTATGACACCGCCTTGACAGACGGCAAACCCGGACATGCTATAGATGAAGGATTCGAGCTTATTCAGAAATGGAACAATTATTTTGGCCTTTTTAAAAGCTGTTATTTTAAAAACAGGGAATATAACATGACGATAGATTTAAAAGAAGACATCAACTATATACATATAGATTCTCAGAAAGCAGAGCGATATATCAGTATCCGGTTTTACAGTATTTCAGAAAGCGAACATAGATATTTGTATGCCATGTCCTCTGCATTAGATTTTGATGCCGAAAATTTTATTTATGCAGTTCCCCTTATTCCCAATAATATAAAAGGAGGAATAGGTATATTCAGTATTGCCAACCAAGTAAAATACAAATTGAAAGAAGAAAATTGCCAAGACAGATACTAAGAAGAAGGCTTCAGTTCCTCTCATACAATAAATCAAAACTAAAAGTTCTAAAATGAATAGCACATCTATTTACATTTTAGTAGCTTTGCATCCGATTATAACATTAACAAACATGCCCAACACGGCAATGGAGGCAACTGAACTACTCAAAGAAATACAGAAGCATGATTCCCAACAGGCTTTCCGGTCTTTATACGATATGTATTATGACCGTTTCTTTCGTATCGCCTTTTATTACCTTCAACGGGATGAATGGGCTCAAGAAGTAATTTTAGATGTTTTTACCACGCTTTGGAATCATCGAAAAAGTCAGCTTATTCCCGATGATTTTAATAAGTACAGCTATATATTAATAAGAAATGCCGCTCTGAACTATTTGGAAAAAGAACAAAGGAGGGAAGCCTCGCCTCTGGAAAATATGCCGGAAATATCTTCTTCCAACCTTTCTCCTGAAGAACAAATGATGAATGAAGAGTTATTTAACATTTATGAGAACTCACTGAATGAATTACCTGAACGTTGCCGAACAATCTTTATTAAAGTCCGCGAAGAAAAACAAAGTTATGCTTCCGTTGCCGAAGAACTTAATATAAGCCCTAAAACAGTAGATGCCCAGTTACAAAAAGCTGTAACCCGACTCAAAGAAAAAATTAACAATTATTTTAGAAATAGACGATAGGGAGTTTTCCAGATTCTCCTGTCTTTATCAATAGAAACTAATAAACTAAAAAGACATGAGAACAAATACACGTTTAGTATTACCATTTTTTTATGCCCTGCTTATAAGTGCATGTAGTAACAACGACAACTATCCCAAAGAGTATATAGGCTTTGAAAAACAATTCATATCACACACCTATGATACAAAGAACGAGGAAGAAACCCTTACTTTAAAAATAATAGCTGCCGAAAAACAAGACACAGACCGTAAACTGACCATTAGCAGTTCTACAAGTAACAATAGCTTCCACATTCAAAATGCCCATCCGGTCATCTTGAAAGGAAAGAAATCAGTAAAAATAGATATCATTCTTTATCCTAAACAAATAAAAAGCGTACAACGTATCATACGGTTGATCTGTACTCCTGACGGAAAAGACGCAAAAATTTCTGAAATTTCTATCCGTCTGCAAAAGAAGTAGTATCTTTGTCCTGCAAATAAAATAACATGAATTCACCGAAATCAGACAAAGAACTGGACGAATGGTTGGAATTATTATCTTCTTCCACTCATTCACCGCAGGGAAAATTCTCGGCGGAGAAAAGTTATAATATATTGCAACAACGTCTTCAACCGGCATACCGCAAGCACAAAATACTTTCCATTCGGTATACAGTTGCTGTGGCTGCCGGTTTCGTCCTGCTTATAGGTTTCGGTTGGATGTTTTATTTTTACCAACGTCCGGTACGTACACTGATTGTTTCCACCAATATACAAACTCAATGCATCCAATTACCGGATGGCTCTAAAGTAACCCTAAACCGACATTCCCAATTGAGCTATCCGGAAACTTTCAACAAGGAACGAATCGTAAAGCTGAATGGAGAAGCTTATTTTGAAGTCAGTAAAAATCCTAAAAAACCATTTCGTGTCAAAGCAAATGGAGTTACCATCAGGGTATTAGGCACGCATTTTAATGTCAATGCCTATGCCGCCGATTCTTTAGTAGAAACAACCCTGCTGGAAGGTAGTGTATCCGTCAGTAACAATGCCAACGGTAAACAAATGATATTAAAGCCCAATGAAACAGCCATTTATCGTAAATCGACTGGAATATTGTCTATGCACATTAATGCAAATGCACAGAACGAAATAAGTTGGCGTGAAGGTGTTCTTTCTTTTAATGACATATCTATGGGAGAAATCGCTCGTCAACTATCCCATCATTTTAATGTCACCATACAGATAAAAAGCGAACAGTTACGTAATTATAAATTAAATGCACGTTTCAAGCAAAACGAAACGTTGGAAGAAATTCTAGAAATGTTGGCTCCCATCGTAGGTTTTACTTATCACATGCCCCAATCCAATCTTATTGAACTAAAGCAAGAAAACTAAAAAACAAATGATTTCTTCACTTTATAAGAAACACAGTATCACTTTTTTTTACTTAATGCTGTTACTAGTCTTTTCCCATTCATTCATATCAGCACAAACTCCGGATATGCCTTTTAATATTTATCTGAAACAGGCTAGTTTAAAGGAGTTTACAGCTAAAATAGAACAACTGTCAGAGTATTCTTTTATTTATGGCGAAGAAGTTGTACTCAAACATCCCATAACTCTCGATCTGAAAGAAACCCCATTAACAACTATTCTACAAACAGCTTTCATTAAACAAGACATCAGTTTCGAGATTACCAAACACCATATCATATTGAAAAAAACAACGTCACTTCCTATAAAACAACATTTTACACTAAACGGTTATGTATTGGACGAAATATCGAAAGAAACACTGATAGGTGCCAATATCTATGACCAGCAAAATAAACAAGGAACAATCACAAATCCATTCGGATTCTTCAGTATCACACTGCCCGAAGGAAACACTGAACTGAATTTTTCCTATATAGGTTACGGTTCAAAACAAATAGCATTGTATTTATGTAAAGATACGCTGCTGACTGTCCAACTTAAAAACGATAATACATTGGAAGAAATCGTTGTCCTTTCTGATAAAATGGAAACAGGCTTTCAAAGTAGCCGTATGGGAGCAAACAATATACCTTTGACACATATTAAAAATACCCCTGCTTTACTGAGTGAGGCAGATGTATTAAAATCAATCCAGCTTCTGCCCGGTATACAAGGAGGTATAACCGGTACCAGTGGCCTGTATGTACGTGGAGGAAGTCCCGATCAGAATCTTTATCTGCTAGACGGTGTACCCTTATATAATGTGGACCATACACTAGGTATTCTCTCCATCTTTACCCCAGAATCGGTCAAGAAAGTCGATTTGTATAAAAGCAGTTTTCCTGCCCGTTACGGAGGAAGACTGTCCTCCGTCATTGATGTACGCACTAACGATGGAGATATGAGGAATTATCACGGCAGTCTGACCATCGGGCTGCTGACTTCTCGAATGCACTTTGAGGGTCCTCTATGGAAAGACCGGACATCATTTATTATTTCTGCCAGACGCAGTTATGCCGATTTAATTATCAAGCCTTTCATGGATAAAGATACGAAAGGAGGTTACTACTTATATGATATCAACACAAAACTAAATCATCGATTCAGTGACCGTGACCGCCTGTTTTTCTCCTTTTATCATGGCAAAGATCATGCCAGTTTTACAAATACTTCTTCTTATTACTTTGAAGAAGAAAAGGAGACAGACACAAGAGAGAGACAAGTCATGGCTTGGGGAAGTACATTAGGGGCATTACGTTGGAACCACATAGTCAGTAATCGTCTGTTCCATAACATCACCCTATCCTATAACCGTTTCCGATTCAATATAAAAAACAATTTCACGTCCGCCAACAAACACCTTGACAGCCAATATTATTCCGGTATAGAAGATTGGGGATTAACATCTGACTTCGACTTTCATCCATCCCCCTCCCATTTCATCAAATTCGGAGGAAACTATCTCTACCATACGTTCCGCCCCGAAACCCAACATACATTTGTGCACTCTCCGAATGAACAAGAACAACCTGATAAAACATACACCATCGGAGGAAATGAAGCGACACACTCACACGAAATTTCCCTTTATGTAGAAGATGATTTCAAATGGAACGAACAATGGAAAACAAATATAGGCGCACATTTCTCACTCTTCCAAGTACAAAAGCACACTTATGCCTCCTTGGAACCTCGCATTACCGTTAGTTTCAAAACCAGTCCCAACCTTACTTTCAAGGCGGCCTATACCCACATGACACAATATGTACATTTACTTTCTTCATCCAATCTCTCTCTCCCCACTGATCTATGGGTACCGGTCACACAGAAGATCCTCCCGATGCAAGCATGCCAATTTTCTATCGGGGGTTACTATACAGGTATTCAAGGATGGGAGTTTTCTGTAGAAGGCTATAGCAAAATGACGAAAAACGTACTGGAATACAAAGATGGTAATACTCTAGTCGGTAATTCCATTCATTGGGAAGAGAAAGTAGAAATGGGCAAAGGACGCAATTTCGGCATAGAATTCATGCTGGAAAAGAAAACCGGACGTACTACCGGATGGATAAATTATACTTTGGCTAAAGCCGACCGTATATTCAGTAAAGGAAATGTAAATGGAGGGAAACGTTTTCCCTATAAATACGACAGACGCCACTCCGTGAACATCACGATAAACAGGCGCCTCAACAAAAAAGTATACATGAGCGCTTCTTGGATTTACGCTTCAGGAAATACTGCCACCCTGCCCAAAGAGAAAGCAACCATCATTCTCCCCGAAGGAAGCTATGGATGGGGACATATGGGAAATACAGGCAACGGGGTTGTTTTTCCCTTTGAATATAGCTCTTCTCGAAATAACTACCGTCTGCCCGCCAGTCATCAGTTGAATCTAGGATTCAACTTTCACAAAAAGACAAAACATGGAGAACGGATTTGGAACGTCAGTATTATGAATGCCTATAACTCTTTGAATCCCAATCATGTATTTATAGATTATTACACGGATGAGCAATCGGAAGGAAAAAAGATTCCTGTGATACAAAAAGTCACTCTCCTTCCCTTCTTACCTTCATTCTCATATACTTATAAATTTTAAGCAATAATGAAAAAAGCACTTTTACTCCTTTCATTTGTTCATTTATTGGCCGCCTGTACCAATGATATAGAAATATTGCCTAATGATGAATCTCAAAAGCTCATCGTCAACGCTCTGATAAACGCAAACAAAACGAACAATGCTATCTTTTTAGCTTTATCCGGCTATCACGAACCCCAAGTAGTAAAAAATGGAATTATTCACCTTTATATTAATAATGTATTATCGGAAACAATTTCGGAATGTACCTATCGTCCTAACAATGATTCACCGTTAGACTATCAAAATTATTTTTACCAGATAAGCAGCCGTTTTAAAACCGGTGATCAAGTACGTATCGAAGTAGAAACCAAAGACGGAAAATATAAAGCGAATGCAGAAGCAACAGTATATGAGCCCATTGAAATTATCAAAGCGGACACCATTGAATCTAATCATTCTCTATCAGAGACTTCGGAAAGCCTTTGGATATATCAAGCAACAAAGTGGAAAATAAAATTACAAACTCCCACCACAAACCATTCCCAATATTACCGGGTCAACATAAAACAAACATATACTTACCGCCTTACTAACCGCAAAACTTTACAAGACTCCACTGCTATCTCCACCCAATGGGAATGTAGCGGATATTATGACACTGCATTAATGGACGGAAAACCTGGCACTCCCAACAACTCTGATCCTATCATTAATTTCATCCCCACTATAAACAACTATTATAATGTATTCAATGATGCTTACTTTACCAACAACCAATATACCATGACTTTAGACAGTTGGTATAGTTTCCTATTAGACAATAAACTATATAAAATTAAAAAGATAACAGGAAAAGCTATCATACAATATTATGCCATATCCCCGGCTGAATATCAATATTTACGAGCCGCCAATGCATATGCCGACCATGACAGTAGCAACCTGTTGGAAACACCTGTCATCTTTCCCAATAACATCAAAGGAGGAATAGGTATTTTTGCCATAGAAAATCCGACAGAAACAAGCATTCCTTTAAAATCCATCGAAGATTATTAGAAAGCTTTGCCACTTTCGGATCTCTGTTAAATTATTTATCTTCCAATGAAATCTGAAAAGGAGAAGCCGGTAGTCCGGTTCTATTTTTCAAATTCGCATGAACCGGATTATCATCCCAACCATAACGTACCGTTACAGGATGAGGGATATCTTTATGCCATACCGCCACCTGATTCCCATTAACAACAACTGCTTCCGCCCACTGAAAATGCCCATCGGCACCGGCTATCGCAAATCCCTTCAATTCATCTACCGCCCATAATTTATCAGTCCCGGCTTCGAAAGAAAGAACAGCCTTTCCTTCATGATTGACAGTCATACCCGTACACATAGGCCCACTGTGCACACTCTTTTTATCACCATACACCCTTCTTTTCACCAACAGGGAGATACGTCTTGCCAGTTCTTTTTTATTCAATGGATGAATATCGTTCCACTCGCCTAAATCAATCGCTACCGCCAAAGCATTCGGGACTTCAACGCTACTTGCCGTTGCGCTTCACGCATTATTTCTACCGGTCCGAATGTGTCTTCATGAAATTGGCCAGCTGTACAATAAAGAAAGGCAATTCTTTATCAGCCAGTTTCTCACGCCAGTCAATAATCATGGCAGCCAGCAATTCCTCATATTCATTAGGACGGCCCGTATTCGTTTCTCCTGATACCACAACGCACCGGTAAAGGCCAGATTACGCAGAGGAGAAATCATGGAATTATACATGCCGGTAGGAACATTCTGAAAAGAGACACTGTTGGTGCGTGCAGGCATCTCACAGCCTAATTGATATTTCCAGCGGCTGGACAAACGGACTGTATCTGTCCCCCATGCTAGACAATAAGGTTTATCGGGCACAAAACTGGCGGCCCCTCCGTAATTAATCAGCCGGACAGTCACCAGATTCTCACCGGGTTTCAATATAGAAGCCGGCACCCGATAAATACGCGGCGGATACTGATAGAAAGTGTTACCTACAGAAATCCCGTTCACAAACACCGAATCGGCATCCACCATGCACCCCAAACGAAGAACAGCCTCTTTTCCGGCTTGTTCCGCTGATACATTCACTTTCTGACGGAACCAATGAGAGCCACTCACCGGATATCCATTCTTTCTTCCCCATTCCTTGGAAAACATATCTACTGTCTGCCAGTCCGTATCATCCAGTTCCGGACGATTCCAGCATATCCCGTCATGAAGTCCCCGGTCTCCTTTGTACAAAGCGGTATCCCAAAAACGGTTCATCATCTGTCCCGAACGGTTGCACAACTCACGATACTCATCCGAATTAAACAAATCACGCTCGTGCAACTGACGCGGAAACTTCTGCAAGGCCTCCTCACTCATCCAAGCCTCGACGGAACTTCCCCCCCAACTGGAGTTAACAATGCCCACAGGTACTTGCGTCTCCCTATACATCTCCTTGGCAAAGAAATAAGCCAAAGCAGAGAAGGAAGGAGCAGTTTCTTTAGTCAGCGACATCCAGTCTGCCCCCGGCAGATCGTCTTTAGGTCCATGCAAATCATTGCCTAAAGGAATCTTCACATACCGTATCATCGGATTCTCATCCCTTGCTATTTCCTCGGCAAATTTATCAGTCACCCGTCCGGCGGTCAATTCCATGTTGGACTGTCCGAGCAGCCAGACATCACCCACTAGAATATCTTCAACCGGATATCATTCACGGTCATTTCAAAAGGGCCGCCTGCCTTCATGGGAGGCATCCACCAGCCACTTACCATCTTCCCCGGCTACCGTACTGAATTTCTTCTTTTTAAAAACAACGGTCACATTCTCTCCTTTATCGGCATTTCCCCATATTTTAACGGGCCGCTCACGTTGCAATACCATACCGTCCGATAGGATGGCAGGCAATTTCACCTTTGCTTCGGTCCATGCGGAAAATGCACAAAGAACCGACATTACTAAAGCCAACTTATATTTCATTTTTCTTATAAAGTTAAAAACCGTAATTTATTTATTGAACCCACTCTCAGGACATTCATAGTTCGAGATTTCCAACCGGAAGCGTTTCATATCCTCCAACTCGTGTACCGGACGTTCTATGCCGGCCGGAACAGGCATCCCTGAGAAAGTCTGGAAATAAAGCAGACAAGCATCTTTCCACCACACGGCGTCACGCATCTGGATTTTCAATTTCGACTGCACTTCGAACCGGCGTGCATCTACAAAGGTTCACACTGTCCCATACTTCTGAAAACCACGTACCTGCCGCACACCTCTATCGTATGCATGGCACAACTCCCCCCAAAGCGTACGTCCGCTTTTCATCTGATGATGCCAAGGCACATGATGGAACCCAAATAAATCTCGACAAGCAAGTTCCTTGTCATTGTAAATCTGACGAAGTGAATCGGGATACTGAGAAACGGCATCACCCCTTTGCTGCTACGGTCGAAACCGATTCCCCTTTATCTGCCTTTATGATAATAAGAAGGTAACCAGTCCGGACGAGCACCGGGCACACTACACCACGGTTCAGGCCCATAATGGTGCCCCCATGCAAACTGATGATGCAGCCCCAACGGCATCATATAATTCACCACCGCCTCCCGGCTCTGCAACATCATCTCTTTGACCGGACGGACAAATGCCGGCTGGGAAACGTCCGCCGCAACCACTCATCCGCAATCCGGTCTGAAGTCAGCGACGGATTCCATGCCAACCGCCCGAAAGCATACCAGTTGGCCTGCGCAAAATGGTGTCCGCACCAATTCACATCCGTACCGATGTTTGCCACACCCAGCTTTAACCTATCCGACGCACCTCGCCAAAAACTCCTCCCCATAAAGGAGCCAGTGATGATTGAAAAGCCTAAATACTCCTGAGTAATTTGAAACTCCACCATCATGGGAGTCCGCTTCATGGCTGTGAACAAAGGGCTGTAAGGTTCGCGAGGCTGGAAATCTATCGGTCCGTTCTTTATCTGTACTATTACATTGTCATGAAACTGCCCGTCCAAAGGCATAAACTCCAAATAGGCCTGCTTGGCACGGTCACTGTCGGTAGGACTATAGACAAACGCCCTCCACATCACGATTCCTCCGTAGGGTTTCAACGCATCCGCCAGCATATTCGCTCCTCGGCATGAGTACGCCCGAAATCACATGGTCCCGGCCTCCGAATTGGCCTTTACCAAAGCCGCGAAAATCAGGTATCAACGTATAAATTTTTTCACTTTCCGCCTCCACCACCGGATGACCTCCTTGTCCAACGGATCTGCCGTATCCAACTTGCCCAACTGGATAGGAGATGCAAAATTAACCGATAAATAGACCTTTTATACCATAAGGCCGGAAGACATCAGCCAATGCCTTGACTTCTCCAGGAGGTTGCCAGCACTTGGGCGAGGCATTGACATTATTCAGCACCGTTCCATTAATACCCACAGAAGCATTGGCACGGGCGTATGCCTCGTAACGTGGTGAAGTTCCGGAAGTTCTTCCCAATTCCACAAAGAACGACCGGCATAACCAATCCCACCGTACCATCCGGATTATCCCAATGGTTCAAGATGAAGATCATACACAGGTTGTTCAGTAACCGACAGAGGTACGTGACCTGCCCCGCCGCCTGCATACCGCAATGACAATAAACACCATAAAGTAATCCTGCCTCGGTGGATGAAAGTTGACCTGATGTTCCGAAGAAGTGATGGCAAACCCATCCCTGCCCTGTCCTCTCCAAAAGTGCTACAGGCCCGTTTTTCAACTCAGCAATGGCAATGGCTATGG
>SCPP01000255.1_pt1 | contig 20797 bp, 30 predicted proteins | sample 6106811 | NCBI WGS metagenome assembly SCPP01 (sample SAMN10720449, study PRJNA508395) | human gut metagenome | isolation source: Participant 2 stool, 15 month | host: Homo sapiens | collected 2018
CTAAAAATGGGCTCAATTACTATATAATTATTTATTGCAAAATCACAAAGTAATTTTTGACTATCTTTTCAAAAGTTCTTATATGCCGGTATAGCCTATTGTTACAGGCTTTTCCGGCATTTTTCATTGTGGAAGATATTCTCAAATCTTCTTATATCCCCGTATGTTTTGGTGTTCAAAAGTAGTATGTGGAGTAGTAAATTCTCCGTTTACTACTTATGCAATCAGCCGCTTCATTTCTGTTATCGACGTTTCGGAAGTCGTATGCGCGTAATAGTTCAGCGTCATATTGATGTTGGAATGTCCCATGATGTATTGCAATGCTTTAGGGTTCATTCCCGCATTTGCTAACGTGGTGCAGAATGTGTGGCGTAAGGTGTGCGGTGTCATTACCTTTGGCAATGATACCTTTGCGTTTTGTTGTATTTCCTTTCAAGCCCCCGGAACATACTTTCATAGTTGACTGCCACTTTTGGCAAGCCGTTCCGGTTAAGGAACAGAAACTTTGTGTAGCCCTCCAAAATAACAGGCTGTACATATTTCCGTTTATTTAGCACCCGCTGAAATGCTTCGAACACTTTTCACTCATAGGAATAACCCGGTTACCGCTTTTCGTCTTAGGCGTTTCCACATAGTAGCCCACGTCTGCAATCTTCAAAAGTTGGTGGTCTACATGGATAAGCTGTTTGTCTAAGTCAATGTCAGCTTCCGTCAGTCCGCAGAGTTCGAAATGCGGTCCTGTCCTAACAGTATGATAATCTCGTCGTAGTATTTCTGATAGACTTTATCATGCTGCACAAAGGACAGAAAAGCCGCTTCCTGCGTAGGGGATAGAGGTTCCTTTGGTTCCGTATCATCTTCAAGGACTGTGTTCAACTGGAAGTCAAACGGATTTTTGCGAATACAATCGTCCTGTATGGCTGTGTAAAAAGCAGCCTTTAAGGAACGCTTGTGGTTGTTGATAGTCTTGAAGCCGTAACCTTTTTCTTTCATGCGTAAAGCCCATTCTTTCGCGTCGGAGAGCTTCACATTTTCAATCCGGCAGGCTCAAGTTTATCCTCCTGCAAAATCCGCATGAGCTGTTTTCGCCCCTGCTTTGTACCATGCCGCACATTTGCCCGGTGGCGTATCTGCTTTGCGTAGAGTTGGCAGACCGTCATTTTCTTCCGATATGGTCGATACCGTCGTCAAGGTCTTTTTGGATTTCTTTCTCTTTTTCCCTCAACGCTATATCGTCGCGTTTTCCTGCCGGGGTTTTGTCCGTAGGTACTAACTTCCAAGAATACACAAACTGCGGTTTTCCAAAGGTATCTATATATTTGTAGGCATATCTCCCGTCTTTTCTCTGGCTCTCTCCGGTGCGGAGAATACGATTTTTATTATCCCGTCTTTTTTCCGACATCGTTATGCTCCTTTCCATAATGGAAAGAGCCTTGATATGCTTGATTACATTGTACCACATTCAAGGCTCGATTTCACTATTAGATTGCGTCCACCGTATCAATCATTTTTTCAAACTGCTTACGCTTAATCTGAATACGGTTTCCGTTCATCATTACCCAGTCCGGGACGGGATTTTCTTCTGCCAGTTTCCGCAGCTTGCTTTCTCCGATACGGAAATATTTTGCTGCTTCTTCTATGGTAAGAGTGTACTTTTCCCAAATCGGCACGTCGTTATTGTTCAATTTGTCGTCCCCCTTTCTTAATGGGTCAAAAGTCAATCTGTAACATAGGCTTTAATCGGACGGTTATTAGCATAACCTCATGGGACTTGCACCCCTCCGGCGGTCTGCCGAAGCCCTACCCATTGCCTGCGACGCTCTTAACGCTCGGACTGTGGCGGTAAGGGAGTATCATTATATATTCTGTGCGTTATCGCCCGCAGGCTGCTATCCCTGCTTTACGGTGTGGTATTTCTCGCTCGCTTTTCTGTTAAGAGAAAGGTCATGGCGTACCCGCCGTATGGCTCGGCGCAAAAGGAACGTATCCGATTTGCCCTATACTGCGCCGCCGTTATCTTGCGCCGCTTTCTTTGTCAAAGAGCAGGGGGCTGTTCTGCGATATGGAACGGAAAAGGGGAAAGAAGCGTTCAATATCGCGTAGGTTATTCAGCCCTAAATGTGAGGACAGCCATCATCAGTTTTGCTTGCAGCCGTTCCCGAATGTCGTGGTCTACGCCAAAATAGACGTTCCCGCGCTCGTCGTACAGCTTCCGCATGGAGAGGCGGGCTATGTAGCCGCTGAAATGCTGCAATACAATCTTCATTGCATCCGGGTCGCCTTTGCTCGCCGCCACAATGACGGGATAGGGAACAAGGGCGTTTTCCGGGTAGTCGGATTGTTTACCATTCAACCCATTCATCAGCATTTCCCTCCAGATATTTTTTTAACTGCTCAAAAGAGCTTGTCCGCCTGTACTGTATCGTGCTTCTCGACGTATTGAACATTCTTTCCGATTTCCACGTCGGTCATGCCCTCGAAATAGTACAGCAGGATAGCAGTCCTTTTTTCCTCCGGCAAAGTGCGGATTGCTTCAAGCAGCAGTTTCGGGGTTATTTCTTTTCCTGCCATTTGATAAGACGGCTCTGCTTCTTCATCTTGAAAATACTTATCGACGGTATAAAGCTGCCGTTCCTCATACAAGGCAAGGTCGCAAAAAGAAAACGATACTTCCCGTTTTCTGCGTCGCCGGATTTCGTCGTGGGCGTTGCACGCTTCGTTGTGCAGCACCCGTTTACAGAAACTTTGAAAGGCACATTGCTTTTGAAATTCTCTGCGATTAGGTTCCATGTTCTCACCTCCTTTCTGTCGAAAGGTGGTAGTACCTCCCCTTTTCGCGTGATAATACAGACGACTTTTTTCAAACGCTGGACGAAAGCAAAAATTTCTTTGAAAAAAGTTCTGTAAAATGCGAAATGCGCCTGCCTGCAAAATGCAGACAGACGCATAGGAAATAACAGCAGTATTTGATTGATTTGATAGTTCATCTGTATAGTCGGACTTGTCCGGTGGGGAGCTATACTTTTTAATGAATGTAACCTATGTATGCTGTATAGCAACAAAGAAATCCCCATAGCGGCAGCCCTCCTAAATGCCGCTAATTTATGTTAGCAGTAGACAAAAAGAAGCGGCGGCTCTAAAAATTAAAGCCACCGCTTCAAATGCGCGTGAAAATATGTCTGCGCTACGACGGCTTTTTTTCTTTTGCTGTCGTAGCGTAGAATTAGAAGTGTGCATAAAAGACACTATTTTTTCAGTAGTGAGGAATCCAAATTACCAAAACTTGTTACTCCACACCGAATAAAACCTACCATATCAAGCTATTTGAATCAGAGTTCAATTCTTGCTTTTGATGGTTTATCTTCACAATAGATAACTTTAATCGTTGTTCCCTTGTCAGGAATTTTGTTTCCTGCGCCAATCCATTTTTGGCAGGTGTAATCTTTGACGCCTATCGTGTATTTGACCTTGATAATATGTGGAAAAGCTGCACCATCCATAGCATGGGTACGGACAGGTTTACGATTTACTTTTAACCACCATTGTTTTGTAACTGAAATTACAGTTCCTGTTGTTTCCTTTTCCATAAGTTATACCTCCGATGTTAATTTAGAATGAGTAATTTTCTATTTAGATAGCTACATATTAAAGCAAACTGCCCTTTAATCCTTTTTGAAAACCAATACAGCCCTTTCGGTTCCCCAAAATGACATTGTGACAAGGCGATAGCTTTCCTTTTCCATTTCCTCTATTTTGGCATTGATTTTCACTGTCGCATTTTCAATAGTAATTTCTTCTAATAATTCTGTCCTATACATCATATCTTTACCTCCATAATTATTAAATAGATGATACATATTTTCGGTTCAATCTTTTTGGTATTTACCAACCTTTTTTTCTAACTGCTTTTTTCTTCTTACCAACAGTCAATGTACCGGGTTCTTTCTTTTATTTGCAAGAATAATTACAGAAATCAAGAATGTCAAAACCATTATGATAAAGGCAGGGAAAATGTGATAAGTATAACCATATTCCGCGCCACAAGTAGGGTCTACTAAAATCATGCTTGCTTTAATCGGATAATAATTTAACAGTGTTCCTTCAAAAGTCCCGAAATATCCATACACAAAAGCTAGCGCAACCCCACCCAAAAAATTGTTTGCCGAACAACAAAATAGCAAAATAATCGGCAAGACTGAAATATAGATTCCTATATTCGCCCCAGTAACACGAATAAACATATTGAGCAGATTGCCAAAATGCACTCCTGGAAATCCAGCAATAACATTGATTACTAATGCTAGCACGCATCCTATAAGGCTAAAGCAGATTGTCAACAACAATAGGACAAGTAGTTTTCCAGAAAGTAACTGTTTATATGGAATAGGAATTGTTGATATATTCTTCATCGTATCGTCTGTATATTCCCTTGTTATAATATAACCTGCTATCAATGCAATGATAATTGGAAAAAACAAGGTACAGTTACTAATCATAACCTGTTGCATAAAATAGTCAAACGTCCATGTCTGTCCACCGTTAGCTGTAGAATAAAACAGTGACAGTAACGGAGAAAGTGTTGCCATAATAATTCCGGCTTTTATTACGGAATATCGCTTTAATTTTAAAAATTCGGTTTTTATAATATTTCTCATATCTTTTACCTCGTCCATTTTTTGTAGAAGCGAATGATCAGCCACAAAGAAAGTATAACTGTAATTGCCATAATAAAAATTGTATGGCAAGTGGTTGGTACAATCGCATAGGCTTCCGGCAAAAGATTGTCTTTTTGCAAATGATCCATCATTAAGCCGCTTGTCCAGTTCATAACACATATAACTGGGAAAGAATTTAAGAAAGCAATTTTTGCAGCACTTATAGATGTTCCAACTGTCCCTAGTATGCCCCAGTTAAAAATAGAATAAAAAAAAACGCAAGCAGGATAGAAAGCAAAAAACTTTTGTTAAAACAAATAATTAAAAATACAATCGGCAAAGAAGCTGCTACGATAAGAACTCCAAAAATAAGGCTCATAAATATCTTATAAGTCATACCATAAACCATTCCTACATGAAACAGTTTACAAAACAACGCAACAGATAATGTGCTTGTCAGACAAAACGCAATGCTAAAAATAAAGAGCATAGAAATTTTTGCCATAATGAGTTGTGTATTTGTAACAGGAATTGTTCTAAGGTTTTTGGAAGTATCGCAATCTCTTTCTATAAAAAACAAAATAGCGGCAATGATACCAATTAGACATGGAAGCAAAAAAACCAATCCATATCCCAACATCATTGTATAAACATAATCAAATCGGGTTTGAAGATAATGTTCCGTTGTATCTGCACCAGTTCCCGCCTTTGCCATATATGCCAAAATCAACGGAAAAAATAACGATAATGACATCAGTGCGTATAATAATCTTTTCCGCTTTAATTTCCAAAATTCGCATTTAATCAGTTTAAGCAATTCCTTCGCCCCCTGTCACACGCTTGAAGTAATCTTCAAGACTTTCTTCACAAGTATGCGGCTTCTGATACCTCCAATCCATTTTCTACAAAAGCAGTCACGATTTTTCCTACGGACAAATCAAGATTATGCAAGCGTAAATTGTGGTCGTCCTGTATAGAGAAATGACTCTCATGGAAAGTACGCTCTAAAATTCTTGCTGCCTGTGCAGTATCAGAAAGTGTAAATCGGATATGCTTACTACTTTTTTGTTCCAGTTCTGCAAGGCTTTCTTCTTCCAATAGTGCGCCATGGTCGATAATACCAATATCATCTGCTAGCAAATCTCCGAAAGGATATGACTGGAAATTAAAATTGTTTTTCCCTTTGTATCGCAAAGCTCGCGAATAAAAGAACGTACTTATGCAATTCCAATCGGGTCAAGCCCATTGATAGGTTCATCTAAAATCAGAAGTTCAGGGTCGTGCATAACTGCAAGTGCAATCGCAAGCCGTTGTTTCATACCAAGAGAATACTGGGAAAACAGTTTTTTGTCTTTATAAGGCAATCCTACCAAATCCAATGTGTTTTAATTGAATGACGGTTGGGTATGCCCCGTAAGGTAGCAAAATTTGTAAGTTTTCCGTAGCAGTCAGATTAGGATAAAAAGCCGGGGGACTCAATCAAGCTACCGATACGGGGCAAAAGTTTCTTTTCATTCCCCTGCAAAGACTTTCCCCATATTTTAACTTCGCCGGAAGTTGGCTTTGTCAATCCAAGTAGCATTTTCATAGTGGTCGTTTTTCCGGCTCCGTTTCTTCCAAGCAGTCCGTAAATTCTCCCTTTCTGCACATGAATATTTAAGTCAGCGACACTCTTTTGTGAGCCGTACTGTTTGGTAAGATTTTTTGTTTCAATGATATAATTTTTGTCCATATTCAAACCTCCTGTTCTGTAAAGTATTCTATCACTCCAACCTTGCATTAACCTTGCCGCAACCTTGCATTAACCTTGCAATTTGAAATATTGTCCCAAAAATAATTAAGGCTCCCGTCAAAAGAACGGGAGAACCTTAATTTGCTAAGGGAAAAAGCAAAGTAAATTCTGTTCCTGTTCCCTGTATGCTATTTGCTGTTATTGTGCCGTTCATTTTTTCTACAAGTTGGTGTGCGATAGAAAGCCCAAGACCGCTGCCTTTTCAGACCGTCCCTTATCGCATTTATAGAGCCGTTCAAAAATATGCTTCAAATCTTCTTTTTCAATGCCTATCCCGTTATCAGTTAATCGAATTTGCATATTTTTTTCCTGCTTTGATAGGAATATTTCTATTTTGTCTGCATGACTGTGAGAAATTACATTCTGAATAAGATTATTCAATATCCGCATATAACCGTCCGTATCAAGTTTTACTCGGAAAGGCTGTTCGGGAATATCAATGTTATAATCTATCTGCTTATCTTCAAATATGGGTATCCAGTCAATCAAGATATTTCGTGTTAGTTCCGCAGCTTCAACAATATTTATATCCATAGCAAACTCATTAGAGTTTAATTTGAACCAGTCAAAAAGAATATCTATATATTCTTTCAAATCGTGAGCTTTGCGGCGGGCTGTTTCGATATAGTCGTCCCTGTCTTTTCCTGTAACAAGCCCTTTATGTGCAGCGTCAAGATACCCAATGAGGGTTGTAAGCGGTGTCCGAACATCATGGGAAAGACTTGTCATAAGCTGTCGGTTTGTTTCTTCTGTCTGCCGGACAGTAGAAAGCCTGCTCATAAGACACAACAATCTCATTGATTTCATAAACAAGAGGAGCTACCAGTTCATTTGTTGCTGATAAAATCCGCCTGTTTCCATTTCCGTTTTTTACATCAATCAATGCGTCTGTTATCTCGGCTATCTGTTTTTTAACACGTCGAATAGCAAAGCAGGAAACAAGAATAGAGAAAAGTGCAATTATTATGGATAGAAAATGACTGCTTCCATAGAAAATCAAACCTCCTTTGTTAAAACGATAACCGATACCTTTAATAGTTTGAATATATTTTGACTTCCGGGATTTACCTCTAATTTCTTGCGAAGTCGGCTAATAATCGCCATAATGTTGTCATCATAGAAATATTCCTCTCCACACTTCTTCATAAATCTGTTGCTTTGTCAGAATTTTCCCTTGATTTTTCGCGCAGTATAAGAGTAAGTCAAATTCTTTTGGAGGCAATTCAAAAGTTCCATTTTCCGTAGTAACAGAACGATTTTCAATATCAATTTTCAATCCGTCAAATTCAAGCTGCTGTGTTATTCCGTCTGTTTGATTGAAACGGGTATAACGCCGTATAAGAGAAATAATACGGGCTATCAGTTCGTCCATGTCAAAAGGTTTTGTCAAATAATCATCAGCTCCTGCCCTTAAACCGCGTACTTTAGAAGCACTGTCATTTTTTGATGTAAACATCAAAATCGGCAGGCTGCTTTCTTTTCTAATTTCTTCCAATGTTTCAAATCCGTCCATACCGGGCATCATAACGTCCAGTATCACAAGTTGATATTCTCTCTTTAATTTTTGTAATCCCTCTTTTCCCGTATTACAAAAATCAGCTTCTATATCTTCTGATAGTACGCTGCGTTTAATCAGCGCACAAAGTTCCTTATCATCATCTATAATCAAAACTTTATTCATGGTATAGCTCCTTTCCTTGTTTGGTTCTACCGTCAATCGGTTTTTCCGCGTCTTTTGGTATCAACCACATATACCCAAGTTTTGAAACACCCTGTATGCGTTTCTCCCTGCAAAGTATCTGTACCCGCCTTTCAGAAATTCCCCACTTCTTTGCTGCTTCGGGGCAAGACATATATTCCATAACAACACCCGTCCTTTCTGAAAATCTTATCATAATAATTATAGTCGGACACACGAACAATAGCAAGTATATAAATATGAATTATTATGGCTATTTAGTGGAACTGTATAGACATATCCAAGAAGAAAGGGGAACAGTAAAATGTAACAGGGTGAATAACTATGGCAAAAAGACCGGTAGAAAAATATGACTTCAAGGCATTTGGAGAAGCGATAAAGCTGCGCGGACGGGGCGCAAAGAAAGCCGCAAACAGGTAAGTGATGAAATGTATATTTCTCTCGCTATCTTGCAAATATCGAAAACAAAGGACAGCACCCCAGTCTGCAAATCTTTTTGAGCTTATGCTCCGCTACAATATATCCGTAGACCAGTTTCTTTAGATACGCCCACCCAAAAAGATACAAAGCGGCGGCAGCTCGACGCTCTCCTTGATGATATGAGCGATAACGGCATACGGATTGTAACCGCAACGGCAAAAGAAATTTCCGAAGTCGAAAAAGAGGACAAATAAATGTGTCCGGCAAATTGAATATGATTTAGGAAGCGTTGTAATCTTTACAGATTGCAGCGTTTTTCTTTTGCTTTTGGCATATAGAGCATTGCGTTGTAGTAACCAGTGAGGAAAAAACATTCTTAGCAAGCATAGGAAAAGGGGTACCCTTTTCCGTATTTTCGCCCTCCCGCGCTGCGGCGTGTCGGTTGAAAATTGCTTGTTGGGAAGTGTCCCAAACCCTCGGAAAGGAAAGGAGCGATTACATGAACGGACGCAAAAGAAAAATACAAATCAAATTCTATGTAACAGAGGAAGAAAGGACATTGATTGAACAGAAAATGAAGCTCGTACCCACCCGGAACATGGCGGCATATCTGCGGAAGATTGCCATTGACGGGTATATCATTCAGATAGACCATGCCGATATAAAGGCAATGACCGCAGAGATACAGAAAATCGGTGTCAACATCAATCAGATTGCAAAGCGTGTCAATGCGACAGGCAGCGTCTACCAAGAGGACATAGAGGAAATAAAGGGGGTGCTTGCGGAGATATGGCGGTTACAAAGATTAAGCCTATTAAAAGCACTCTAAGCAAAGCCCTTGACTATATCGAAAACCCGGACAAAACGGACGGAAAAATGCTTGTGTCCTCCTTTGGGTGCAGCTATGAAACGGCAGACATTGAATTTGAATATACCTTGTCCCAAGCACTCCAAAAGGGGAACAATTTAGCCTTTCATCTGATACAATCCTTTGAGCCGGGAGAAGTAGACTATGAGAAAGCCCATGCTATCGGAAAGCAGCTTGCCGACGCGGTAACAAAGGGGCAGCATGAATACGTCCTAACCACCCACATAGACAAAGGGCATATCCATAACCATATCATTTTTTGTGCGGTCAATTTTGTTGACTACCATAAATACAATTCCAATAAGCGCAGCTACTACGGCATACGGAACATGAGCGACAAGCTGTGTCGGGAAAACGGGCTGTCTGTTGTCGTTCCGGGCAAAGGCAGCAAGGGAAAAGAGCTATGCAGAATATCAAGCTGAAAAGGTCGGTACAAGTTGGAAAGGCAAGCTGAAAATTGCCGTTGATACACTTATCCCCCAAGTGGCAAGTTTTGAAGAATTGTTGCAGCGGTTACAGGCGGCAGGCTATGAAATAAAGCCGGGGAAATATGTATCATGTCGCGCCCCCGGACAGGAACGGTTCACCCGTCTTAAAAACTCTCGGCGCAGACTATACAGCGGAAGCAATCAAAGAACGGATTGCAGGCAAGCGCACAAAGGCGGCGAAAGCTCCCAAAGAGCAGCGCGGCGTTTCGTTGCTTATCGACATTGAGAACAGTATCAAAGCGGCGCAGAGCCGGGGCTATGAACAGTGGGCGAAAATCCACAATCTGAAACAGGCAGCAAAGACAATGAATTTCTTGACAGAACATAAGATTGAGCAGTACGCAGATTTAGTCAGCCGGATTGAGGAAATAAATGCGGAAAATGTAAAGACAGCAGACGCATTAAAGAGCGTGGAAAAGCGTCTTACAGATATGGCGGTGCTGATGAAGCACGTTACCACCTACCAAAAGACAAAACCTGTTTATGAAGCATACCGCAGGGTAAAGGATAAGGACGCATACCGGGCAAAAAGCAGGAAAGCAGTCTGATACTCCATGAAGCGGCGGCAAAGGCATTGAAAGCGGCGGGCGTTACCAAGCTCCCCAATCTTGCCGCCATGCAGGAAGAATACGGGAAACTCCAAGCGCAGAAAGAAGCCCTTTACGCTGATTATGGAAATCTGAAAAAACAGGTCAAGGAATACGACGTTATCAAACAGAACATAGACCGTATTTTAAGACTGGAAAAAGAGCCGAAACGGGGCAGGGAAACCGAACGCTTACAGTAGAAATATTTATAAAAGCGTGGTAGGATAAAGGTATTCCAATACAGACAGGAGTGTGAAAACATGGCAGACCAAACGATACCCGATTATGAAACCATACGCGCCGCCGTTGCCGGGGAAAAATGGGCGGTGGAGAAAGTCGTGGAGTGCTACAAGGACGAAATCGACAGGCAGGCAACTGTAAAGAAACGTCAGCCGGACGGAACATTCAAACTGGAAATTGATGAAGATATGCGCCAGTCCATCACAAAGAAGCTGATAGAAGCCCTCCCCCAATTTCCCTTTGAAGAAATGGAAAGAGAGGAAAAAAGAAATCGGGACAAAAAATCATAAAAAGGTAGACGGGAAGCTGCTGCGGACAGATAAGCAGTTCCGCCATTTGAAGCAACAGCAAAAAGAAACTATCAGTACATGGCTTTATGAAGAATACCGCCGCCTTTGATAGAAAAGGGAGGAGCCGCATAAACGCAACAACCGGAAAATCGTTGCCGCTGTTATGGAACGGATAGAAGCTGCGGGGATATGGCTGCCGGAACAGGAAGTAACAAAATATTTTTACCGCAGGAAAACCCATTACCGGAACCGGATAGAAAAAGAATTGCTGCCGAAGCCGGAAATGTAGGATAAAGACAGTCAGACACAAAAAGAACAGGGTGCAGGAAGCCAGTAATGACCTCCCGCACCCTGTTCTTTTACATAGGTATTGATTTTAGAATGTTACGCAGTAGAACCCCGATTTTAAGAGAAAAGGTATTCCGTATCGCTTATGCAAGTTTCGTGTCTGTTATGCCCCGTAAATCAAGGCTTTTTTTGCCCTTATCGCGTAACCGCCGCACGCCGTTTCATGCGCTCCGCGGCTTGTCTGCGGGTGATACGTTTCCGGCAGACGGGGCAGTATTTGACGCTGTTAGACTTTGATACAAAGAACGTGCCGCACTCGGTACAACGCTTTTTGTCCTCGGTTTTGAAAAGCTCTGCATGCAGCAGCTTATCAAGAGGAAGTACGGCAATCTGAAACCACTTGCATAGAAGCGAATAGGAAATAAGCTGCGGGCATACACATTCCTCCCCGTCGTCCAGTAAGATACAGTGTCCGCGCTCGCAGTTGCAGCACTCCTTTTTTACAAGGCTGTTGACTTTCCGGCTCTGTGGCGGCGTGAGCCGCTTAACTCCCGGTCATACTTCATCAGCGGCGAAAATGGCAAGCTCCGCATACTCGTTTTCTGTTAGTGGGGAAATTTTCTGTAAGGTGCGTTCTGCAAAGGGGCGCATATCCTCGTCCATGAACGGCAGCGCAGCCGTCATATTTTCCATAAGCTGTGCTTTGCTTCCCTCATGGTAAATACTCAACAGGTTCATTTCTTCAACAGTCAGTCTAATCATGCTCATACCTCCAATTCGTGATGCTTTGTTTTTGCTGTCTTTTTCGGGACTTTTTGGGATTTTTTTGTTTGTAACTGCGCCCGGACAGAGGGAGGGGACTGTTTCATCTCTTTATTCCTCTCGCTTTTATCTATCAACGCATAAACTCCATGCCTGCCCTCCAACGTAGATAAGGAAAGGCTTTTGTAAGGGAGCATGGAAAGCAGCCGTTCCATATCCTTATCCGTTGCCAGTGGAACAAAGTAGGGAGAAAGCTCTACCGCACAATGGGTTTTTTCGGGGCTATCCGGTTCTCCAAGCCCTTTTACATTTTCCACAATCCGGCGGGCTTCTGCTTCAATCCGTCTGTCATGCAGGGCGGCGATATGTAACTGAAAATCCCTCTGCGTATGCGGTGTTCGTTTTTTCTGCTGTTCCCTCAAAAGGCTTTTTAAGGCTTCCGGGTCGTTTGGCTGTGCTTCAAAACGTATAAACTTTCCAAGTTGCGGGTCAGTGTCCCCGTCAAAATATTGTCCGGCAGGCTTTGTCAGCTCCCCATGCTCATAAATCAGCGTGTAGTTGTCGGCAGGGATTGATTTTTCGATTACTTCCCGGAAATGCTGCAAATAATCCAGTTCATAAAGATTGCCCTTGATTTTTCCCTGCTCTGTGCCTGTCAGTTCCACCGCATAGGCAAGGATAGTATCGCGGGTCTGTTCCCCGTAAAACCGCCATGTATTATGCTGCCTTGTATCCTTTAGAAAAACGTCCCGTTCCCGGAAGCAGCACGTCCCGGACGGGCGGGAAAACCACAAAAGCCGTTTGTCCTCCGGGACAGGGCTTACCGCCGCTTTCTGTAAAATCTGTTTGTCTATGTCAAAATCGCTCTGATAAAAAGCGGTGTTCTGTTTCATTATGGCTTCAAGGGAAGCGATAACGTCCACATTTTCAAATTTTTGTAACTTCATAGGTCAGCTCCTTTCCAAATCCTGTGTTTTCTGTCTTGCCTGTTTCTTCGTCGTCTGTTCTTTCGCTGCTTTAAGCTGCGCCCGGATAGAGGGCTTTTCTCCGGCTCTGCCTGTTTCTTTTCTGCTTTGAGGGCTTCGGCGTATTCTGCAAGGGAAATCTGTTCCCCGGCTTTCGCCTTTTCCTCCAGTTCCGCAGCGGTCGGGGTGTTGTTTATCTGCCCGTCAATCATATTGTAATTTTGCTCGGTGGTCTGCTCGGCAGCTTTCAGATAGTTTTCCGGTTGCAAAAACTCCGGCACTTCCTTATAACCGAAGTTGTCTACATAGTGGGCGGTGTCCTGCCCGTTCTGATGAAGCACTACCACGTCAGAAACGGAAAGGCTATGTCCCTTAAAATCTTTCGGGTGGTCGATATTGAAACGGGTGTAAATATCTTCAAGGGAAGTCCCCGGCGTAAGCTCTGCGGAATAGACAAGCGCATAGTTTTTCGGGTCTACCCGGTGTCCTGTGGCAGTCAGACGGTCGTAAGGTTCAAAGCGCAAGTCCCTTGTTTCGTCCCCACCTTTTATCTGAAAAATGGAAAAGGTGTCTTTGTCCTGTGGGGCTTCCTGTTCCGGCTGCTCCTGTGCGGGTTGTTCCTGTGCAGCTACCTTTTGCTGCCGGATATGCGCCCGCTGTATCTCGGTCGGCTTTTCCCCGGTAAGGGGTGCAATGGCTTTCACATAATCAGCCGCATAATAGGCGTTACTGGTAAGCTGCCGCTGCCATGCCCCTGCTTTTGGCGACCAACGGAAGCCGTTACTTTTTAAGGCTTCCCGCGTGGCTTCGTCCGGCTTATCCTCAAAGAAGATTTGCAATCGGTTCGCTTCGGTGTTTGCTTCCACCTTGCCGCCGTCAAATTCCCAACCCACAAAACCGATTTCTTTTTGCTGTGAAAGGGATTTGATACGGTCTTTCACGCGCCGGATTTCTGCGCTGTTATTGGATAACGCCCAAGTCGCAAAGGGCTTGTCCTCCAAATGCCAACTGCTCGCCATATCTGCTTTCAGTTTTTCCAGTTCCTCCGGCGGTAAATGCGGGCAACCGTCAAGGGTATTATGCTTGCGGTAATAGGCGTTGACTGCTTTCATGGTTTCCTGTGATTTTTCAAGGCTTTCCAGTTTCTTTTCTAACTTCTGTACTGCCTGTGGGTCGTCTGCGCTGATACCTCCCATGCCGGTACTGCGGATTTTATCAAGAAGCCCCTGTATGTCCTGCCATTCCCGGTAATTGCTGTCGCGGGCTGCGTTCTGCTTTTCTTTCTTCCTTGTGGGGAAGTTAGAGCCGCCCGCAATCAGGATAGAGGAACACGCGTCAATCTCATAGCCTTTGTTCATGTTCGCCGCCAGTTTCCGGGCGTAGGTGTCAAGCAGGCTGTCGATTTTATCATGGTACATCGGGTCTACCCGCTGTTTCTGCCTTTCTGCAAGCTGTACGGCTTCATCTACATAATGCCTGTATTCAGCCGTCGCGCTGCCTTGCTTATAATCGGAAAAACTGTTCATATCCTTTGCACGTTTGGCGGCAACTTCATTGATAGTGTAATAAGGTGCGGCGGGTGCAGCCTGTTCCGGCTGTGGTGCTTCGCTGCTTGCGCCTGTATCAGCTTCCGGCTCGGTCTGTGCTTCTTTTCCTGTACCGGGGCTGTTTCTTCGGGAAGCTCCTGCGCGGCTGCTTCTGCTTCGGACTGTTTGGTAGCTTCCTGTGCGGGATGCGCCTGTTCGGTGGTCTGTTCCTTATCCTGTGCCTTTTGGTTTCTGCAAAATGTCCGTCTATGGTATCAATCAGCTTTGCGGCTGTGCTACGGATTGTTTCAAGAGAGCCTTTTAATTCTGCAAGTTCTTTTCCGCTGCTCCACCCGGCGATATACCAAAAGAATAGTCCGACGTATCAAGCCCGTAATGTTGGCAGACAGCATAGGCGACGCTTTCCGCCTGTACCTCGCGGGTGCGGCGGTCGGGGCGTTCCGGCGCGTCTTTGTCTATGTCATGGGTGTCGCATGGGCGATTTCATGGATTGCGGTCTTGATATTCTGCAATTCGTCCATGCCCTCGTTGATGAAGATACGCTTTTCCTCATAATTGCAGCGTCCTTTTACGCCGCCGCTTAGTGCTTCAAATCCCATAGCAAAGGGAAGTTTTTCAAGGGCAGCGAAAAATCCTTGTATTGTTCCACGTTGCCCGTAAGCTCCTTTATCCCAAGGTCGGGAGCTCCTTACCCTCGGTCTGCGACACGTCAAAACAGATACCACACGAAGGCGGGGATTTGGATTTCTTTTCCTCGGTAACGGCTTTCCTTATCGAAAACAGGCTTTTGGGTGTCCGGGTCGATTTTTTCCACCTGCTTCTTGACGGTAAACGGGGACGGTGCAAGTATCTTGATAGCTTTTTCCGGGCTTTACATGGCGGTCAAATTCTTTTCCCATTGTTTATAGCCTTTCACAAGATTGCCGCCCTGCATGGCGATAAGGATTGTATTGTTAAGGCTGTAATCATGGAATTTTGACATGGTACGCAAATAATCGGCGTAACGGTCGCTTTCATAAGTCCTAAAATTCCCTGTTCCAGTCGGTCGGTAATCTCTTTCATTTTATCGGCGGGCTTTTCAGAAGATAGGATAATCGGGAGAACCGGGGCTGCTCTGTGACGGCGGTCGGTATGGCTGCGGAAGCGTCAAGGTCTGCCTGTTCCTTTTCCTGTACTGGCGGCTGCGGAGTTACCCGGTATTCCTCCGGCACGTCCGCCCGTCGTACCACTGTGTAAAGGTGTTGCGGTTATTGTAGATATACCCTGCTCGGTAAATCTGCCCCGTCATTGATAGCAGCGTCCGCCCGTATTCCTCATACAAAATATTTTTTGCTTCTTCGGGCAGCTCCAACTCGTCCAGTTCCTCAATCAGATAATGCCCGTAATCTTCCTCACTTGTACGGACGGATAAAGCCAGTAACAATCAAGGTTTTGTGCAAGGTTGATAATGTCCTGTAAGTCCCTTGTATGGTCGCCGTATGCCATAGCTGCAACAAATTTTTCTCGGTCGTCGTCAAACTGCATTTTCAAAGTTCGCTCAAATAGTTCAGCTCGTCAAGGCTTTCAAGCTCGGTCAATTTTCCTGCCAGTCCTACAATAGAGGACTGGTATTCTGTGATATGCAACTCCCCGTAGTTTTTGCCGTCTATCCCGATACGGTCAAAGACTTCTTTCAGATGTTCGGCAGTCGTGGGAATGTCACCCATTCGCCCGCGGGTCTGCCCTCGGTGTACTTTCCAAGATTGGAAAGATAGCCGCTTAAAATCGGTTCTGCCATTTGTTCGCTCCTTTCTTTTCAATCATGCGGTGCATAAGCGCAAAATCCTCTATGCTCATGCTCCCGTCAAATACATAAGGGTCGGGTTCTTCGCCGTCCCGGTAGGCTTTTCAGAAACGGCAGCCCGCAGCGTGGGCGGCGGCTCTTGCTTCCTCGATAAGCTCCGGCGGCAGCCTGTCGTCGTGGGCTTCGATAAATTCCCGATATTGCTATATCCGTTTTCGTAGTGGCGGCGCACCCCGGCGGTCAGCTCGTCAAGGTTCATATTCTCGCCAAGATAGCCGGAATAATAGCCGTTTACCACAACGGCGGCAGGGTCAGCCTGTTTAATTTCTTCCATGCGGCTTCTGTCCTCCGGGTAGAGGTAGTCGCCCATTTCAAGGTGGAAATATTCAGCGTTCCAAGAACGTCCCGTTTTCCAAAACGCCACCCAAGCGATACCGTCTTTAAATTCTTCTTGATAGTCCTTTACGGTGTCCCGTAAACTTGCCATGTGTAACCTCCTTTCCAAAGGGCAGCGCAGACGCTGCACTTTCCGGTTTCATCATTCAGTACCCCGCGCCCGCTTTTTGCCAAAGATTTTAGATATTTTTCAAGATTTCAGAGGATAAAACCCTACAAAAGAGGGTTTGGGAAACTTCCCAACAAGCAAAAATCCCCGCCGTTCTCGGTAGAGAAAGCAGGATTTTACGGAAAAGGGTACTCTTTTCCTATGCTTGCTATTCAGTTATTTTTCTTCGGCTCAATGCGGTAGTTGACATATTTCCCGCCCGTATCAGCCAATACGATAGTTCCGTCGTAGGTTTTGCCCGTCTTTGGGGAATAGAGCTTTTCACGTTTACTTTGCCGGATTTTAAGAGCGCGGCGGCAATCTTCGTGGTAAAGGTTACTTTTCGTTCTTCAAAGAAACGGTCATTTTTCCACATGGTAAAGATACATTCTTTATTGCTGCAATAGTAGCTTTTCTTTCCCTCATAGACGGAGAACCGCAGCGGGGCAGTTTCCCAACGCTTCCCGTTCCGGCTTGAACATCTGCGCTTTATCATCAGAAAGAAACGGATAGGTCTTTACCAGTTCTCGCGCCATATCCTCGATACCCTCCATAAATGCGGCGGGGTTTGCCTTGCCTTTTGCAATCTGCGTCAGATTGTTTTCCCATTCTGCGGTAAGCTGCGGGCTTGTCAAGTGTCCGGTAGGACACACACAAGATTGATACCGTCTTTTGTGGGAAGTAGCTGCTTGCCTTTTCGCTCCACAAAGCCGCCCTTTACCAGTTTTTCAATGACGGCGGCGCGGGTGGCGGGAGTTCCAAGCCCTTTGCGTTCTGCGTCCGGGTCGGTGTCCTCACTTCCGGCGCGCTCCATAGCAGAGAGCAGCGACGCTTCGTTGTGAGGTTTTACCTTTGCCGTCGGTTTTTCAAAGGTCTGTCCCTCGGTAAATGGCGGCAGGGTCTTTCTGTGTCACTGTCTGCGTCGTCCGTTTCGGGCTTGTTCTTTAAGGCTGCCCTGTATTTTCGGTCAATCTCTTTCCACCCGTCGGACAGCACCGTTTTTTTGCGATAAAAGACTGTCCGGCACATTCAAAAACTGCTGTAACCGCTTCAAAGGTATGCGGTGCAACGGTCGCCGTGAGCAGACGCGCCGGCAAGGGTAAGGATATTCCTTTCACTTTCCGGCAGCGCAGCAAGGTCAGTCTTTGCAAGCTCCATAGTCGGTATAATAGCATGGTGGTCTGATACCTTTTACTGTTCAGAACCTTTCCAAGCTCCGGCGTGAAGTCTTTTCCCGCCATAAAAAAATTTCCTATAAAGCAGCTTGATAATGCCCGCCGCTGTGTCGCCCATGTCGTCGGTCAGAAATACGCTGTCTGTTCTCGGATAAGTAAGAAGTCTTTTTTCATAAAGGGATTGTGCAAGGTCAAGGGTCTGCTTTGCGGTATAACCGAAAATGCGGTTTGCTTCCCTTTGTAAAGAAGTAAGGTCAAAGAGCTTCGGCGGGGCTGCGGTCTTTTTCTCTTTCACAAGGGAAGTGCAGGCTGCCCGCAACGCTTCGCAAGCAGCTTTCAGCCTGTCAGCTTCGGAACGGTTAGACAGTTTTTCACTTGCAGCTTCCGCTCCGGATAAGGCAAGGCGCACATGGTAGTATTTTTCTTTCTTAAAAGTGGTAATCGCTGCGTCCCGGTCAACAAGCATTTTTAAGGTCGGGGTCTGTACGCGTCCCACGTTCAAGGTGTGATTGTAAAGGACAGAGAAAAGGCGGGTGGCGTTGATACCGATAAGCCAGTCAGCCTTTGCCCTGCACAATGCGGAAGCAAAGAGCGCGTCGTATTCCTCGCCGTTCTTCAGACGGGAAAAGCCCTCTTTGATAGCAGCTTCTTCCATTGAGGAAATCCACAAGCGGCGCGTGGGCTTCCTGCACCCGGCAACTTCGTAGACAAAACGGAAAATGAGTTCACCCTCACGCCCTGCGTCGCAGGCATTGACGACTTCGTAAACATCTGCCCGGTGTATAAGCTCTTTTAGGGTCTTGAATTGTTTTTCTTTGTCAGCAGCAACGGTGTACTTCCATTCCTGCGGTAAAATCGGTAAGCTGTCATAGCTCCACTTTTTATATTGTTCCCCGTAGGTGGCAGCTTCCGCAAGCCCTACCAAATGTCCCACGCACCAAGAAACAAGATAGCCGCTTCCTGTGAGAAATCCGTCTTTCTTTTCCTTTGCCCCAAGTACGGCAGCGATTGTCTGCGCCACACTGGGCTTTTCTGCGATAACTAAAATCAATGATAAATCCTCCTTTTATCGTTCGGTCTGTCGTTTGTTTTCCAGTTTTCTCATACAGTACCCACAAGGGGACTGCCCTTGTAGGGGCAGCCCGCGCAGCTGGGGAAACTCCGGCGGGGATTTTTCCGTTTGCCATAGTCCGGTTTCTGTATCATCATCTTTTCAAAGGGATTGTCGGTAAACAGGGTCATGCTTCCTCGTCCTCCGTTTCTTCCTCTTTGGAAACTTCCCGGTATCTGTTTCCGGCTCGTCCTCGTCGTAATCCTCAAATTCAAAATCTTCAAGGTCAGTGTTCCCTTTCACGTTCTGCTTCGGTTTTAGAAACTTAAAGTAGTAGAACGCTGCGCCGCCACCAAGCAGGGCAAAGAGGACTAAGGCAAGCACCACACCGGGATTGCTGCCTTTTTCTTTCGGTTCTTCCGACTGCTCAGTTGGTGTTGGGGTAGGTTCTTTGCCTGTGCAGCCTGTCATACTGGTAACACATACCGGGCAGGACGTGTTTACCTTTCCGGCTTCGCATTTTTCCGTACAGTTGCAGACTTCCGGCTTTTTTGGCAGCTTCCGCCGTTTTCGGTCAGTGCCATAAGGTCGGCTTCGTCCACTTGATTTAGGAAATGTACGGTCTGTTCCGCCCTCGGCGGCGCGATCAATGAGGATATAGAAATAGTTGCCGCTTTTGGTGGTAACAGTGATAAGCTGCTTATTGCCGCCGTAATCGTCAACCAGTGTTGCGTTTCCCTTTGGGGTAAGGGGCGGCGTTTCCTCTTTTTCCTCCACAACTACGTTGCTGTCGTTGGTCGCGTCCTCTGTGAGTGGCTCTGCGGCTGTTCCCTGTGCATAGGCAGGGACAGAAAAACCGCCCATAAGGATAAGGGCGGCACAAAGGGCAGTCATGGTCTTTTTCAGTTTATTCTTCATCTGCATTTTCCTCCTGTTCTTCGTAGTCTGCTGCTTCGGTAACGTGTGCGGCGTTCATGCCGGGAATACCGCCGCCGGACAGCATAGCGTTAAGTTTCTGCGGGGTAAGTCGCATAGCTCGTACAAGCTGTACGATTTCAAGGTTTTCCGCTTCGGTTTTCTGCACTTCCAGTCCTTTTAACTTGTTCTGATACTCTGTGATTTTCTCGCGGGTCTTTGCGATTTCCTTATTGATACGGTCGATTTTATTGTTTGCCATAGGTCATTTCTCCTTTCTTTTTTGGACTGCTTTACCAGTTCATCAGCCCGTAGCCTTTGATACATTGATAGTTAAGGTCATAGCTCTTTATCTTGCAGGCGTCGCCGGAATTGCCCTCAACGGTATAGACGCGGCTGTCGTCCCTGCCAAGCACAAGCCCCACATGGTCGGCAACGCCGTCTAAATCCCAATCGAAAAAGATTGCGTCGCCCGGTGCGATATTCTCATAGCCGCGTGCGCCCCATTGTCCCCTTGACTGAAACCAAGGGACACCCTGCCATTCGCAGCCCGCAAATCGGGGTTCGCTTTTTCCGCTCGCTTGATTGTAGCACCATGATACAAAACAGGCACACCATTCCACGCGGCTGTTAAAGCCGTACCAAGACCAGTAAGGGTATCCGCCCACATTTCCGACTTGCTGTTTTGCAAGCTCCATAAGCTCCGGGTTTCCGGGACGTGTGCCGTT
>SCPP01000397.1_pt1 | contig 20713 bp, 25 predicted proteins | sample 6106811 | NCBI WGS metagenome assembly SCPP01 (sample SAMN10720449, study PRJNA508395) | human gut metagenome | isolation source: Participant 2 stool, 15 month | host: Homo sapiens | collected 2018
TTTACAGATGCGCAATTACATCACCTGACCTAATGCAATATACATGGTGATACATTCAATCAACAGGTTTTCAGTTACTATTATTAAGACAAGTCACCCAACAGGTACAACATATACAGTAACAGGTACAGGAAGTGAAATTACAAATGGGATGCAAGATCTTCCGGCAGGCGTAAATGTATCGCGGAAGTATCTCATTAAATAACAATGACGCTTTTGTTTCAAGGCTCATTACAAGAATATGAAAGATCAGAAGATTAAGGTTTCTGCCGGTGAAGAAGCTGAAACAGGTGCAGTTACAATGCTACAAAAGCAATTAACGGCAACTGCGTCAATAAGTACTGCAAATAAGGTATATGACAGTAAAACAGCTCTTCGTGAGGGATCAAACAGTAACATACACAATCGGTACTGGCGAAGTACAGAACTTTAACAGTGTTACTGATGACGTTAAGGTAACGGCTGACGCAAAATATAAAATCTGCTGATGTTTCAAAACAGGTGAAACAATCAATAATGTAGGTATTGAATTCACAAATATCGCCCTTAGCGGTAATGACGCAGCTAACTACATTAAGCCGTCATCTATTGCTGATATAGCTGGTACGATTATTCCTTACCCAATTCACATAACAGCAATTAACGAAAATGCTCCAACTGCTTACTATAAGAAAGCAAAGAGCGGAACTATTGCCTCAACAGATAACTATACTGCAGAAATGAACGGTTTGACAAAACCGCAATTAAGTTTAATTATAATTACGGTGATTTGGTTAACACAGTTGCAGACAGCGTTAGCGTTCGATAAACGTTGTTGATTTTGTTACTGCTACTGATAATTTTGAAATAAAAACTACACCTTCTACAATCAATGGTAAAGTTGAAGTTCAAGGTATTAAAGAGATTAAAATAACAAAGGATAACCATGATTATAAGTATGGTGATACTCTTGTTTTGAATGACTTGTCGGTAAAAGTAGTATGCTGATGATTCAATAAAGGAGAACATTAAATACAACGATATAGATTGGCAGACTCTTGGTTTAACTCTTAATACAACACTTCCGACAGACGGAACAGTATTAAAAGAATTCAACAGATAACGGTAAAACAATTATTGTTGAAAAGGATACAGTACAGTCAAATGCAATTACAATAAACGTTGCAAAACGTACAGTTAAGATTGAAAGAGATGGCAGTGACGCTATCACTAAGACATATGACGGTACAAAGCTGTAGAACAGACAATCGCTCTAAAGGTTGCCGATTTGCAAGAAGGATTTGACGGCGTATAATGGTGACATAACAGGTGTAACAGCTACGCCATATATTTACAGCAGTAAAGATGCTCAGAATAATATAGCATTGACAGGTACACTCGACTCTTGTAGGTTCTAACTTAGATGAATATACACCTACATATCCGTCATTGACAGGTAACATTACTACAAAATCAGTTACACTAACTCCGGTTATCTCTGAGGATATTTATGAAAATAAATTCGCGACAGATGATAAGGTTATAACTGAAACAGGCGCAACAGTTGAAAATAGTAAGGTAACTCAAAGCGGTATCGTATCAGGCGAAGAGGGTAACTTTACATTTGCTTATACTGTTACTGTTCCAAAGGCAGATTTAGCAAATGCAGCTACAAAATCTTATGCACCGACAAATACAAGCGAAAACGGTACAGGTAAGGGTAACTATACATTTACATGGAATGACGCAAGTGTAGAAATTAAGACTAACGCTGCAACAAGTATGGAGTAACTACTGATCCGTCAGATATTTCAACTCAGAAATATTATGGTGACAGTATTTCGTTAGACGGTATGGTTGTTACAATCACATATGGAAATGGTTCTACTCACGAATTTACATATGGTTCAACTGAATGGAATAACGAAGGATTTACTGTTGCAATCGAAGACGGTAACTTTAGCAAACTTGTAACAGGTAATAACGGTAAGCATATCGTTGTTTCAAAGACAGGTCTTAACAGTGCAAATACAGCTGCTACATTAAAGGTTAATAAGAAAGATTTACACTTGACAGCAGAAAAAGCTGACGGTTTATCGGCAATCGAAAGACATATGATACTACAACTGACGCAAAATCAATTCTAAAAGTTTGGTATCACAAGCGCTGACTTAGTATCAGGCGATAGCTTTACAGTTGATTCATCAAATGTATCAGCTACATTCGATACTAAGAACCAAAGGTTCAGATAAGGATATTACAATAAGCGGTTTGACAATTACAGGCGATAACAGCGATCAGTATAATATAATTATGCCAAGCGGTGTAAAGGGTACAATTAATCCTAAGTCAATCACTGTAAAAGTTGCAGGAGTTGCTGATATTCTTGCCGGTGTTTCGGGTGAAGACTTGAAAAAAGACAGCAAGCATTACAGCGAACAACCTGAAAGTGGTGTTTCAGTAACAGTTACGGCAACATATCCTGATTCAACTCAAGATCCTGCAGGTCAAAAGACTGAAAAGGCACTTACATTCACAAAGACTGAAACAGGAAATGAGTTAGGAAACTATGTATTCACTTTGGATGAAAACGGTGTTAAGGGTTATGTTGTTGCAACATAATCAATGAAAATTAATGTAACAACTCCGCCACAGACTGAATATACACATGGTGATAACCTTTCATTGAAGGGTATGGTAATTGAGGTTAAGTATCAAGATTCTCGTGATGATAATATTTATACTTGCCAAGCTGACGGTACTTGGAAAGATAAGAACAGTACCACGGTAACAGAACTTCCTGTATCATTTGCACTTGAAAAGAATGGTACAGAAAACGCATTGACATCACAAACACAACAATTAAGACGTGATACTAATGATGGTGCAATCCTTGTTGTTAAGGGTGGAGATGAGAAAGTAACAAAGACACGACACTAACAGTTAATAAGAAAAATCACTCAAATAACTATTCCGAACCCGGTACCGTCACCGGAAAAGACGTATGACGGAACAACCACTGTAACTCAGTCAATTTCATATGAGGGTGTAGGAGTTCTTGATGCAGATAAAGCTACAGTAAATTCACTTATCAGCAACTGCTAATTATGATACTAAGGATGTAGCATTTGATAGTGACGGAACAACAGTTGCAAGTAAAGCTATTAACTTTACAAATCCTACAATGAATGAAAATGACAACTACACAATGTCATCAAGTGCAACAGTTACAACTACAATAACAGGTAAGATAAAGCCAAAAGATCTTACTGTAACAATAACAAGTGTTCCTTCAATTATTGTAGGTCAAAGTAAGACAGTTACATTGACAAAGACTACTATACACAGAGTGGCGAAGTAACAGTTGGTGAAAATACAGAAGAAGTTAATTTAGCTGTTGTAGGTGAGTATGCACAAAATACTACAGCTGAAGATAATGTTAATGTAACATACTCAGTTACAAAAAAGAGTTACAAAACTATAACATTATAGTAGCAGAAAATCCAACGGGTACTGTAAATAAGAAACCTGTAACAAAGATTGAGTTACATCTACAAAGACAACATGGTCACATGGCGATGATTTAACTCTTGACGGTATGACAATCACAGTTACATACAATAATGATGATACTGATACAAAGTATGAACATAAGAACGGTAAGTGGCATGATGTAACAGGTGGCAGTGATACAGAGTTACCGGAACTCCTGACGATGTAACAATTAGATGGGGTGACACACGTAATTCAGCAACTGACGATAATTCGTCTTGATGATATAAATAAGGGTCTTACAGCTGATGGCGACAACAAGACAACATCTGTTAAGGTTACATCAACAGTAAAGGATACTAACGGTGAGTATCAATTAGCTTCAACCGATAAAATTACTTTAACAAAGAAACAACTTTACTCTAACAGTAAGCGGTAATATTACAAAGCCATATGATAATACAAGAGATCTTAGCACTGACAATCTTGGAAATGTAAGTCTTACATTAGACGGTGTAGCCGGCACTGACGGTGTTACATTAAATGAAACAGCTACAAAGAACAACATCAAGTATGCGGGAACAACAGTAGCAGATACAGCGTCAGTACCGACACCGGCACTGTAATCGGTACAGTAGTGTTAGCGGATAATGCTAATAATCACTACTATACAGTACCATCAGGTGCAAGCATTACAAATAGTACAACAGGTAAGATTAATAAGCGTTCTGTACAGATTATATCTGTAACAAAGAATATGGATACATCAGTTGATGCGTCTAAAACAGGAACTTTGAAAAAATTAGTACAATCAACTACTGACGGTTATGGTATTTCAAGTGCTGACGGTTTCTATTCAATCTTAAGCGATCATGTAATTAAGGTTGATATACCTTATACATATAGCCAGACATCAGCAGAAGGTTCAGCAACTGTTACATATGATAATGCAACTGCGAAGGTATCAGATGAAAATGCAGATTATGTAGCTAACTATGAGGTATCATTTGCTATTGCAGACGGTAGTGCAACTATTTCAAACGGTACAGTTACAGGCGTTAAGATTGAAACAACAGGTAAAACAGAGTATACTCATGGTGATTCATTCGACCTAAAAGGTACAAAGATAACTGTTACATACAATAACGGTGCAAAGCAAGATACATATAAGTATGACACAGCAAGCGGTAAGTGGATTAAGAACGATACAGGTACACCGGCTGAATTGCCGAGTGAAATAGGTATTAGTCTTGGCAACACAACAATTAATGCAAATCCGGCATCGGATACAGATAAGACTGTTGTAAATATGACAAGACAAATACAACACCGGAATTGAAAGCTACTTATACAAAGAGTGGTAGTGAGCCTATTCCATCAACAGAAAATCCTACAGTTACGTTGAAGAAGAAGACTATTACAATAACTGTTGCAAACAGTGCAGATGAAATCAAGCATACATACAGTGGTAATAATTCTCTTACAGCCGATGAAATCGGTAAATTAGCTGATTACAGAACCTGCTAATTTCAAGGTTGGCAGTGATGATGTAACTCTAACTAAGGGTACACTTTCTGCAACAATCGGTAGTAACACTAACGGTAATGTAGCAAATGATTTGACTATTAATGCCACAGGTTATGTGCTTGGTGGTGCAGATGCCGATAATTATGTGATTAGCTATGTAAACAACGCAAAAGGTAATATTGTAAAGCACCTTTGACAATTACAATCAGTTCAGTTCCTTCACTATTGTGGGTCAAAGTAAACAGTTACATTAACAAAGGCGACTAACTATACACAGAGTGGTGAAGTAACAGTTGGTGAAGATACAGAAGAAGTTAATTTAACTGTTGAAGGTGAGTATGAACAAAATACTACAGCTGCAGAAAACGTTAATGTATCATATACAGTTACAAACGAGAACGACTATCCGAACTATGATATTACAATCATCGGTTCACCAAAGGGTACAGTTACTCAAAAGACTGCAACAGTTGAAATTATTAATCAACCTCAATTTGTAACTGCTACACCAAGACCACAACATGGTGATAAGCTTGGTACAGACGGTCTTAACGGATTTGAATACACTGTATCTACGTGACGGAACAACAACAAAGCATAAGTATGAAAACGGTGATTATTGACAACCGGCGGTTATACTGCTCCGAAGATGGTACAGCATTTACATGGAAAATACAAAGACAGCTGTAAGCTCTGATTCTGAAATCCGCAGAGATAAGGATAATCAGATTAAGATTACTGTTCCGACAGCAACAAAGGACCCTTTGACAAATAAGGCAACTGCTGATAAGAAAAAGATTAAGATTACAGCAAACGGTACATATACAAGGTATATGACGGTACAAATACAGTAATACTAAACGAAACAACTCCTGAAATTACTTATACAGTAAGCGGTGTTGTAACGGGTGATACTGTAACAGTTACAGCAACTCCTGCATTTGTAGATGAAAATGTTGCTAAGTTCGGTGATGTATATCAAAGGCAATTAACTTTACAAATGTTTCAATTAAAATGAAGACGGTACAGACACAGATAATTATGAAATTGTCGCAGATGAAAACGGAGTTGTAATTGTTCTATCATGGGTGCGATAACACCTAAGACAATCAACATCACTGCATTGACTGTTCCTTCATCAACAAAGGGTTCAGCAGGTGAAAAGACTGTAACAAAGAACAAGAACTTTACAACAACTGATATTCTTGAAAGGATAAGGATAATGTTACAATCGGCTATAAAGCTACATTCGTAACATCAGCAACAGGAACTGTCGATGCAACTGTTACAGATGCAAGGTAGACAGTTCAAACTGACCAAATGACTCTTTAACTACGTTGTAGGTACTGTTACCGGCGCTAAGATTGAAATAACCAGCAGCAATCATGGTGGCGGCGGCGGAGGCGGCGGCGGAGGTAACTCCCTAAGCATTAAGTACGAAAACGCCGACGGTACAGCAGGTAAGGACGTAAAAGATTGAAGCTCCTGCAGAAAGTGACCCTGTAGACTTGATCGCAGTATTCGTTACAAAACCTGCAGACCCAACAGTTATTTGGACATCAGATAATGAAAGCGTTGCAACTGTAGACGAAAACGGTATTGTTAAGTTTATTGGCGAAGGTACAGCTATAATCACAGCTCAGTCTAAGACTAATAAGACTCTAAAGGATACTGTTACAATTACAGTTACAAAGGCAGTAGCAACACCGACTCCTAAGCCGGCAAATCCTACTCGGAACCTACAAAGAACCGTCAATCATCACAAAGACTATGTTAAATCCATATATCGTAGGTTATGATGATAATGTATTCGGTCCTGAACTTCCAATCAGCCGTGAAGAAGTATCAGCAATATTCGCAAGATTGATTGCAAAAAATAATATCTACATGGATAAAGAATATGATACATCATTCCCTGATGTAGGCGAAGGTTGGGTAAAGATTATATCGGTTACTTGGAGAATTCAGTGTAGTAACAGGTTATGAAGACGGTACATTCAGACCTCAAAATTACATCACAAGAGCAGAAATGGCTGTTATGATGGCTAAGGCAGAGGGCTATGACATCTCAGGCTATATGTCTTCTGATGAATTAGCTTATCCTGACGTAGATGAGGGTTACAGTGAATGGGCTGTTAAGGCTATCAAGTATTTGACAGACAGAGGTATTATGGAAGGTTATCCTGACGGTACATTCGGTCCGAACAGACCTATAACAAGAGCAGAAACTGTTGCAACAGTTAACAGAGTTCTTGCAGATATGACTGTCGGAAATATCGAGGTACTTCCGTCAGATATGACAGAGAGGCACATTGGGCTTATAATGATGTAGTATTCGCAATGAACCACAGAATTCTTAAAGACGTTGCAGCTGATGAAAGTCAGTTCATCAAGTCAGAAGAATATGATAAGAATAAGATTACAGAAACAGAAGTTGTAGAAGACACATCAGACGAGAATGCCGGAGCGGGTGCATCACCTACTCCGGAGCCTTCTCCGACTCCCAATGCTTGATTAATAAGAGCTTTTACGAAATTTGTAATAATAGAGGCAGCGAATTTTCGCTTGCCTCTGTTATTTTCAAATTATACAAGAGTTTATCTTGTTTGCTTTGAAAATGTAATAACGTTATTGTCATAATGAGGTGAGGGCTTATGAAAAACGAAATATATGTTATAGATTATTAACGGTATTATTAAGCGTTGCAATGTGTTTGCAAGGTGGATTGTGGTGCCGGTTTTGCAGATGGAGATTTCAGTTATTATTTGCAATATAACGAGGGCAAGTAACGGAAAAAATAAGTGAGGACCATCCTATCATCATTCCTGATGAAGATATAGATGCAGAATACGGACCACAGCCGCATGATAACTATCAAGGTACTGGTGGCGTGGTGGACGGACCTATACCGGATTGGAGCAGTAAACCGTACAGAATTATCGGATATACATTTGACGGTTGGTATACAGAAAATAACGGCGGAGGAACAAAGGTTGATGAAGATACAAATATATCATCATCAATGCTTGACAGATTTAATAATATCACATTGTACGGAAAGTGGAGTTTGTATAATTCACCTGATATAACAACAGGCTCAGTTGCATTTTTCATCAAGAAACGTAAATGATGAAGATATTCCGTCACAGATAAATTGGACAGACGTAAACGGAAATGATTTGACGTTTGACAGCAAAGTTACTGACTATTATACGTATGTGTACGCAAATACCGCGTCTGTAAAATGGATTTTGAACAGTATGAGCCGAGTGCGACAACAAGTGTTGCGGTAAACGGTGAAAAGTTTCAATCAGTTCAGAGGATATTTCGGGTAAAGGTTATTGGTATAATGGTGAGGATCTTGAATCTCATGACATTATAACAGGTAAAATATTTCTACAGAATATATGAACCTTGATTTTACCTCGACAGATAAAGAGTATAATGAAATCACCGTTACGATTATAATGCCTAATGATAAAAATAGAACATATACTTTCATGTTAAGCGTTTAAGTACAGAAATGCGACTTGCATATGGTAATACACCATACGGAAAGATTATGCGTCTTCGCAAACCGATGATGCAAAACTGCGCTTAAGTCAACTTTGATTCGACGTATAAGTACAGAAATATCGCATATAATCCGTTGGCATGGAATATTTACGGTACAGACGGCGTTGAAGTGAAAAAGGTACTTCACTTCAAGAAAATCAATATATAAATTATGATAAAGACGAAACTGCAATAGTAGTATTTTCGGGCGATAGATTTACAGATCCCGGAGTGACATTGTATGATTCTAACGGCGATGCAATAGAACTGACACAAGATAAGACAATAAAACGTACAATTCAGTATCAGACAGTATCGTCATTAAAATATGAAGATTGGGATAACACAACCGATAAAACCGATGTGAAAACATTGACCGGTGCAGACAGTGAGAATATAATAGACATTTCGCAAACTCAAAATGTTAAACCGGGCATATATACGATTACATATGAGTATGACCCTAATGACGGCACTCGTCCGTTAAAAAGACGAGAGAATATGATTGTCTTGCCTAAAAAGGCGATATGAATATGGACAATTATGTAAATATGCTTGATGTTATGTATGATAAAAATATTTCGGATACAAATATCAGCGATACATTATATAAATATCGTGCACTTGATATAAGCACAAGCGGCGGTAACGGAGTTGTTGATGAAACAGACAGAACCAATTTCTTAAACAAAAATGGCGGATTTATATACGTCGCTTTCAGTTGATGAAAAAGTAACACAGAAAGAATACAATGTTCCTACATCGGCAGATAGTAATAAAACACAACTGTATATGGACTTTATGGGAACAGAAACAGAGCCGAATACATCTGCGGACAAAACTCAGGAACTTCAGAAAATGACGCTTTTGGATAGGTTACAGATTTGACAATACAGCCAATCTAAAGACTGATAAGTTGAAAGAAATCACTTTGTCGGTGGATTATGATTCGAGATATGTAAATCCGACTGCATTGAATACTACTGCACTAAAACACAACTTCAGAAAAATAATCCTGAGCTTGAAGTATTTGATATAACCGGAGATACAAATTATAAGAAAACTATGCGGTTGATTCTTCAACATCGTCATATACATGGAATGATACAGGGGCTGTAAAACACTTGTTATTGAGTTGTGTTTGAAAGACGGTCAAACATTTAATTTGTCAGACGGTTATTTTATAAAATTGCCGTTTAAAGTAAAACAGTACCGCCGGAAGGCAGAAATGTTATATCAACTAAACTTGGCGCTACATCATTGAATATGCAAATCGGTGATGAAGGATATATGTGGGATACAAGTGGTGCGTCTAATTCTATCACTGAAAATCTTATGGACAAATTGCAATATATGGGCGATTATGTGCCTGAATTTGTTCCGGAAGATCCGGCTAAGGAATTGAAAATGCAGTTTACGGTACTGATAAATCATACACAGGATTTGAGAAAAGGCACGGTTGACGGTGATATTCCTACCGGTATGACATATAATCAATCAGTCGGAACAATAACCGGTACACCGAAAAGGCAGGAGTTTTGTATTTTACATAAACGGTATAAAATATCAGATTACAGTAGAAAAGCAAAACTTACCGTTACAGCAGATGATAATACAAAAGTATACGGAAGTGCAAATCCGTCATTTACATTTAAGTATGACGAAACGTGTTTAAAAATAACGACGCAATCGCTACAGCTGTTAAGACTGCTCCGCAGATAAGTTGTGAGGCTGATACAACAACGGATTGTCAGGATGATTATCCGATAAACTTTGTTGAAAATAGCGGTGAATCTGATAATTATTATTTTGATTTTGTCAGTGGCAAGCTTAGCATAACACCGAAAGAAATAACGGTAAGTAAAGTTAAGATACCGTCTTGCAGTATAAATGCAACATTCCCTTATACATTTACCGCAACTTGTTCCGGTGATGAATTTACTGCGTCGGGAATTATTAACAATGATATTATAAAGATTGAATATGACGTTACATACACTGATACCGAGTCAACAAAAGCTGTTGGTAAAAATAAAAGGTAACGGCAACCAACATAAAAGTCAAAACTGATGACGATTATCCGGACGGGAAAATTATACTGTTAAATCTGCTACTTTAACGAGCAGTGACGGTGAAATTGTTGCGGATAATATAACCGAATTTGAAGTAACAGAAGAATGTAAACTTTAATATACTTACGGTGAAACACTTGATTTAAAACCGGTAACGTCAAAATCACATACGGTAGCGGTACTGTTGAAAATGTGACATTTGAAGAGGCTGTTGAAAAGGCCTGACAATAAAATACAGTAATAAAACAACAGCTAAAACCGGAGATCATTTGAGCGTGTCGGATACCGGAAAGTGGCTTATGCTTACAATGGATGGTATAAGCTCTTGGTATAAGACAAATAATTTCAAGATAAATAAAAAGATCTTCATATAAAGCTGATAATAAACAAAGATATTACGGTGATGAAAACAGTAGTGTAACATTTACATATACTTTTACCAACAGCGATTTTGTTTACGGTGAAACAAGCAGTACGTTTACTGGCTTTGTTGCACCTGAATTTAGCTGTCAAGCTACTGCATCCACTGAAATTGATAAAGAAAAAGGCTATACCGAGTCGACAATAGAATTGTCGGGCGGTACAAGTGATAACTATAATATTTTGTGCGAAAACGGTACGCTTACAATTAATAAAAGACCGTTAAAGGTTGAAAAGATTACAGGTGAAGTACCTTCACTTATTTCAAAAATATTATTTAAACAGTGACGGCGGTGAAAACGGCACCATATAAAGTGCCTGCATCGGCTGAAAATCAACAGACAAAAATACAATGAACGTAAGTGGATTGTATAACAGTGATGAAGTTAAAGTTCTTTATAATGCACAATATGCAAATCACACTGCGGCTGAAAATGTTCAAGTAACGGTTGATGATTTAAAAATGGACGATACGTTCGGTAAGAGTTACAACTATACGGTTTCATCTGATTCAATAACAACCGCAGACGGCGGACGAGTTTATATTCAGAGTATAACAGGTCTTGAAATTGTGAACAACCTACAACAGAATATGTTTACGGAACACCGCTTAATCTTGAAAGCGGAAAAGTAAAATTGACGTTTGATAATGAACAAGTTATCAAATGTTAATTTTGAAGAATTAAAATCTTATGATGTTAAGCTCACATATACGGGCGGAGAGGTTGAACCTAAAAATAATGAACATTTAGTTGTTAAAGACACGGGAAAGACTATAACTGTCACCGGATACTTTTATGATGTTGAGGCAGTTACAACCGATAAGATAACGGTTACAAAACATGACCTTCACGTAAAGGCTGATGATATATATACGACTTATGGTGAAATATAAGTCAGTATGCAAGCGGATATGGATACACATATACAGAAAGTGATTTCCAATATGATGATGCAGACGATGTGAAAACATTTCGATATAAAAGCCTAAAATTGTCTGCAAAGAGGATGACGGAACAACAAATGTAAATCAAAAAGACATTAGCCGGCACATATACATTGTCTATAAGCGGTGCTGGACGCCGAAAACTATAATATTTTGTATGAAAACGGCAACCTTGTAATAAGACAAAGACCTCTTTATTGTACAAACGGTTAATAATATTCCTAATCTTACATCAAAAGAAGCATTTGAAAGTGATCTTGTAAAGAACATTGATGTCAAAACAGACATTGATTCGTCAGCTTTAACATTTGCCGAAAACAGAGGTCCTTTTGTGGATGATTGTGTGCATATAACTTTGATGCAACATATACGGATAATTCGGCAGTAGGGAAACAGATGTTGATATAACCAATGCTGTCTTGGATACAAGCTACGGTGACGCAAGAAACTATTATCTTCAAAAGATAGAAACTCCGCAAAAGGGTTTGCGGTTAAGTCTGTTATGACAGCTATTGAAATAACAACAGATCCAACCCAAAATAATGACGGAACAAGCCGTGAATATAAGTATGGAGATAAGCTTGATTTCAGCGGTGGAAAGTTTAAATTAACATACGATAACGGTGATGTTATTGAAAATGTTCCGTTTAATAAACTTGCAGAGTATGATGTTAAAGCTGCATACACAGGTACAGATACAGAAGTTGAGGACGGAGCTTTGCAACAATTAAAAGTCACAATGGAAATACCATTACTTTTGTTCCGCCGACTGACGCAACGGCAGACAGGTGAGATAACCGTAAAGAAACGTCCTTTACACGTTATTGTAAATGACGCATCATATACATATGGTGATGAGCCGTCTACTTACAATAATCGACTATGAAAAGAGTGATTTGGCAGACGGCGAAACAATAATATCCGCACTTGGAACATTATTTACTCCACCGACTGTACAATGTAAGATTGACGATAAAGATGCGGATAATAAGACAAATGCGGGTACTTATGAAGATGTAATTACTGCATTTGGCGGAAGTGCGGATAATTATGAATTTATATGTGAAGATAAGGGCAGTTTGACTGTTAATAAGCGTGAATTGAAAATCAATTCAATTAATAATGGTATTCTGATTTAACTTCATCAATAGCATATGAACATAATTATCAGTTACCAATAAAATTGGACGGTACTGCGTCTAATTTGGATATGGATATAGTCAATCTTGTAAATAATGATAGCATTGATATTACCTATAAAGCGGTATATAACAGTCTTGAACAGACAGACAATGCAACTGTAGATATAGAAGATGTCGAATTTGCAAATGATTGTGACAGTAGTAAAATTATACTTTAGTAACTGTACCGACAACATCAAGCGGTAAGATTATGACCAGACTTATGTCTGAAATTATTGTTAATAGCAGTCCGATAAAATGGCTATACTTACGGTGAATGGTTTGCTCTAAAGGCGGCAGTGTTGATATTAGTATAACAGCGATATGTTGAAAGTGATGTACCGTTTGAAAGACTTGCTGATTTTGGTATAGACTTGACTTTGTAAAGAAAGAAGACGGTACCGAAACAGAAATAGAACAGTGAAAAACAATACATTGCTTACTGTTTCAAAGTATAACGGTGCGTTTATAAAACTTACAAAATGATCCGACTAAAGCAACCGATGATTTGTAAGCGGCTTATTCTTCCGATAGTTTGAAAGTAAACAAACATCAAATGAGGGTTGTTGCCGATGATGTGGACATTGACATACGGTGATAATGCCGAGTGAATACACATTCCATTATACGATGGCTGACCTTGTAAACGGTGATACGTTATCGAGCGAAAGATTTAACGAAAGGACTTAGCGAACCGACTGTATCGTGTGATTATGTAAGCGGACAATCAGTTTGTGGAGAATATGATATTATACCGAGCGGCGGCGGAAATGATAACTATGATTTCGTATATGTAAAACGGAACTGTAACTGTAAACAAGAAACAGATTACGATAGATTCTATCGATAATGGTGTTCCGACGCTTACATCAGAAATAATATATAAGAATAATTCAATTCTTCCATTTATATTGAATCAACGGCAGTATATACGAATGAACAGAAAGATATGACTGTAAGCGGTATTATCAACAACGATGAAATAGGCATAACATATGATACAGTATATACATCAAAAGACGTGGCAGAAACTATAACTGTTAAGATAGAAGACGTTAAGTTTGACGATAGCCATGAGAAAATGTATGTTATGAAATTAAATCATATCCAAGTGAGGCCAGGTGGTACAGTTCTTGAAGAACAGATTACAAGTGTTGTTATAACAAGTGATCCGGTTTTGAGAGATGATAACGGCAAACAGATTGAATATACTTACGGAGATAAGTTGAACCTTAATCGTGGTGCGGTTACGGTTGAATATGATAGTGAAGAATTCAGAAAACTTGAAGTTTAATGAGTTGACCAAAACAGATGGTAAAGTTAAACTTGTATATACCGACGGTACTGATGAAACTCCTGCGGCAGATAATGATGTCTTGACTACTGCATATCATAACGGTAAGTCAATAAAACTGAAAGTTGATACAAAAGCAACACTTGAAGAACCTCAAACGGCAAACTTTGTGAATAAAGCCGTTATAACTGTAACGGCGAAAGATAAAGAAAGATTTTACGGAGATAAAAATCCTACATTAGAATATGAATACAGTGGGTTTGTAAATAGTGATGATGAGCATTCTGAAAATTTCAGAAATGAATTGAAGAACCGAAAATATCATGCGATACTAATGAAAAACTCCTGTAGGAACATATGATATTGAATTATCTTCGGCAAGTTCGGCAAATTATACTTTTAAACTTGTACCGGCGACGCTTACCATAAATAAACGTCCGATTGATGTTAAGAAGATAACCGGAGGCATTCCGGCATTGACATCAAAATGATATATGATGATCCTCAGCTTGTACATAAAATTGACGGTGTTGCAATAAATACCGGGACAAGTTGAATTTGATAACCTTTCATATGGTGATACGGTGAAACTTGATTATACTGTTATGTATACAAGTGTAATTCCGGCAGATAATGTTCTTGTTAATATTTATGATATAACAATAGACGAATCATACGGAGAGGGAAGTAATTATGTACTTAGAGATGTACCGAGTACAACTTTAGGCGGACGAATTTATGATAAACAAATTTCGATGGTTGAAATTATAAAACAGCCGAAACTTGAGTATACATATGGCGAAACGTTGGATTTGTCGGAAAAGGGCGTAAGAATAACATATGATAACGGTTTAGTTGTTTATGATGTTGCATATGATGAACTTGAGGTTATGGTGTTGACGTTACTCTGACAGACTCTGAAGGTGTGGAAAAAGAGGCTATAGACGGGGATAAGTTAACCGTAACAAAACATAACGGTGCATATTTAACACTTATTCCGCAAACTGAATTAAGCAATGTTCTTTCTGTAAAGAGTCAGGAAATGAAAATTAATAAAAAGCCGATAAATGTTAATATCAATGATGTGACGGCAATATATGGTGATAATCCTACGGTTGATTTTAGCTTTACATATAACGATAGCGATTTTGCTTATGGTGAAACACAAGACAGTGCTGAGTTTAAAGATAATTTGACAGAACCTGTATTTGTCTGCAAAGAACGTGATGGTTCAACAGATATAAACTCAAAATCAGATGTCGGAAGATATACGATTACAATGACAGGTGCTCAAAGTGACAATTATCGTTTTGTATATAATAACGGTACATTGGTTATTCAGAAGAGGAAACTTGTCGTAAAAGATATAACAGACGGTATCCCTGTTCTTACATCGGATATAATTTTCGATAATCAAGGTCAAATTCATAAATTAGACGGCAAGGCAGATAATGATATTTTGAGTCTTGAAAACCTTGTTAATAATGATAAAGTGTGTGTTTTGTATAAAAGCAGTTTATAAAACAGAACAACCGACAACGAAATGTGATGTAGATATTGAATATGTTTCGATGGATGATTCTTATGGCAAGAGTTATAATTATGAAATTGATGAAACAGAGAGTGTTAAAAACGTTTCCGGCGGTAGAATTAATAATAGGGAACTTACAACTGTTGAAATTGTAAGTCAACCCAAAACAGAATATGTATATGGTGAAAAGCTTGATTTAAGCAATGCTAAAGCGAAATTACATATGATAGCGGGTATGTTGAAGATAATGTACCATTTACTGAATTGGGAGAATACGGTGTGACTATCGGTTATCGAATGATGACGGAACGATAACCGCTGCTAAAGACGGGGATGTGTTGACAGTTCCTGATCATAACGGAAAATGTATTGAACTTTTGGCTCAAAGCACTCATAAAGTTCCTACAGTACAAACTGACAATTTAACTGTTGAAAAAGAGTGTTAGAGTATGGAGAGTGTATCGTAAATCCTATAGTTTATGACGGAAAGACATTACAGACAACCGGTACGATAGCATTTTCAAACGTTCAAAATAATGATAAAGTGACAGCAACGGGTGAATTTTCGTTTGAAGATTTTAATGCCGGAAAAGATAAAACAGTTAATATATTGAATGTTAAACTTGATAAACCGTTTGACGACAACTATGAACTTTCTTCGGATAATGTGTTGTCAAAAGGTAATATTGAAAAAGCGACATTGACTGTTTTGCTTAAGGAAGATGATATATCTATTTCTGATGAAAGTAATATATTGACTGTTACTGCTCCGGAGATGACTCAGTTTGAGATAGACGGTGGAGCTAAGTATCAGTATTCAATAGACGGCGGTAAAACGTGGAAAGATGAAAATTCATTTGAAAACCTTGAATTGGGACAAGAATGTAGTGTTTGTATAAGATTTGCGGAAACGGATAATTTCAATCAATCTGAAATTAGTATTCCGATAAGTAAAAAGCTTTGCCAATAAGATTACTCTTGTGTCAATAGACGATATGACGGTGCTAAAGAGTTTTTATACTAATGTTGTCACTGTTGAAAAAGCTGATTTCAGAAATCTTATCGGAGATATAGGAGTAACATATTGCGCTTGCTATAAAATGATAAGGGCAGTGAAAGCATCAAATATCCTTTGACCTTTGATGGGATGTAACGATTTATACAACGCTTAAAAGAAGAGTAGTCATGGAAAGGAAATAACAATTCTTCAAACTCTACACCTACGCCAACAGTTGCACCTACAATTTGCCGACGGAAGAACCGATAGAAACGGAATCACCTTCAGAAACCTTAAAACCTACGCAAAACCTCAAAGTGATACTAATGAACCATATATGTCGGGATATGACGGAAAAATCAATCTGACGGATATATGACAAGAGCAGAGGCGGCAACAATTATGGTTAATCTGAGTGGTGGACTTGAGAAAGCATTAATATATTCAAGGATGTAGCTGATGGAACATGGTATAAAACTATATTGCAGCAGCAAGTGAAAAGGGTATATTTCCGGATTTGAAGACGGAACATTTAAACCGGAAGAACCTGTTACAAGAGAACAATTTGTTGCAATGATATTGCGATATACAAAGACATCAACGGAAAAGGGAGGCGTTCTCAGACGTTGAAATAAACCGCTGGAGTGCAGGATTTGTATATACTGCAGTTAAGTTGGGTATAATTTTAGGTTATCAAGATGGAACGTTTAAACCTGAAAATCCTATAACCCGTGCAGAGGCAGCGAAATTGTGAATGTTGCAACAGGCAGAATACCTGATAAGGCTGTGATTGACGGTATGATATGTCCATATAGCGATTTGTCAAAATCGCATTGGGCTTAATATGAATTAATGTATGCGTCAACATATGTGCAAAAGATTAATCGAAAATTACAGATTTCTGATCTGTACTCTTTTAATTAGTTATAAAATCCTGTATAAAACCATGTTTTGCTTTGTGTCTAAGTCTAAACCTCCATAAAATACTCGGAATATTGCGACATAAATAACCAAAAGTTTTGCGAGTAAATTGTCGGAATAAAGAAAAACCTTGTAAACATTACTGCTTACAAGGTCTGTGAAGTGCCGATGGTGGGGGTCGAACCCACGATGTTGCCATCACGGGATTTTGAGTCCCGCGCGTCTGCCAATTCCACCACATCGGCAAATTACCCAATTATAATACCATAAATATCTTCTAATGTCAAGACTAAAATCAAAAATAAGTATTTTTCTATTCCGCCGATATATTTTTGAAAAGTCTTGCGATAAATCCTACAAGAATAGCGGCAACAATAGTTCCTTCGCGGACGCCGTCAAGGTGTTTGAACATTATAAATGATAAAATTGCCGCAATTATTGTCATAGACGAATCGAATGCGATTTTGGTTTTACCGAAATCGGTACTGAACTACATCGGAAACCGCTCTGACGGTTGCCTCACGGTAACATTGCAACGTTTGCGACCATTTCCATAAACACACCGAAACCGAGAATTAAACAGCCTACTATAAGTGATACAACTTTCATAGCATATGTTTCGGGCTGCATAAATCGAGCAAGGACATTGTTAAGTCAATGAAGAATGAAAACAATGCGATAATCGGCAGCTGCAACAAGTATTGAAAACCAACGTAAAATTACAAGAAAAATATTAAAACAACGTTCCGACTGTCGGCGTAAAACCAAGACTTAGAGTGTAGGGATACTTGTAATCGGTGAAGTACCGAGTCCGGCTTTTGTGATAAAACTTACGCCGAGTCCGTTGACGAAAAGTCCAACAAGTAAAATATGTATCGTTTAATTAATTCTGTTTGTCTGTCACTGTAATTCCTCCGTATTTGTCATATTATTGCATATTTTAAAAATGTGTTGATAAACTGCTCCTTTCACTTTCTGAAATTCCGCTCAAAATCTCATTTTCGACTTTTCAAAATTATCATTCACTATTTCTTGTAGCCGTTTGCCCTCATCGGTCAAATACACATATAAGAACGCTTGTTTCCGTCCTTTGTTTGACGTTTAATAAGCTTTTTCTTCCATGCGTGACAGTATGCCGGTAGCGTTGCCGGCTCGATTTGACACCCTGTGGCGATTGATTTTGTATGCAACCGTTATGCTTACCTAAATAGTCAAGCACTTTCGGCTGACCTGCTGTGAGTTTATAGGGGGATAGAGCGTCAATACCTTTTGAAACAATGATTGGTTTACCATTATCATATAATGAAAACTTTATCCATAAAGCACCTCTATTATTAGTATGCTAATAGTTGGCTTGCTAACTATTATAACTCTATGCGAATTTTGTCAATAGGCAAAATAAAACCTAAACTCAAAGGGTTTAGGTTTTATGAATATGAAATTGTTTTGCAATGTTTTATATAAACTTGTTGTATATATACCTACCGCCACCTCTTGAATAGTTAAAGAACAATATTTTATTCAAAGTTCGTAAAAATCTACCCCTTGATATGGCGATTGTGCGTTTGCGGTATCTTCTGTATCGATAAAGTTTCTTTCGTAAGCGGTGCTGTAAATATCGCAGCTCGCTCAGTCTTATTTCTTTGATTTGAGAGCTGCAATCGTATGTACTGCCCGTCATTCGTATGGCATAAGTCAATGCTTGCAGATTGGTAAGATTATCTTCAAGCTTTAATTCTGCTATATCATCCAATGTCAGCAAGTTTCGGGAATGAAGATGAATAAGTAGCTTTTGATGAATAATCAATATTGTTTAGGCTTTCAAATTTATCAGACGAATACCAACGATTAAAATACGACTCGCTCGGCATTGTATAAAATTTTTGTATTGTGTTGAGTGCCTCTTGAGTTGTGATGTATTCGCTTTTGTTTAAATCGTCATTTGAAATAATTCCGAATTTGATTAGCGGGGGTCAAATAACCTTTTCGTATTTGTCGATATGTACTTCCTTATTATCAGCGTCCCAAGTGATGTTTAATTCAAAGGCTGTTGTAACATCGGAAAGCGGAATATATGTGGTGTCGTTGATAAGCTTCGGTGCAGTTTCAAGAATTTTGGTAAAGGAATCGGGTTGCCTTGATATATGGTACTACACTCCATTACTGAATTCCCTATGGTAAATGTTAGTGTAGTTTCATCTTTTGCGATTGTAACCTTTTTGCGTCACCGTCCCAATCTACATTGTAGTCAAGATATTCCAAGATTGCAACGAATTTTAAAGGGTGCGGTCGTTTTCGATAATTATAGGTGCGTCCGTAATCATTTCTGTATCGTTTACATACACTTTCACGTCATTGCCAATGAAGCACAAGACGATTTGAGCAGTAAGAGCAAGTGCGGAAAGCAGGCTTATAATTTTTCTTCATAACAACATCTCCTTTCCGTAATTTACAATATTTATAATCGAATTATATCATATCGAACAGATTTATGTCAATAATTAACTGTAAAATAACACAAAAATACTGCCCTCTCATTTTGAGGACGAGTATAATTAAATCGAATTAGTAAACTCTTACTGCACCTGCGTATTGAGAAATACGGTATTCTGTATTGATTGAAGAAATCTTAACAACGTCACCTGTTTGAGGAGCGTGAATCATATTTCCGTTACCTACATAGATACCAACGTGGTGAATGTTTATACTTGCCGAAGAATACAAGGTCACCCGTTTGTAGGTTGTCGCGACTTACTTAAGTTCCGTTATTTCTTTGGTCTGCCGCTACGGCTTACGCT
>SCPP01000488.1_pt1 | contig 20632 bp, 42 predicted proteins | sample 6106811 | NCBI WGS metagenome assembly SCPP01 (sample SAMN10720449, study PRJNA508395) | human gut metagenome | isolation source: Participant 2 stool, 15 month | host: Homo sapiens | collected 2018
AAAAGCAAAGAAAAAGGCAATTACAACATCATAAAGATTGATGAAAATTATAAGCCCGCCGAAATGAAAGAAAGCAAGTTTTCGGTGTCACATTTGAGCAAGGCAGAAATGAACTGGATATTAATGACGAATTGCTTGGAAATATAGTAACGAATAACAAGGAACTTTCAGACGAGCAAAAGAGAGATCTAAAGATTGCGCTTATAACATTGAAGCATACACAGTCAAACAGTGTTTGCTACGTTAAGGACGGACAGGCAATCGGTATCGGTGCCGGACAGCAGTCAAGAATACATTGTACACGTCTTGCAGGCAATAAGGCTGATATATGGTGGGGCTGAGACAAGCACCTAAAGTGCTTTGGTTTGCAGTTTGTTGACGGAATTAAGAGAGCCGACAGAGATAATGCGATTGACGTATATTTCAGATGAATATATGGATGTACTTGCAGACGGCGTATGGGAAAAGACATTTAAAGTAAAGCCGGAAGTGTTCACAAAGGAAGAACAAAGAGCATGGCTTGATAAGAATACAGATGTTGCACTTGGTTCAGACGCATTCTTCCCGTTCGGTGACAATATTGAAAGAGCCAAAAGAGCGGTGTTACAGTAATTGCACAACCCGGTGGTTCAATTCGTGACGATAATGTTATTGAAACGTGCAACAAGTACAATATGTGTATGAGTTTCACAGGTATAAGATTGTTCCATCATTAACTTAAAGATGCATAATCAGTTCCATATGCACTTCAAAGCAATAGACGGTACACGCGTACAGCACCCATTGCATTTTGGCACATCTGAAACTGATTCTGCGACTTTTACTGGTTTGGTATATTTCGTATTCAACGGCTCGGGGCAGTACCAACGTACAGCACCGCTCGCCGTTTCAAACGAACTGCACATGAAAATTTTAATCCCGAATTAGTAGGACGGTGAGCAGCTGCTATTGTTTGGAAAAATAGCACAGTCGCCAAAAGGTAGATAAAATTTTATTGTGCACCGGGTAACGGCGGTATTGCGGAACTTGTGAGTGTGTTGACATTGCCGCAACGGATATTGAAAATATGGTTAAGTTTGCAAAGGACAATGCGATTGATCTTGTTATGGTTGCACCTGACGATCCGCTTGTACTTGGTATGGTTGACGCAATGGAAAAGAGGGTATTCGTGCATTCGACCTCGTGCAAATGCCGCTATAATAGAGGGTAAGGCTTTTCAAAGGAACTTATGAAGAAGTACAATATTCCTACCGCAAATTATGAAGTGTTTACAGACAGTACGTCTGCGATTGATTATATCAAAGCGCAAAACACGTTTCCGACAGTTATAAAGCCGACGGACTTGCACTGGCAAGGGTGTTATCATAGCACAAAACCTTGAGGAGGCTGAGCAAGCCGTTCACGAAATGATTGACGACGGAAAGTTCGGAAAGAGCGGAAGTCGTAGTAATCGAAGAATTTTTGACAGGTCCTGAAGTCAGTGTACTTTGCATTTACCGACGGTAAGACTGTTAAACCTATGGTATCGGCACAAGACCACAAGAGAGTATATGATAATGACAAAGGTCTTAATACAGGCGGTATGGGTACATTCTCACCGAGTCGTTTGTATGATGACGCAAAAGCGGAAGAATGTATGAAAAATATTTTCGTTCCGACTATTAAGGCTATGAGCAGTGAAGGCAGACCTTCAAGGGCGTGCTTTATTTCGGCCTTATGATGACTGCGAACGGTGTTAAGGTTATTGAATATAACTGCCGTTTCGGTGACCCTGAAACACAAGTTGTTTTGCCGAGATTGAAAACTGACCTTGTTGAAATTATGGAGGCTGTTATTGATGAACGCCTTGATGAAATCAACATTGAATGGGAAGATAATGCGGCTGTATGCGTTGTTATGGCGCCGGGCGGTTACCCTGTAAGCTATAAAAAGGCTATGAAATCAGCGGTCTTGATAACGTAGGCGATTTGACTGTGTTCCACGCAGGAACAGCTGTAAAGGACGGTAAAATCGTTACTAATGGAGGACGTGTTCTTGGTGTTACGGCTGTCGGCAAAGACCTTGACGAGGCTATTAAGAATGCTTATGCAGGTGTTGCAAAAATTCTTGGACAGATGAATTCCATAGAAGTGATATAGGTATAAAGAAATATTAATTCTGTAGGTGAATGGCGTTTTGATTGCTCTTTGCGGAGGGATAATTATGAATAAAACTAAAAGGATGTTGAAAAATGCGGCAATATCGGTTGGCATAGGTGCAGTACCGGCTTTGTGGTATTGTGGCTTTGCAATTTATTTATGAAAGTAAATGAACTTACGTACATGGCAAGGATGACAATGTACAAAATACGCATAACTATGCCTTTGATGATAGGTATTACCGTAATGCTTTTGCAATGGTGTCTTTATAAGCAGAGATGAGAAAAGAATTAACAAAGAGATTGAAAAGAAAAGCGTTCACACACTTCAAGTATTACCAATGCTAATATGTTTGACTTGTCGATGATGATTGGGATAAAGGATTTTGTCAATATACGGTGAAGAAATTAAGCCCGGAAAAGACCACGGCACAGCATATATGGTTTTAAATTCCTTTCGATTTTCTTTGTGGGCAACTGCCTTTATGGTTTTGGGTATGCTCTGCATGATGTTGTCGGCTGTAAGATAAGAGATACGGCAATTAAAGTCGTTCGATTGAAAAAATCGGACGGCTTTTTTCTTGACTAATGATTTTAGGAATGTTAAAATTGTTATATGACGAAAGATTTCTTTGCTGGAGGATTGAAGATGAAAAGACAAGATTATATATCGTGGGACGAATATTTTATGGGGATTGCGTTACTGTCGGCACAGAGGAGCAAGGACTCGCATACACAGGTTGGTGCGTGTATTGTAAACCATGAAAATAAAATATTGTCGCTTGGGTATAACGGTATGCCGACAGGGTGTTGCGATGACGATATGCCTTGGGAAAGAAACGGTGAAAATCCTGTAAATACGAAATATATGTACGTTTGCCATGCCGAACTTAATGCGATTTTAAACAGAAGTTCAGGCTCGCTTGAGGGCGCTGCTGTATGTAACGCTGTTCCTTGCAACGAATGTGCGAAGGCGATTATTCAAAGCGGTATCAAGGAAGTTGTGTATATGTCCGACAAATATGCCGATGAGGCTAACACTATTGCGTCAAAGAAAATGTTTGACATGGTAGGTATTAAATACAGAATATATGAAAAAACGGGCAGAAAATTAACGATAGAATTATAAAGTGAGCCTGTCGACAAAGTGTCGATAGCCCAAAAATCACATCTTTCAATGTGATTTTGAGTGTTTTCAGAAAATCATAAAGTTCCTCCAAAGTCGAAACTTTAGATTTTAAGCCATTTCTGCCGCACAGGTTGCCAGAAATGATTATTAATTGAGGTTAGCTTTTTCAGTAGTTTTGCCTACGGCAAACTGCTCTGCGAGCATCGGATGTCTTTCCGATACGCCATCAAACTCCCAAAAAAAAGTATACAAAACCATAATGGTTTTGTATATAATCTGTAAGAACGGCGTGACCGTTCTTTTTATAAAATATTTTGAAAAAGTCAAAAACTCTGTTTTTAATTGGTTTTATTGTATAATAAGAGTATATTAGGTATTTTATGCGAAAAAATTAAGAAACGGAGATGAAGTCATGGCGGTGAACAGAGTTTCAATAACCATTAATTCACGTCAATATACAGTTGTTGCTGAGGAAAGCAGAGAGTATATCGAAAGATTGGGCGAACATATAAATGAAAAGGTTAAAACGTTTTGAATGGCGGTCAAAATGTTCTTGGGGAACGTCCTATTGTTTTGGCGGCACTTAATATTTGTGACGAATATTTCAAAGCACTTGAATCGGACGATTCTGTAAAGATTGAAATGGAAAAATTAAATTCAAAAATCGATAATTTAAAAAAGAGAACGACTCGATAAAAAGAGAACTTGACGACGCAAAAGCGGACAGGTTACGATTGATGAAACAGAATTGAATGCCGAATTAACATCAACAAAAAGACCTTGAAACAGCAAATAAAACAATAAAACACTTGAAGAAACTATTAAAGTTTAAAAGAAAACTAAAGCATACGAAGAAAATACAGTTGTATCAGACGGCAAGAAGAAGGTTAAATGAGTATGGAACTTTAGCACCTGCCGGCAGCAGACAGGCACTTACGGCGGCGGTACAATCGGGAGCGGACGCGGTATATCTCGGCGGCCCGCAGTTCGGCGCACGTTATAGTGCCGAAAACTTTACAATCGAAGAAATGAAAACGTGGGTGGATTACTGCCATTTATACGGCGTTGACGTTCACGTTACGGTAAATACGCTTGTTAAGGAAAAGGAAATTGAAAGCCTTAAAGAATATTTGAAGCAACTTAATGAAATCGGCGTTGACGCACTTATTGTTCAGGATATGGGCGCTGTGGAGATTATCAAAAGACTGTTCCGGATATGACTTTGCACGCAAGCACACAGATGACCGTTACAAGTCTTGAGGGTGTAAAATATCTTGAGGATATGGGATTTTCAAGAGTGGTTTTGGCGCGTGAACTGTCGGAAAAGAGATAGAGCATATTTGCAAAAATGCAAAAGCGGAAATTGAAGTTTTTGTTCACGGTGCAATTTGTATGTGTTACTCCGACAGTGCCTTATGTCGAGTATTTTAGGCGGCAGAAGCGGTAATCGCGGTCGCTGCGCTCAACCGTGTCGATTACCGTATGATTTGCTTGAAAACGGCAAAACGGTTAAAAGCGGATATGTTTTAAGTCCTAAAGATATGGCACTTGTGAATGACTTGGGGACACTAAAACGTATAGGAGTAACATCACTGAAAATTGAAGGACGCTTAAAAGAGCGGAATATGTATCCGCGGTTGTGGGCGTGTACCGAAAGTATCTTGACAAGGGCGGAAACGTGTCAAAAAGATATGCAGGAACTGCTTGACGCATTTTCAAGAACAGGTTTACAGACGGATATTTTAAAGGCAATCTCGGTAAAATATGATGAGCCACGATACTCGAGTAACAGCGCGGAAAATAAATTTACCGAAGAGGCGAAAAACGCGCCGCAGAGGACTCAAATATCCGTAAAATCAATACAGGTATTATGGGGACACTAAATATTGATGCCCCGCTTGAACTTACAATGTACGATAATGACGGACATTACGCGTATGCACAAGGGACACTAAAATCCGAAAAAGCACTCCATAAACCTATGGACGAAAAAGACTTCGCGACCAGCTTTTAAAACTCGGAAGTACACCGTTTGAATGTGACGATATAAATATTACGATAGACGAAGGAATTACAATTCCGATTAAGGAAATAAACAGCGTAAGACGTGAATGTTGCGAAAGCCTTATAAAGCAAAGACAAATGCGTGAAAAAGGCAGAGAACTTGACTTTGAAATTGAGCATATCAACCGTAAAAAACGGATATAATACTCACTTGTGAAGTTAGTGATGAAGAACAGTTCAAAGCTGCCGTTAAAAATAATATAAAGAATATATGTCCCCAATGATTTGGTGGGGACACTAAAAGATGTGCCTGACGATGTTGAAATAATATCAAAATCGGCGGATATATTTTGTGAAGAAAACATAAAGACGGACGGTGTACTTGTTTCGTCACCGGCGGCAATTTACAAGTATAAAGATAAAGAGATATACGGCGATTTCAGATTGAATGTTTTAATTCGCAAACGGCACAGCATTACGGCCATTTGAAAACGGTTACATTATCTCCTGAACTTAATTTACATGAAATTGCCGATTTATGTGAAAATACAAACGCTAATCTTGAAGTTATAGGCTACGGACATATTCCGCTTATGATGATGAAAAACTGTCCGATAAAAGCTATGGGAAAATGCCAAAAGGGCAAAATGATATACAAGCTGAAAGACAGAAAAGAGAGGAATTTCCGATTGTCTGTTCAAAAGGCTGTATAGCAAAAATTTTAAATTCAAAGCCTATATTTATGGCGGATAAAATCGCGGATTTAAAAACTTAAAATAAACAGTATCAGATTGATATTTACTGTTGAAAAATTCGCTCAATGTGATAAAATAATAGATATGTATAAGAGAGCTTTAAACGGCGAAAAAATGTGCAGAGTATGACGGAAAACACATACACAAGAGGACATTTTATCGCGGTGTGCTTTAAGAAAGGTTATAATGCAATGATAGATTTTATACTTGCGTCGGGTTCACCGAGAAGAAAAGAACTTTGGAGCTTATGGGACTTGAATTTAAGGTGATTGTTTCGCAAGCGGACGAAGATTCCGTTTCAAAAGATTTGAAACCCGAGCTTTATGTGCAGGAGCTTGCACTTTTAAAGGCGAGCGCAACCGCGAAAGAGGTTTTACGCAATAAAAATGCGGTTATAATTTCAGCAGACACAATCGTAACGCTTGACGGACAAATACTCGGTAAGCCAAAGACGAAGATGACGCATTTAATATGCTTTCAAAACTTTCGACGTGAACATGAAGTATATACGGGATATTGCGTTATGCGAATAAGCGACGGAAAAGCCGTTTGCGGAAAAGTTAGGACAAAAGTAAAGTTTAAAGATTTGAGCGATGACAAAATTCGCGGATATATAAATTCGGGCGAGCCTATGGATAAGGCAGGTGCATACGGAATACAGGGACTCGGTTCAATTTTGATTGAAAAGATTGACGGCGATTATTTTAATGTTGTCGGTCTGCCGATAAGTGCACTTGCGGACACGCTTGAGGACGAAATGGATATAAAGATATTATAAAGGAGAACAACGAAAATGGGGATATTTTCAAAAGATATAGGGATTGACCTTGGTACAGCAAACACACTTGTGTATGTAAAGGGCAAGGAATAGTGGTAAGAGAGCCGTCTGTTGTGGCGATTGACAAGTACGAAGGTAAGGTGCTTGCGGTCGGTAATGCGGCAAATGAGATGATAGGCAGAACGCCTGAAAACATTGTTGCGGTACGTCCGATGAAAGACGGTGTTATTGCGGATTTTGACATAACTCAAGCTATGATAAGAGCGTTTATAAAAGAGGCTGACGTGAGCAACGTATTTAAGCCGAGAGTTGTTGTTTGCATACCGTCGGGCATAACGGAAGTTGAAAGACGTGCAGTTGAAGAGGCGGTTATTCAAGCAGGCGCAAAGGCAGTTGCACTTATCGAAGAACCTATGGCGGCTGCTATGGGTGCCGGACTTCCTGTGAATGATGCAACAGGTAATATGGTTGTCGACATCGGCGGCGGTACAACAGAAGTTGCGGTTATTTCGCTGGGCGGTATCGTTTCGTCAAGATCAATCAGAATTGCGGGAAATGCTTTGGACAGTGCTATTATCAATTATTTGAAGAAAGAAAATCAAATCAATATAGGTGACAAAATGGCTGAAGATATTAAGGTAGCCATTGCATCTGCATATGAAGATGACGAAGAAGGCGTTTACGAAGTAAGAGGTCGTGACGTTGCGACAGGCTTGCCGAAAACGGCACAAATCAAGGAAAGTGAAATCAGAGCCGCTATAAGCGAGAATGTGGACGAAATGATTGAAGCTATAAAGCTGACATTGGAAAACACCCTCCGGAACTTGCGGCAGACGTTATGGAACGCGGAATAGTGCTTACAGGCGGCGGTGCGTTGATTAAAGGACTTGACAAACTTATCACCGAAACCACAAAAATTCCTACACACGTTGCCGAATATCCGCTTGACTGTGTTGCAATAGGAACAGGCAAGGCTCTTGATAATATAAAAGAACTTATCGAATCATCAAAATAATTTTGGATTGTATAACGGAAGGTTAGAAAATATGTCATCATTTTTAAAAGAAAAGGCGTGATTGCGGCGGCGATTATAACCGCCGTAGTGCTTGTATGTGCCGCTATTGCTCATTTCGGCGGTGCAAATCCTGTATCCAAAGTGCTTAGAACTGTATTTTCACCGTTTCAGAACGGTTTTTCGTATATAGTGAACAAGGTTACGGATACGACTGATTTTATTCGTGAAATGAACGGCTACAAGGAAGAAAACGCAAGACTTGTGGGCGAAATTAATGAGCTGAAAAACAAAATAAAGATGTTGCAAATTACAGAGAAGAAAACGAACGTTTAAAAGAAACGCTTGAACTTCAAAACAGTCTTGAAAATTATTCAACCGTTGCCGCGTCTGTTATTGCGTATTCGTCAAATAACTGGTACGACACAATACAGATAAGCAAAGGCTCGCTTGCGGGTGTGGCTGTCGGAAACGCGGTTATAACACCTGACGGAGTAGTAGGAAAAGTTGTTGAAACAGGTCCTACATGGTCGATTGTTTCGACAATATTGAATCCCGATAACGCAATGGGCGTAAAGGTTTCAAGAACAAGCGATGTTGCGGTTGTTGAAGGCGACAGTGAATTGTACAGCCAAAACTACTGTAAAATGACGTTTATTGACAAAGGCTCAAACCTTATAATAGGCGATATTCTTGAAACATCGGGTTCAGGCGGAATTTATCCGGCAGGACTTTCTGTCGGCGTAATTCGTGAGATAAATTCGGACGCTATGGGTAATTTGAATTATGCAACAGTAGAACCGCTTGTTGATTTCAACAAGCTTTATGAAGTGCTTGTTATAAACGGAACATATTGATTGGAGAGGAAAGTGAGAAATTTTAAGATTTTTCTGTGGATTTTGTGATTTTTCTTGTTCAGACGGTAGTGCTTTCACCTATCCATATATTCGGTGCGGTACCGTCTGCGGTATTGGCGTTTGTGATGTGTGTGGCAATTCTGAAAATGAATTTCGCACTGCTGTTATAATAAGCGGAATATGTGCCGTTGTTATGGGCGCAATCGGAGGAAGAAATTTTACGGAGATTACGTTGTTTTATGCGTACAGTTCGATAATCGTATTCGCGGCAAGAAAACGTCCGAGATATGTCGGTAATTTTCCGAAAACGATTGTATGGACCTTTATTATGTCGGCAATACTTGAAATATTGTTGTTCGTCATAAGAGAAATGACGCTTGATGTGTCGGTAATTTTCAGTGATGCATTGCCGACGGCGGTATTTAATACGGTTATTGCAGTTATATTATATCCGATACTAAAAAGACATTGTATAAAGAAGAAAAGAAGAAAAAGCTTTTGATAGCTTAAGGAGAATGTATATAAATGCCAAACAGTAAAGCGAGATTTATTATATTAAAATAGTTATAGCTGTTATGTTTGCGGCGGTGATATGGAAGCTTTTGATTTACAGGTATTAAAGGGCGAACAGTATTATGAAATCGCTAATGACAGAATGACTACCAATATAGTCGAAAAGCGCCGCGAGGTGAAATTCTTGACAGATACGGAACAACTCTTGTATCCAACAAAGTCGGTTATTCTGTTGTTATGCAGAAAACCGATGTTAAAGACGAAGAATTTAACGATATTATAAAAACTTGTGGATATATTCTATTCGACTCAATGTGAATATTATGACGATTTACCAATTTCGTTCGCACCGTATCAGTTTAAGTTTGAGGACGAAAACGAGGACGGCTCCGTGGAGGACGAACGTGAAGCGTGGTTTAAGAATAATTCACATCTTGGCAAGGGTATAGAAGAAAATATGTCTGCCGACCAAATAATGCAGGCATACAAGGAGATATATAAAGTCAGTGACGTTTACAGCGAGGACGAGCAAAGACGTATCGTGGGTATCCGATACGCTGCGGAGGCAAGCGGTTTGTCGCAGACAACATTGTTTACAGTTGCGGACGATATATCCGTCGATGCGGTAACACAGATAAAGGAACGTCAGGACGAATTTAAAGGCATAGCCGTTATAAACGACTATATCCGTCAATATGACGCCCCGGACTTGCAACGCATATTTTAGGTCGTACAGGTAAAATCAATGCCGAAGAATACGAGGCAAACAAAGATTTGGGTTACGGCTATAATGACATTATCGGTAAACAGGGCATTGAAAAATGGGGCGAACAGTATTTAAGAGGTATTGACGGCACTACAGGTACAACTAAGGAAGTAAACGGTAAAGAGATTACCGTTATGAACGATGCAGAGCCTGTTCCGGGCGATTATATCGTGCTTACATTGGATTCGATTTGCAGAAAGTGGCGGAAAAATCGCTTGCAGATACAATACAAAATATTCGTGCGTCAAGCGGTGTGAAAGCAAAGGACGGTGCAGACTGTGACGCAGGTTCTGTTGCTGTCATTGACGTAAAGACAGGAGATTTGCTTGCAGGTGCATCGTATCCGACGTACGATATGTCGAGGTTTAACGAGGATTATGAAACTTTGATTAATAATGACGCAAAGCCTATGTGGAACAGACTTGTAAGCGGACTTTACAGCCCGGGTTCGACATTTAAACCTTTGACGGCGATTGCGGCACTTGAAACGGGTAATTTGAATGTAAACGAAATTATCGAGGACGAGGGTATTTATAAATTCTATGCCGACTATCAGCCGACTTGCTGGATTTGGGGCGAATATAAATTGACTCACGGTAAGCAAAACGTCAGTGCGGCACTGAAAATTCGTGTAACTATTTCTTCTATGAAGTCGGCAGACGTATGGGAATAGATAAACTTGACGAGTACGCAAAGAAGTTCGGTCTTGGTGAAAAGACGGGTATCGAGCTTGACGAAGAAGTGGCAGGTCATATGGCAAGCCCGGAATATAAAAGAGGTAGTTGCAAGTGCTACCGATCGGGAATGGTTTGGCGGTGACACTCTTCAAGCGGCAATCGGTCAGTCATACAGTTTGTTTACACCTATTCAGCTTAAAAAATTATGCGCAACAATCGCAAACGGCGGTACAAGATATAAAGTAAATCTTATAAAAGCGTTCGTTCATCGGTTGACGGCGGTGTTGTAAAAGAATTTAATCCGGAAGTTGTCGAAAAGTCGATATGGACGATGAAGTTGCCGTAAAACAAGGTATGAAACGAGTTGTTGAAACGAGTGAACGCGAATTACGGTATAGCGGTCGGCGGTAAAACAGGTTAAACGGTTCCGCTGTGTTTATTGCGCACCGTTTGACGATCGCAAATCGCGGTATCGGTTGTGCTTGAACACGGTGTTCGTGGTACAAATGCCGCGCAGGTAGCAAAAGATATTTTGATAAATATTTCGATCTTGACAGTGCAGACACAACCGCAGAGCCTACAACCGCAACAGATGTGCAAGGCGGATTATTGAGATAGTTTATAATATGGGGAGGTTTGATTGAATTGGAAAAGAGCTTATAAAGCTGAAAGGTACGGCTGACGGGGTAAAGATATATCTTGACAGTGAATGAATTTTCTAAGTTGATGAACTCCCCTGTATGAAAAAATAAGACAGTTCAGAAAGTTTTTCGGCGGCGGACGTTGTAATATATACGTTGTCGGCAGGAACTTTCAACGAGTGATAAAATGCGTCTTGACGCGGTTATTACGGCTATGTTGCCGGAATGTGAGATAAATTACGGTGAAAGAAAAGTGATAAAAGCCGAAGATTCGTTTGAAGAAACTCTTGAACTGCTCTAAGGAACTTCTTCAGGAAAACACTGAAGAAATACATAATGAGAGTGAAGAAGTCCGTGAAATCGCTGAGGAAGAAACGGAGCTTGAGGAGATAAAGGAAGTCGTAACGACTAATTTTAAAAGCAGTCGTGCGAGGTTTTACGAAGGCGTTGTTAAAGCAGGCAAAACAGTTTTGCGGACGGACACCTTTACCCTTTCGGTGACGTTGAAGAGGGTGGAATGATAACGGCGGTCGGTAACGTTATCGTTATCGGAAGTATAAAAGGCAGCGTTGAGGCAGGGTGTATGGGTAATGACAATGCCTATATTTGCGCTTGACTTTAAGCCGACAGATGTAAGAATTTCAAAACTCACTGCAATTTTGATGAATTTGATACGCCGAATACCGAAAATCCTAAAAGGCATATTTAATAAATAATCAAATTTGTGTAGATGATTTTGGTAAAAATATAGACAAAGAGAAAAAATGTGATATAATTACGCAGAAAAGAGTTTTGGGTAATTTTACTACGCATAAATTCATATTGAAAGGATAAGGAAAATGGGAAAAATCATCATAGTTGCATCCGGAAAAGGCGGTACGGGAAAGACAACTGTAACTGCAAATATAGGTGCGGCATTGGCTATGAGGGGTAATCTTGTTGCACTTGTCGATATGGATATGGGTTGTCGAAATCTGGATATTACACTCGGGCTTGAAAGCAGTATCGTTTACGATATATTTGACGTAATCGAAGAAAATTGTGACTTGACGAGGCTTTGATTAAGGATACAAGATATGAAACTTGTATTTTATACCCGCTCCGCAAACGCGTGACACTTCATCTGTCGAAGATGAGGCGGTAAAGGGATATGGGAAAAACTTTCTTCAAGGTTTGATTATTGCCTTGTAGACGCCCGGCAGGAATTGACGGCGGTTTTATATGCGGCTATGGGTGCGGACAGTGCCATATTGGTCACAATGCCAGAAGTTACGGCACTTCGTGACGGTGACAGAGCAATATCCGTACTTGAAGATATGGGTGTGGAAGATGTCAAGGTTGTCATTAATCGCGTAAGATCGGATATGATTGATAAGGAATAATGATGAATATGGACGATTGCGTAGATATGTTGGGCGTACCTGTGTTGGAATTGTTCCCGATGACGAGGAACTTATGGTTGCCGCTCTTAAAGGCACTTTGGCGGTTTCGGCTGAAAATTCAAGGGCAGGACAAGCATTTTTAAATATTGCCGCAAGACTTATGGGCGAAGAAGTGCCTATTATGGAATTTGATGAAAAGGAAAGCTTTTGATAAGGTTAAAAGCTTTTCGGAAAATAGAGTGAATGAGGAGGTATTTTCGTGAACATCGCTTTAATAGCACATGATAAGAAAAAGAATTAATGGTACAGTTTTGTATTGCTTACTCGGGTATTCTGTCAAAACATTCTCTGTATGCAACCGGCACAACAGGTAAGATGATTATTGAAAATACCGGTCTTAATGTATATAGATTTTGTCAGGACCGCAGGGCGGCGATCAGCAAATCGGTGCGAGAATTGCATATAATGAAATTGACTTGGTGCTTTTCTTCCGTGATCCGCTTAACGCCGAAGGGTATGAGCCTGACGTATTTTCGCTTCTGAGACTTTGCGATATGCACAATATCCCGATTGCAACGAACTGTGCAACGGCAGAAGTGCTTATTCACGGTCTTGAACGCGGTGACCTTGATTGGCGTGATATTGTCAATAAAAAACTAAAAAGCTGATATTGAAAAAGGTGATTTTTGCAAATCACCTTTTATACCAAAAATACACCGTTTAAAAGTTACATCAAAGTAACGTATTTTCGATATGTGAAAATAATACTCTGCTTTTGACTTTATGTCAAGTCTTTTTACTTTAAAGGAGCAAACTGTCTATAAAACGAAAAAGATATAATTTAATGGAGTGTGCCGTATTTTAGCAAAATATATATGCAATAAAATGGCACTATGCCTATAAAAATTACTGTTTTACGGTTGAAATATTACTCGGAATATTGTATAATGATAGAATAGGCAGAGGTTTACAACATTTAGAAACCTAAGAGAGGAATTAAAGAATGAATAATAAAGTTTCCGTCGTAAAATGTGACAGATATTCCGAACTGCAAAATGCCGTAGAAAATGCGGTGTCTTTAATCGGTGGAATTGGGAAGTTTGTGAAAAAGGGTGATAATGTTGTTATAAAGCCCAACCTTGTTTCCAAGAAAAAGCCTGAGGAGGCGGTTACGACAAATCCCGAATTTCTTCACGCGGTTATCGTGATGGTCGAAAAGCCGGCGGAAACGTGACGATTGCCGAAAGTCCCGGCGGTCCGTATAACACTACGGCTTTAAAGGGCGTTTATTCAGTCTGCGGTGTGGATAAGGCTGTCGAGGGAACAAACGCAAAATTGAATTTTGATACAAGTTTTACGGAAGTGCATTTCCTGAGGGAAAGACCGTAAAGAAAATTCCGATAATAAATCCGATTTTGAATGCAGATGTTATAATTTCACTGCCGAAACTGAAAACTCACGCAATGACGAGTTATACAGGTGCCGTTAAAATCTTTTCGGCACAATTCCCGGAACATATAAAGCGGAACTGCATTTCAGATTGAATGAGAGAAAGTCATTCTGTTCAATGCTTGTGGATTTGCACGAATGTGTAAAACCGACATTGTCCATTATGGACGCTGTTTGGGGTATGGAGGGCAACGGTCCGACGGCAGGTCAGAACAGACATATAGGACTTGTTATGGCATCAGAAAATGCACACGCGCTTGACTTGGCGCCATGTTATTTGATTGATTATGCACCGAATGAAGTTGATACGGTGCGTGAGGCGATTGAACGCGGACTTGTGTGTGACAGTGCGGAAAATTGATATAGCGGGCGAAGATATTAAACCGCTTGTTATGAAGGATTATTTAAAGCCTGAAAGCCATTTTAATTTGATTAAATTGATTTCACTTCCGGACGCACTTAATGCACGACTTATAAATGCACTTGCGTCAAAGCCGGCAATGGATTACGATATATGCGTAGGTTGCGGAGAATGCAAGATGTTGTCCGCCGAAAGCGATTGATATGTCAACGGGTAAACCTGTTATTGACACGAAAAGGTGTATAAAATGTTTTGCTGTCAAGAACTTTGCCCCAAAAAGCGGTAAAGATAAAACGACCGCTGTTAAATAGATTTATGATTAAATTTCTAAAGTAAAGGATATGATTTTTGTTTAATGTAGTTCTTGTTGAACCGAGAATACCGCAGAATACAGGCAACATTGCCCGTACTTGTGCGGCGACAGGGTGTAGACTTCATATTGTACGTCCGACGGCTTTTCAGATTACCGATAAAATTTGAAAAGAGCGGGTTTGGATTATTGGCATTTGCTGAATGTATGCTATTACGATAATTTGGCGGACTTTTAAAAAACAGAGGGTGCAAGATATTTTTATGCAACAACAAAAGCACCTCATACATATGTTGAGGCTGAATTTAAGGATAACGATTATATATTGTTCGGTCGTGAGGATGCAGGACTTCCCGAAGAACTTTTGTACGAACACGAAGAACGTTGTATAAGAATACCTATGATAGAAGAGGCGAGAAGTCTTAATCTTTCAAATTCCGTTGCGATTGTTGTATACGAGGCACTTCGTCAGCAAGGGTTTGATAATTTAAAGGATTTAGGACAGCTGACTCAATTCCATTGGTAATTAGACTTGATTAAATTGCCAACAGCACCATTTTGCTTAGGGCGGTAACCGTACAGCACCGTGAGCTGCAAAACGGCACTGTGAACAATTTTCTCTGCGTCTAAAGCTTTTAATCAAGAGAATAAAAACAATTTTAAATTTTATTTATACCGAATTTATATGAGAGGAGCAAATATGGCAGATATAAAATAATAGTGGATTCCGGTTCGACATTCCGCAGGATATAGCCGACAAATATAATATAGGCGTTATATCATTTTTGGCATTTTCGGCACTGAACAATATGTTCAGAGAACTGAAATAACAAATGAGCAATTTTTGATAAACTCGAGGAGTACGACGGTATTCCGACTACTTCACAGACACCGTTCGGTGATATGCTTGACTACTTTAAACAGCAGTGTGAGGAGCATGAGAGCGTAATATATTTTGCACTTTCATCAGCCGCAAGCGGTCAGTACCAAACAGCAAATCTTGTTAAGAGTGATTGAAGAAGAAAATCCGAATGCGGATTTTCACATTGTCGATACGCAGAAGTTTTCTGTACATTGCACAAACCGCCGTTCATGCGGCGCAAATGGCTAAGGACGGCAAAAGCGTTGACGAGATTATAACGGAATGTGAAAAGTACATAAAACATGGAGATGTTACCTTTGGTTGATACGTTAAAATATCTTGAAAAGGCGGCAGACTTTCAAAAGCAGCCGCATTTGTCGGCACAATGCTTGACATCAAGCCAATACTTACAATAGAACACGGACTTGTTGAAAGTTTAGACAAGCTGAGAGGTAAGAAAAGCTGCTTGATAAATTGATTGCAAAAATTCAAGATGATTCTGATTTTGACGCGGAAAATCCTAAGTTCTTAATCGTTCAGTCGGACGAGGATAAGGGACAGGAGGTTTGTGAAAAACTTCGCGATGAATACGGCGAAGATTGTATAGAAATGTATGGTGAATTCGGTCCGCTTATCGGTACTCACGTCGGACGTGGGGCAATAGCAATATTGGTGAAAATCGTGACTGAATAAACTTTAAACATAAAGATAAAATGAAAGGAAGATAAAAATGAAGTATGTAGTAATACTTGGCGACGGTATGGCAGATTATCCCGTTGACGCATTTGACGGTAAAACAATTTTAGAGGTGGCTGATAAGCCTACAATCGACTATATGGCACAGCATGGCGAGATGGGTATGGTTAAGACTGTTCAAGACGGTATGAAACCGGGCAGTGACGTAGCCAATCTATCTGTTATGGGTTATGATACAAAGAAATGTTACAGCGGTCGTTCACCGCTTGAGGCGGAAGCCAATCGGCGTTCCGCTAAAGGATAATGACGTTACATTCAGATGTAACCTTGTAACTCTTTCTGACGAAGAAAATTACGAGGATAAGACAATGCTTGATTATAGTGCAGGCGAAATCACAACAGAAGAGGCTGCTGAGCTTATCAAGGCTGTCGCAAAAGAGCTTGATACTGATATGATTAAGTTCTATCCGGTATCAGCTACCGTCATCTTACAGTTTGGGAGGGCGGTTCGACTAATGTTGAATTAACACCTCCTCACGATTTCAGACAAGAAGATAACAGACCATCTTCCAAAGGGTGACGGTGCGGATACACTTCTTGAAATGATAAAAAAGTGAAAAGATTTTAAGAGAACATCCTGTAAACAAAAAGCGTGTTGCAGAGGGCAAAAATCCTGCAACATCAATATGGGTATGGGGCGAGGGTACAAAACCTCAGCTTGATAACTTTGAAGAAAAGTTCGGTCTAAAGGGCAGTGTTATTTCCGCTGTTGACCTTATCAAAGGTATTGCAAAATGTGCCGGAATGAATTCGATTGACGTTGAAGGTGCAACAGGTAACTGTGACACAAACTGGGAAGGTAAGGCACAAGCCGCACTTGACGCAATTTTAAACGGCAGTGACTTCGTTTATGTTCACATGGAAGCTCCTGACGAAATGGGACACCAAGGTGCACCTGAAAAGAAGAAATTTGCGGTTGAAACGATAGATAAAAGGTTGTCAAGTTCCTAAAGGACGAGCTTGAAAGAGAGGCATTGATTACAGAATGATGATTCTTCCTGACCATCCGACTCCGATTAAGCTAAAGACGCACGTTTCGGACCCTGTTCCGTACATCATCTATGACAGCACCAACGAAACGGATAAAAATGCTAATCTTACATATACTGAAGAAAACGGTAAAAAGACAGGTATTTATATCGAAGAAGGATATACTTTGATGAATAGATTCCTTGAAAAATAATGATACATTCTCGTGATTTACGAAGGGAATGATTTTATGAAACTGAAAAAATTGGGTGAAAATTGTACTGTTTGTATTGGGGTTGTGATATTGGCTGTGGCGGCATATATGTCTGCCTAAAATATTGCAGCTGTTAGGTTTTCTTGTTAAGTAGTTTTGCCGTTTTGCTCGGCTATCTGTTCTCAATGGCGGTAAATCCGCTTGCGGATACATTGCAGAAACGGCTGAAAATACCGCGAGGACTGTCGGCGGTGCTTGTAATAGTACTGATAGTCGGAATTTTTGGTGGTGTTCTCACATTTGCAATATGGAAAATTGTTGATGAAGGACGAATGTTATATACGCAGTTTCCGACTATTTACGAAACATTCAAAACAGTACAAAGGCACTGGGCGAAAATGGTCTGTTGTGTATATGAATTTGCCGAGCAACATTCAACAGGCGATTACTTCGGCAGGTGAAACTATTTCAAGCAAAGCCGCTGAATTTATCAATATGAAGTCAACGCCTATGGTTGATTATGGGGCAATTTTGCAAAGGCTTTGCCGAGCGTGTTTATAGGTATAGTCGTTTTATCTTGTCATCGTATTTTATGGTTTCGGAAAACAAAACCGTTATGTCGACTGTGCAGGGCGTGTTCAGTCCTAAATTTGTGGACAGGCTGAATCTTATAAAGACGGAATTGAAAAGTATCTCGGCGGTTATATTAAAGTGCAGGAATACTTATGTGTATCGCGTTTGCGATTATGTTTATCGGACTGGTATACTTGATATTGAGTATGCACTTCTTATTGCGTTAGGTATTGCGTTCTTGGACGCATTGCCATTCTTCGGCAGCGGTCTTGTTTTGTGGCCGTGGTCGCTTATTTCGTTTTGAACGGCAATATTAAACTCGGAGTTGGTCTGATTGTTATATATGCCGCAGTTGCGCTTATGCGACATTTTACCGAACCGAAACTTGTAAGCTCAAGAATAGGTATGAATCCGATATTGACGCTTATGTCTATGTATATCGGTTACAGAACGCTTAGTATCGGCGGTATGATTTTAGGCCCGATAATACTTATGCTGATAATCAGTTTTTATAAAGCGGGTGTGTTTGACGCACCGATAAGACTTTAAAGAGAATAGGCAGATTTATAAAGAACAGTGCCTATTGTTCAAAGATTTTGTTATTAATTTAATGGGGAGTGACTGGAATGAGTAAAAGAAAAGTTTTATATTACTACTGCCATTGCGTACACTTCAAAGAAACCTCATATTGGTAACACATATGAGATAGTTCTTACGGACGCAATAGCACGTTTTAACAGATTTATAGGAAAGGATGTATTTTTTCCTTACAGGTACTGACGAACACGGTCAGAAGATACAGGAAATCGCTGAAAATGAGGGTATAACACCGAAACAGCACGTTGATAAGATTGCGGGACAAATTAAGGATATTGCCGATATGCTTAATATCAGCTATGACAAATTTATCCGTACAACCGACGATTATCACGTTAAGGCTGTTCAGCAGATTTTAAAAGCTTTATGATCAAAGGTGATATTTATAAGAGTGAATACGAAGGTTTATACTGTACACCTTGTGAATCATTCTGGACTGAAACACAGCTTGTAGACGGTAAATGTCCTGATTGCGGCAGAGAAGTTAAAAGGCTAAGGAAAGAGGCCTATTTCTTCAAGATGAGCAAGTATCAGGACAAACTTATGGAATACATCGAGTCACACCCTGAATTTATTCAGCCAGAATCCCGTAAGAATGAGATGGTTAATAACTTCCTAAAGCCGGGATTGCAGGATTTGTGCGTGTCAGAACAAGCACATGGGGGTATTCCTGTTGAGTTTGACCCTGGACATATTGTGTACGTGTGGATTGACGCACTTTCAAACTATATTACGGCCCTTGGTTATACACCGGAAGAAAGGGCGAATTGTATAATAAGTATTGGCCTGCCGATGTGCATATTATCGGTAAGGATATTCTTCGTTTCCATACAATTTATTGGCCGATTATGCTTATGGCATTGGGCGAGCCACTTCGAAACAGGTGTTCGGACACCCTTGGATGCTTGTCGGTGATGAAAGATGAGTAAGTCAAGAGGTAACGTAATTTATGCGGAGGACCTTGTAAAAGCATTTCGGTGTTGACGCGGTAAGATATTATTCACTTCACGAAATGCCTTTCGCACAAGACGGTACAATCACTTATGAAGTGTTTATCAGCCGATTTAACAGTGACCTTGCAAATACACTTGGCAACCTTGTAAACAGAACTGTTGCAATGATTAATAAGTATTTTGACGGTGAAATTCAGAGCGGTGACGTACACGGTGATTTTGATGATGATTTGAAAGCTGTTGCAACAGGTGCGATTGATAAGATTATTAAGAAGATGAATACACTTCACGTTGCGGATAGTATGGATGAAATCTGGAAGTTGTTGACGAATAAGTATATTGACGAAACAACTCCATGGGTGCTTGCAAAGAATGAAGACGATAAGCCAAGATTGGGTACAGTGCTTTATAATCTTGTTGAAACAATCAAATTATTGCGGCATTGTTAAGCTCGTATATGCCTGAAACATCAAAGAAATCGCCGAACAAATCGGTGCAGATGATTTGAGCTTTGAAAGTACAAAGACATTCGGTGAAACAAAGGCGGGTACAAAAGTAGGAGAGGCTGTTCCGCTGTTCCAAAAGAATTGACGCAGAAAAGCTTGCCGAACTTGAAGAAGAATTCGGTCAGCCGGAAGAAGAAAAGATTGAAATTGCACCGTATAAAGATTATATCGAGTTTGAAGAATTTGAAAACTTGATATTCGTGTCGGTAAGGTACTTGAATGCGAAAAGTGCCAAAGTCATCAAAACTTCTTAGATTTACTTTGCAAGTCGGAAGTGAAACAAGACAAATTCTTTCCGGTACATAGCAAAGTTCCATAAGCCTGAAGAATTAATCGGTAAAATGTGTTGTTTGTTGCAAACTTGGAAACCGAGAAAGATGATGGGACTTGAATCTTGCGGTATGATTTTGTCAGCCGAATTTGAGATAAGC
>SCPP01000299.1_pt1 | contig 20573 bp, 43 predicted proteins | sample 6106811 | NCBI WGS metagenome assembly SCPP01 (sample SAMN10720449, study PRJNA508395) | human gut metagenome | isolation source: Participant 2 stool, 15 month | host: Homo sapiens | collected 2018
GCCATCCAGCCGCAGGATCAGGAGAAACAGAACGGGCAGCATCGCCAAAACACAGAGAATCACGCCAATTACGGCTTTGATATGCCATTTTTCATACCAGCCCCTTTTCTAATTTTATCAGCCACAGTTCTCTCCGTCAAGCGTGCAAGGAACTGACAGCCGTCCCGGAAGCCCCCAGAACCCCCGCGCCGCCAGAACCCACTGGTTCCACAGCGCGGGGCTATATTATGCTTTGGGCTCTGTGTCAGAGGGATCCTCCCCGTCGGAAGCGCCTCCCACCGGGGCAGGCTCCTCCGAAGGGCGCAGAGGGCTCCGCGCATCTCTCCGCCGTCCGCAGAGTCCTCCTCTGCGGGCGTCGCCTCAGCGGGTTCCTCCGGCTCCTCTAAGGGGATGGGAGCCTTGATCTCCTCGCTGACGATGTGGATGTTCGGGCAGGGGCTCGATGTCCCGGGCAGGGGCCTGCGCTCCCGGCTGGCCGTGGAGGCGTATGCCTCCTCCCCCAGGGCTGGGTCCCGCACCTGGATGATGGCCACCATCTCGCCGCCGGTGATGGTCTCCTTCTCCAGCAGATAGGCCACCACCTTGTGCATATCCTCCAGATTCTCCCGGATCAGGGCCACTGCATCCCGGTAGCACTGGTCCAGGAGGATCTTGACCTCCTCTATCCATGACAGCCGCGGTCTCCCTGGGCGCAGTCCAGGCCATAGCCGCCGTCCAGATACTGGTTCCGGACGGAGCCCAGGGCCATCATGCCGAACTCGTCGCTCATACCGAACATGGCTACCATGTTCCGGGCGATGCTGGTAGCCTCCTGGATGTCCTGAGGCTCCGTTGGTCATGGTGTTCATCACCACTTCCTCCGCCGCCCGGCCGCCCATGGAGACGGTGATCTTGGCCATCAGCTCGTCCTTGGTGCGCAGGTTGGTCTTATCCTCCTCCGGCATCAGCAAGGTATAGCCCAGGGAGCCCTCGGTGTGGGGGACAATGGTGATCTTCTGCACCGGCTCAGCGTTCTTCTTCTGCTTGTAGGCCACCATGGCGTGGCCCACCTCGTTAGGCCACCAGCTTCTTTTCAAACTCAGTGAGCACGGAATTTTTCTTCTCACTGCTTAAGCATGACGAACTCAAAGGAGGCCAGCAGATCCTCCTGGGTCACCAGGCGGCGGCAAAGCGCACCGCCCGCAGGGCGGCCTCGTTCCTGGGTTGGCCAGGTCCGCGCCCGCCCGGCGGTGGCCAGGGCGATCTTCTTCAGGTTGACGTCCTCGGACAGCTTGATCTTCCGGGTGTGGACCTGAAGGGTAGCGGCGTCCGGCCAGGTTGGGCCGGTCGATGGTGATGCGCCGGTCAAAGCGGCCGGGGCGCAGCAGCGCCTTGTCCAGCACCTCCGGGCGGTTAGTAGCCCCCAGGACGATGATACCCTTGCCTGGGTCGAAGCCATCCAGTTCCGCCAGCAACTGGTTCAGGGTCTGCTCCGCTCATCGTTGCCCCATACGGTTGTCACGGGACTTACCGATGGTGTCGATCTCATCAATGAAGATGATACAGGGTGCCATCTTGGCCGCTTCCTTAAACGGGTCGCGGACACGCGCCCATACCCACGAACATCTCCACAAAGTCGGAGCCGCTGATGGAGAAGGGCACGTTGGCCTCACCAGCCACGGCCTTGGCCAACAGGGTCTTGCCGGTGCCGGAGGGCCACCAGCAGGCGCCCTTGGGCAGCTTGGCGCCGATCTCAGTATACTTCTGGGGATTATGGAGGATGTCGATGATCTCCTGGAGGGACTCCTTGGCCTCGTCCTGGCCAGCCACATCCCGGAAGGTGACCTCGGTCTTTTCTCCACATAGACCTTGGCGTTGGACTTGCCCAGGTTGCCCATGCCGCCGATTCCGCCCTTTCCGCCCACGCCCGGAACATGAACAGGAACAGGCCCACCATCACCAGGATGGGCGGGATATAGGCCAGGAACAGGTTGAGCAGATAGGCGGAATTGTCCACCGGCTCGGTGTAGGCCCCGTCGGGCAAGTGCTCCTCCAGCTGCTTCATCAGCTCCGCATCGGATACTCCGCTCAGCCGGACGGTCACATACTCCGTCACCGCCGTCTCATCCTGGGGCGGTTCCGGAAGCAGTGCGTTCATCAGGCCTCCCGCACCGCCGGTCTCCTCCTGCTGGGGCAGCTCCACCTCTACCCCTCCCGGAGGGTGAAGGTGATCTGTCCGCTCTCCACGTTGGCCTGCTGGATCTTGTCTGCCTCCAGCCACTCCTTGAATGTGGTGTAGGGCACCTCCACCATCCCGGCGTTCTCATAGGAGGACCAGCAGCTCCGGAACAGGAGGGTCAGGAACAGCGCCCACAGAATAATGCTGACCAATCCCAGGGCATTGCGCTTGTTGTTCCCACCGTCGTTGTTGTTTCTTTTATCTGGTTTCAAGGGAGAATACCTCCATCATGCGATGTCTGCATAAAATTTGGCCCGGAACCGGGCCTTGCGCTGAAACTTCAGCAGTTCATACTATACCATACTATTCCTTTAAAACAAGAAGAGTGCTGTAAACTTTCTGTAAAGGGGACGGGCGCGCCGCCGGTCCGATGTGAATTTCACCCTTCCTCTCCGGCGGAAATATGGTATAGTATGTGGTATCTTTATTCAAATTCACTGCCGCATAGCTCAGGGCAGTGACCATCAGAGGTCCCCTCTATGTCCATGAACAAACGTCCCCTCTGCGCCGCTCCGCCCCCGTGGAGACGGAGAACGACAACGTCATTGAAGGCCAACGCGGTCATCGAGCCCTACGCGCCGGTGTCGCCATCGATAAGATCTTTTTGATGAAGGGCGAGACTGACTCCGCCCTGGGCCATATCGCCTCCGCCGCCCGGGAAAAGGGCATCGTGGTGGACGCCGACCGGCGCAAGCTGGACGGCATGAGCCGCACCACTCCCACCAGGGCGTTATCGCCCTGGCCGCTGTCTGGAGTACGCCACCGTAGATGACATCCTCAACGCCGCCCGGGAAAGGGCGAGCCCCCTTATCGTGGTGTGCGACGAGCTCTCCGACCCCACAACCTGGGGGCGGTGATCCACACCGCCGACGCCGCCGGGGCCCACGGCGTCATCATCCCCAAGCGCCGCTCCCGGCCTCACCGCCGTGGTGGCCAAGACCTCCAGCCGGCGCGGTGGCCCATGTGCCCGTGGCCCGGGTGGCAAACCTCCCCTCCTGCTGAAGGAGCTGAAGGAGGAGGGCGTCTGGGTGTTCGGCACCGCCATGAACGGCTCCACCTCCTGTACCAGGCCGACCTGAAGGGCCCGCCGCCATCGTCATCGGCAGCGAGGGCATGGGCCGCCTGGTCACGGAGAACTGCGACTTCACCGTTTCCATCCCCATGTTCGGCAAGATCAACTCTCTGAACGCCTCCGCCGCCGCCGCAGTTCTCCTCTATGAGGCTGTCCGGCAGCGGACCGGGAACTGGTAAGCATTACGTTTTGTATTTTTAAGCATAATATTCTATAAAACCGGGATCTCCGGACCCAAAAGCAGGATACTGAGGAACCGATATGCACGACCGTGACAAGGAAACCGAACAACTGAACAACGACGAGCTGGCGGAATGTAAGTCGCTGAGCCGGGACGCGAAACCGGTTCCTTCACCCTGGAGGACATTCTGGCGGAGTATGGGACCCGGCGGAGCACCCAGCGCTCCGCCGTCCCCGTTTCCGCTCCGCCGCCCGCGCCGCCGCGGACACCGGCAGGTGGTGGCCTTTCCAGGACGTCCCGTTCCGCCCCCGGCGGAGCCGGAGGCGGCCCCTTTGAGCGGATGGGCCCGTGGAGGAGGACAGCCGGCACCCGGAGGACGGGGAGGACGGCGGCGAGACCGGCCGGGTGGTGGACTTTCCGGAGGAGGAGAGCGTACTGTCCGCCTTTCTCAGGACATCACCCGGAAGGCCGACCGCTATGCCGACCAGATGTTCCAGGAGTCGGGCGCGGATCCCGAGGTCCGCCGCCTGGAGGAGCTCATTCGGGCACCGACCAGGAGCCCCCGAGCCCCGGCCGGATCCGCAGGCCCCGAAGCCGGAGCCGCCTCCCCGACCTGCCGCCCCAGGGCTGGCCCGCACCTACGGCAAGGGGCTGAAGGGGATGCGCCTGCGGACGGTCCTGGTCTTTCTGCTGGCCGCCGCCGCCTGTTCCAGCTGGCTGTTCCCCGCCTCGGGCTTCTACTGGCTGCCCCGCTGGGCGGCTATCAGATCCAGGTCTGGATCTCCGCCGGACTGCTTGGCCTGGGGACGCTTCTCTCTGGATATGCTTTGGGCGGGCCTCCGGCGCGCCTCCGGGGCGGGTGGAGATGGACACCTTGCCGCCCTGTCGGTCCTGTTCACCCTGGCCGACGCTGACCCTCTCCCTCTCCCAGGACCGGGAGGGGCAGCTGCCCTATGCAGCCGCCGCCTGGCCGGGCTGTTCTCCTGCCCACGGCAGCTGCCAGCGCTGCGGCCTGCGCCTGTCCTGCCGCACCGCCGCCTCGGCGGCGGAGCCCTATCTCACCCTGGACGAGGGCAAATGGAATGGACGGGACACCTGCTGCAGTGGTCCGGCGTCCCCAACGGCTTCGGGGCCAGGTCCAGATGGATGACGGCGCCCAGCGCATCTACCGGAGTGGTCTGTCCTCTGCTGCTGCTGGCCTGCCTGCTGTTCTCTCTGCTGGCCTCCTATGGACTCGACAAGCCCCAGCATCTGTTGTGGTGCCTCTCCGCCACCTTCCTCCGCCGCCTTTGGCGGGGCCTGGTGTATGGCCGCCCCTTCCACAAGCTGGCCCGGCGGCTGGCCTCCAGCGGCGCGGCCCTGGCCGGATGGCCGGGCACGGCCAGTCCGGAGGGGGACCGCATCCTCCTCACCGACGGCGACCTGTTCCCCCGGCTATGTGGAGCTCAACGGCATCAAGGTATTCGGCGACTGGTCCATTGAGCGGGTGGTGGGTACACCGCCACCTGATCCGGGACTCGGGCAGCGGCCTGACCAAGCTGTTCCACGACCTGCTCCGGGCCCAGGGCTCCATCTTCCGAAGGCGGAGCACGCAATGCTATGAGGCGGCCTGTCGGCCACCATCCCGCGGCGACCAGGTCTGGTGGGCTCCGCCGCCTTTATGAAGCTGATGGAGGTGGAGCTCCCAGGGGCTCCATGTGAAAAACGCGGTATTCTGCGCCATCGAAGGAGAGCTGGCCGGTATCTTCGCCTGAACTATACCCTCCCCGACATGGTGTTTCCCTCTGGAGGCCCTGATGCGGGAGAAGGTAGGTCCGGTGCTGGCCACGGGACTTCAATCTGATCCCCGCCATGCTCCATCAGCGCTTCAAGCTGGCGGCAGACAAGATGGACTTTCCGCCGGTGGAGCGCCGCCGGGAGCTGTCCGACCCGGACCAGCCCATTCCTCCACCATCACCGCGGTCCTGTGCCGGGAGGGCCTGCTGCCCTATGGGGAGTCGGTGGTGGCTGCCAAGCGCTGCGTCCACCTGTTCGGCGCGGTGCTGACCTGTCTCGGCTCCTGCGTGGGGTCTTGCTGGCCTACTATCTCACCTCTGTGGACGCCTACGGCTCCCTGTCCCCTTTGAATCTGTTGGTCTTTCTGCTGTTCTGGCTGGCCCCGGTGTGGTTTTGACCAGCTGGACAGCACGTTACTGAATCCACCATCCGATGAAAGGAGCGATCCATGATGATCCGACCCGCCCGTGACGCCGATCTGGACCCCATCGCCCGGATCTATGACGAGATCCTGGACCTGGAGGACGCCCGCCCTGTCTCCTATACCAACTGGCAGCGCGCCGGTATCCCACCCGGGACACCGCCCGTCAGGCGCTGGACGAGGGCACCCTCTGGGTCCTGGAGGAGGAGGGCGCGGTCTGCGGCTGTGTCAACCTCAATGGGATCCAGCTCCCGGAATACAGCCAGATCCCTGGTCCATCCCCGCCGCCCCGGAGGAGGTAGGGGTCATCCACACCCTGGTCATCCGTCCCAGCCTGTCCGGCCGGGGCTGGCCCGGAGGCTGGTGGACTTCTGTGAGGAGGAGCTGCGCCGCCAGGGCAAGCGCGCTGTGCGCCTGGACACCTATATCCATAATGTTCCTGCCAATGCCATGTATCCCCGGCTGGGCTACCGCTTCGCCGGGTCCGGTGACTTCCTCTTCCAGGACTTTCTCCCGAGGTACTCAACTGCTATGAAAAGCCCTGTGATCCCGCCTTTTCCGCCTGATGAAACAAACAGAAGGCCCGCAGTCACCGGCTGCGGGCCTTCTGTGCTTTACCTTAGTTCGGCTCTGCTTTTATGCCACTCAGGCGCGGTCCTTCCACAGGAAGGTCACGATCTGGCCGCGGGTGCAGGGGCGTCGGGGCTAAAGGCGTTCGCGCCGGTCCCGGCGGTGATGTTCTCAGACACGGCCCAGCGCACCGCCTCCGCATAGTAGGCGCTCTCGTTCACATCGGTGAAGTTCATGGCGAAATTCACCACGGGAGAGCGTTGGCCCGCCACAGGAAGGTGACGGTCTGGCCGCGGGTCACAGTGGCGTTGGGGCTGAACGTGGTGGCGCTGGTGCCGGAGGTGATCCCCTGCTCCACAGCCCACAGGACCGCGTCATAGAAGTAGTCGCCCTTGTTCACATCCGTGAAGGGGTTCTCCGCACTCTTGGGCGCGGGGAGAGGCGGCCCGCCCAGGAAGGTGACCATCTGGCCGCGGGTGCAGGAGGCGTTGGGGCTGAAGGTGTTGGCTCCGGTGCCGGAAGTGATGCCTTGTCCACCGCCCCCTCCACTGCGTCATGGAAGTAGTCGTTCTTGCTCACGTCGGAGAACAGAGGCTGTTCCACCACCGTTCCGTCCTTGGCAAATACGGCCTCCACAGTGACCTTGCTGTCGGGCATCTGGAAGGTATAGGTGGTCTCAGAGCGCTTGGTGACCTTTACCTCCTTGCCCTTGGCGTCGGTGACCGTCAGCTCATCCAGCTCATAGCCGCTGTCCGGCTTCACCGTGACGGTGATCCGGTGCCGGCGGAGGCGCTGGAGGCGCTGGCCTTCACGGAGCCGTTGTCCGCCTTGGAGACGGAGATGGCATAGGTCCGCTCATTGTCGGAGCCGCCGGAGGAGTCGTTATCATCGTCGTCATCCTGGTTCAGCTGGTCCGCGTCCAGGGTGGCAAAATGGCCTTCGGGGACTCGAAGCAGGCGTTCTTCTCGCCGTCGCCGAACAGGAAGAAGCCGCGCTCCTCGATCTGGCCGCGCTCGGGAGGGGTTCTGTTGTTCTTGAGCCACTCGTCGTTCAGCGAACAGGTCGGTCTGGAGTCGGCGGTCACGGCCTCCAGGTCATGCTTGCCGTCCACGATGGCCAGTTGGCGGCCACATAGACCGTATCGGTGTCGTTCTCGTCCACGCGGATGAAGAAATCCTTCGCGTCTGCGCCCTCAGGCAGGGTCAGGGCGACGGTTTTGCCGTCCTTCTCCAGCAGGCTGAAGTTGACCATATCCAGGTCGCCGCCGCGCAGGGCGTTCCAGTCGGCGTCCGTCATGCTGGCGGGCTTGTCGTACTTGAACTCCAGGCGCATGGGCAGGACGAAGGTGTTGTCCAGGAAGTCTTTATTATCCAGGGGCAGGTACACGCCGCCGGGCGCATGGCCCAGGTCGTACGCGATCTGGCTCTTGGTGCCAATTGCGCGCGGCCCACATATGGATCTCGAAGTCGGTGGCGCCGATCAGCTCATCGCCGTCCAGGGCCTTCTCGGTGATCTCATCGGAGGCGTCCTGATAGGTGCCGATGGTCACATCCAGCAGGTCCAGGTCGGCGCGGTCGGCGTTGAGGCCGGGCAGGTCAGCCCACATGAGCTGGGCGCCCGCGGAGCCGGAGCGGGCCATCTCCAGCATCCCGTCGGCCATCATCTTGGTCATCTCCACGATGGAGTCCACACTGATGCGCTCGTTGGCGGAGTGCCACCAGCGTTCGTTGGGGATGACGGCGCCGAAGGCTCATCTTGTTCTGGTAGTCGCTGGCCAGGGTGCCGCCGGTGGTGCCCACGGGTAGACGCCCAGCAGGTCAGCGGGGCCGCTGAACTCCTCGGGGTCGAACTCGATGGACGCCTTATAGCTGGCGTACTGGAGTGCGGTCAGGTTGTCGTGAGTCAGATACAGGGTCGGGGCGTTAAAGGCGGTGGGGTGCTCGCTGCGCCCTGAGCGGTCTCAGCGTGAAGCCCTGATTCTCACAGGCGTCGATCACGGCCTGGGTCGCGGTGTCATAATTCTTGGTGGCATGGATGCTGCGGATGACCAGGGGATGCTCAGGCTCTGAGTACGCTGGTCATAGAAGGGGAACTTCGAGGTATCCTCATGGCTGATCGTGCCCATGGGGCGATGGTCAGGTTGGCGGTGCCGTCGTGGGGTTGCGCAGCAGCTCAGAGGGATACCCATATACTTGCCGATATAGGCCTCGCCCTCCACGCAGTTCTTGAAGAACAGGTTGAAACGCCCGTGGCGGCATTCTTCAGCTCCAGGCCGTTGGGGAGCGCCTGGGACAGGAGGTACATCCCCAGACCACTGCGTTCTTGCTGTACATGGGCATGGGGTACCCATGGCCACGTCGGTGTTGATCTCCAGGGTCAAGGTTTTCTCGTCCTTTTCTCGGTCAGCTGGACCTTCTGGGTAGTGCCGGGAGCGGCGGGCAGCCAGCCGCGCTCTGTGGCGGCCTGATTCACCTTGTCGCAGAAGGCCTTTACTTCGGCTCACCGGCAGAAGCGATGTCCAGAACGAAGATGGCGGGAGGCGATCTGGGCGGCGCTGCCGTACACGATGTCCTTCAGGGTGGGGTCGCCCTCGCGCAGGGTGACGCCCGCGCCAGTCTCCACCAGGGAGAGTCCTTGCCAGGTCCTTGGCGAGATTCATGGTGAGGTAGGGCGTCCAGGCTCTGGTGTTGCCCACCACCACGGGGAACCGGGAGTCGGAGGTATAGGCCGCGATGGGGGTCTCCTCACGGTTCAGGGCCTTATAGGTCCAGTTGTCATAGAAGCCGGGAGCGCTGTAATACGGAATATCGATGTAGTTCAATGTTTCGTCCGCACTCGGGTTTTGGGGCTTCCGTCCTCATAGCAGCCCATGACGATGCGGATGCGGCGGTCAAACTCCGCCGGAGTCCTGAAGGGCCTTGGCCGCGAAGAGGGTGGCCAGGGTGGGGCCGCTGTCATCCTGGACGCCCGCACCGTACAGCCAGCCGTCCTTCACATAGGGTGTGGTATGCGCTGGGATCCAGCTTGCCGTCATAATTCACCCAGTGTTTGAGATTTCCATCTGGATTATTGGAAGCAGTGGGGGAATCCAGGTGGCTCAGAGCCATGACCATCTCAGGGGCATCGGGGTCGCCGATCTCCACATAGACGTACTTGTCATCCTGGCGCTGAACAACCTTCAGGCCCAGGGCCTCGCCCAGCTCCTTGACCCAGGCCAGCTTGGCCACCTTGCGGTCATACTCGTTGTGATTGGCTTCGCTGTTGATTACCTTAAAGGGTAAACCTTCTCTACACTAGTGATTCTAGAACCATAGGAGATAGAGTCATAGCTGGAGCCCTTGGCCAGAGCCCCACCAGGGTGTTGGGGTTCTCGTTCTCGTTCGGGCGCATATTCTCGACCTTGCCCGCAAGAGCGTCCACCGCCGCGTGGATCTTTTCGCGTTCTGCGTCGGTGACGGTGAGCTCATAGGTCACGCTGGGCTGGAAGGGCTTCTCCTCCTCTTCCCCGCCGCCGCCAGGGACGTCCTCCTGGTCCATGTGGACGCTGCGTAGTGGACCAGCGCCCGCAGGGGCGTTGCACTGATCCTGGTTTACGTCAATGACTTCTCCGGTCTCTTTGTCTGTTCTGGTATCCTCCAGCGCGTCCCGCTCGGGGTGCCACTGAAGGCCCAGGGCGAACAGGCTACCCTGATGCTCGATGGCCTCGATAATGCCGTCGGAGGGCGGGCCGCCACAGTCAGGCCGTTGCCCAGCTTATCAGGATTGACCGACTGATGGTGGGCAGTGGCAACCAGTTCAATGGTTTCAGCCCCGCCGAAATGTCGGACAGCCACTTGGAATCTTTCGAAATGCCGATTCCGTCGGTTCCGGCATCCAGCTTATGATAGCCCTTTCCGCCGCTGTGGACCAGGCCGTCCACTGTGACGCGGTAATGGGCAGGCTCACACGGCTTTTTGTTTTCCCCACGATTCCGGTATCCTCGATTACAGTAACACGGTCTTCAGAGATCTTACCAGCCTTGACCTGCTGGCCCAGATAGTCGGCACGTCCTGAATCAGGCCGCCGCCCATGGCGATGTTGAAGCCCTGTTCACCGCGGCAGACAGCCAGCATGGGTACATCCAAGTCAATGGCGTTCTGCATGAGGTTCAGGTCAGAGGTATCACGGGCATCATTCCAGCGGAAGAGCCGTGGGGATACGCTTCTTCGTTATAAAGGTCGGGGTTCCAATCTCTCGCCTCCGGTCATAAACACGCCGTTGACACGGGAGAAGATGTCCTCCGCCTCTCCGTCGGTCTCCACCCGGGGCAGGAAGATGACCTGGGCGCCGTTGCGCTCGAAGGCCTCGGCGAAGCCCTGATAATCAGTTCCTATGCTATCCTTTTTCAGGAGATGCCGATGACGGGGCGCTCCCGGACGTCGGTGACCTCGATGGCGGTGATCTCATCGCTGGTGATGGTCAGGTCGGCCACCACGGCGTCGCCCAGGGTGCGGTCCTCATGGGGCGTGCCGGTGAGTTCCTTCGGCGTTGCATCCGGCTCGCCCAGAACGGCATCCAGCTCGTCCAGCGAGTCGATGGCGCCGCCCTTGGTCGCGTCTGTCACCGTGACGCCGTCGGCGACCTGGGCTTCATACACCACATTGTATTCCAGGTTGCCGTCCGCGTCCACGGTATACAGGATCGCGTCCGTTACCGTCTTCGTGGTCTGCGGGTCTGGTCCTGTGCCGGTTCAACTGCTGAGACGCCTGTGGTCATCAGCCCGAGCAGCATGGACCCTGTCAGGGATAAGCTGAGCAGTCGGGATGTTCGCTTGCCAGAGATGTTCATTTTGGGACCTCCTTTAGCAAATCTTTCTCGATGAGACCGTGCTCTGTCCGCACCTTTCAGCTGCCGCAGGTATCCAGAGGTTTCTTCTTTTGTAACACAAAGAAGAAAGTGGGTACCACTTTCTTACCAGCCAGCGAGCCGCCTCCATCTTTGTTCATTGTAGCCAGATACACCTGAATTGTCAATCATTTTTGTCTTATTTTAACATGGCCATTGCTGTTCCAGGCGCACAGCGGAAGGCCCGGCGGTGCGTTCTTCTCAAATCCGGCCCTGTTGCGTCCGGTTTCTTGATACATTTTGTATCTTGTATTCCGCCTCCGGGTGCGTTAGTATAGCATCGGCCCCTTGAGACACATATTAAATGGAAGCGCAAGGTATTTTATGTTTCCCACATCCTCAGCGCCGTTTTCCCCGCTTCCCAGCAAATCTTCCACATAAATGTGGGGAAATGTGGACAACCGCCCCCACGGAACACGGACCGCGCGCCCCGCAGCCGGCTCCAAGGATGACTCGATATGCCAAATGAACCGCTGCAACAACACCATACGCCCCCGCGTCCGCCCAGACAGGCCACGCCCGCCCAGATCATCATCCTGGGCTTTCTGGGGATCATCCTCGGGCGCTCTGCTGCTCATGCTGCCCGTCTCCAGCCAGGCAGGGGTGTTCACCCCTTCCCCAACGCGCTGTTCACCGCCACCTCCGCCACCTGTGTCACCGGGCTGGTGCGTCCACGACACCGCCACCTACTGGTCCCCCTTCGGCCACCTGGTCCTTCTGGTCCTGATCCAGACCGGCGGCATGGGGGTGGTCACAGATGGCTGTGGCCGTATCATGTGCTCCGGCCGGAGAATCACTGCGGCAGCGCTGGGTGATGAGTCCATCTCCGCCCCCAGGTGGGATCGTACGCATGACCAGCTTTATTCTGAAAGCCATGCTGCTCATCGAGGGGACCGGCGCGCTCCTTCTGTCCCTCCGCTTCTGTCCCCAGCTCGGCCTGCTCCGGGGACTATGGTAAGGGATCTTCCACTCCATCTCCGCTTTCTGCAACGCCGGCTTTGACCTGATGGGGACCAGCGCTCCTACCCTCTCCCTGACCGGCTATGTAGGCGACCCGCTGGTCTGGGGCCCATCGCGCTGCTCATCCTCGTGGGCGGTCTGGGCTTTCTCACCTGGCACGACCTCTGGGAGCACCGTCTCCGGTTCCGGGCCTACCGCTTGCAGAGCAAGCTGATCCTGGTTTCCACCGCCGCCCTGCTGCTCCTCTCCTTTCTGTTTTTCCAGTGCTATGAGTTCCGCCTGCCCCAATGGGCGGAACTCTCCGGCTGGGAGCGGCTCAACGCCGCCGCCTTTCAGGCGGTCACCCCCGCACCGCGGCTTCAACTCCGTGGACCTGACCCTCCTGAGCGAGCCCGGAAGCTGGTCACCATCCTTCTGATGCTGGTGGGCGGCTCCCCGGCTCCACCGCATGGCTTCAAGTCACCACGCTGGCGGTCCTGCTCCTCAGCGCCCGGGCCGTATTCTTCGCCGCGGCAGCCCCAGCTGCTTTGGGCGGCGGTTCCAGGACGAGGCCCTGCGCAGCGCCAGCGCCATCTTTCTGATGTATCTGGTATTCTTCCTGCTGGGAGGCACACTGGATCTGCTGTATCGACGGCGTCCCCTGCTGGACGCCCTCTTTGAGTCCGCGTCGCCATCGGCACCGTGGACTGTCCATCTGCGGCACGCCCGGACTGTCCCTCCCTCACCTGATCCTGACCTTTTGATGTATGTGGGCCGGGTGGGCGGTCTTACCATGATCTACGCCGTCACATCCGGTTCCCCCGTCTCCTCCCAATATCCCCAGGAGCGGGTGACCGTTGGATAATTATGGAGGTAATGGAACGATGAAATCTGTTTTACTGATTGGCCTGGGGCGGTTTGGCCGCCACATGGCCCAAAAGCTCCGGGACCTGGGACACGAGGTGCTGGCGGTGGACAAGGACGAGGAGCGTATCAACGCCGCCCTGTCCTATGTGACCAACGCCCAGATCGGCGACAGCACCAATGCCCATTCATCGGCTCCCCTGGGGTACGGAACTTCGATCTCTGTGTGGTGGCCATTGGCGACAGCTTCCAGAGCTCTCTGGAGACCACCGCTCTGCTCAAGGAGTACGGCGCCCCTTCGTGCTGTCCAGAGCCACCCGGGACGTCCACGCCAAATTCCTCCTGCGCAACGGCGCGGACGAGATCGTCTACCCGGAAAAGCAGATGGCCAGCTGGGCGGCGGTGCGGTACAGCAGCGACCATATTTTGACTACATCGAGCTGACCCAGGACTACTCCATTTTGAGACCGCCGTTCCCAGCAGCTGGGTGGGCAAGACCGTGGTGGAGCTATCTGTCCGGCAGACCTACCGCATCAATATTCTGGCCACCCGCCACGGCGGACAGCTGGAGCTCCCCGGGGCGGCCACCAGTTCCAGCCCGACGAGACCATCTACATTTTGGGAGAAAACAAGGATGTACAAAAATTCCTCAAAAGCTGAGGAAAGACAATGGGCGCGGCCCGGACAGCATCATGTCCGCCGCGCCTTCACCTATTCTATCCTCACATAAACCGCTCCCAGGCGGCTTGTTGTTCCTCCTCAGCGGTACTTCACCGCCGTGCCATAGGAGATGACCTCGGCCGCCCCTGCATCACGGAGGAGGAGCCGTACCGGATATTGATGACCGCGTCCGCTCCCAGGCTCTCTGCCTCGTCCACCATGCGCTTGACGGCGATCTGACGGGCCTCGTTGAGCATCTCAGTATAGCCGGTGATCTCTCCGCCCACCAGGGTTTTCATCCCCGCCATAAAATCCTTGCCGAAATTTTTGGACTGAACCACCGTGCCCTTCACGATGCCCAGCACCTCCAGGTCCTTCCCGGAATGTAATCAATGTTGACCAACAGCATATCAAATTCCTCCTGATCCAGATCTGACCTCCCGCGGCCGATCTCTTTGATCCTTATATTCAGCGCCCACAGCGCGGGGAGCATCAGACTCAGACAGCCCACGGCCAAGGCCGTGAACAGAAGCTCCAGCCAGCGGGGCAGCTCCGGGATCGCACCCAGCGCGCCAAATCCCGCGGCGCAGGCCAGCTGGAACAGGCCGAACAGGAGCACGCCTCCCACCGCGGACCGCTTCCGCCCTTCGCTTATCAATATTTCCGCGCTTCATTCAGCTCCCTTTTCGATCTCCTCAGCCGCTGCCGCAGCACCACCAGGCTGAACGGTATCGTGACCAGTCCCAGAACCGCCAGCCACAGCAGCACCTGATGAAGCCCTGGCCACGGGTGCGGCTCCGGTACAGAACAGAAGGGCCGCCGCGCCCACACGGAACCCCGCGCTGATGAGAACGCTCTTCACCGCCTCCCGCTTCTGCTCCGCCTGCTCCCGGTCAGTATTTTTGCCTCGTCCTCCTCACCTCCCCGGATCTCCTTCCATCGGTGAAACAGGGCCACGGTGACCCCACAGCGGCGGCCAGCTGAGCCGCCGCACCAGCCAGAGCCAGCGCCCTGACAGCTGGGGAAAGCGCCCCCACACCGCCGCCAGCCCAAGGCTCTGAAGCAGAGCCAGCCCAGCGATCACAGCCGCCACGGCGGTCCCGCCGGCCAGCCCTTCCCTCTAGTAGTTTTCGCATCGTCCTCCTCCCCCCTGATCTCCCGGATCCGCTGGTACAGGGCGTACAGCACCCCAAGGATCACCACCCCGGGCAGCGCGATCAGCACCGCCATCAGGACCAGCGGCGGGGCCTCCGGCTCCACGGTGAAGCCCCAGGCCATCAGGCCATCGCCCCGCCATGAAAGCCACCATAATCAGCGAAGCGGCCACCGCGGCGGCGTACCGCACCGGCTTTGCGTCCTCCCGCTGCTTGTCCTTAAAGGTGGTGCCCTCCTGCTCCATCTCTCCATCCGCTCCAGGAGCCCGTCTGCCTCCAGAGTGTCCAGGCGCTGTTCCCAGTCCTTCAAGGTGCGGCACAACCCATGGAGCGCTCCAGATTCTGCCGCCCTGCCCAAAGTCACCAGATGGCGGCGCATCCCGTCGCCTACGGTGTGGGCCCCGACTGCATCCGGCGGATCTCCTCCAGGGGCACACCCAGCTTCCGCAGCAGCTTGATCTGCTTGAGCTGTTCCACCTCCCCGGTCCCGTACTCCCGATAGCCGTTCTCGCTGTTGCGCCGGGGGCGATAAGGCCCTCTCCTCGTAAAAGCGGATGTTCTTTGGTAACGCCCACCCGGGCCTCTACCCGTTGATCTTCACCCTGGAACCTCCCTTCCCGTTTCTGTGGCTAGAATACACCTTCCACCCAGGGGAAGGTCAAGGGTATTTTGCGAAAAATCCCTTCCAGCAGGGGAGGGTCCGAAAATTTCCGGTTTTCCGCTCTGGCGCGCCTTACGGACGTCATGGTCCGCGAAAGGCGGGCGGGCCGGTGTCCCGCCCCTACATTACGAAAAGAAGGTCCTTCTGACGAAACAGCGGGGGAAGCCCCTCTACGGGGTGGCGGGGAGACATTCCGCGGGCTCATCGGACGGCTTCCGTTCACCGAGCCCTGATTTGTACCCTCCGCCACAGCTGGTCGGAACCAGGCGCGGCGGTGAAACTGTACCAACCGAAATTTTGTGCCGCACCAGGGCCCAGTGGCCCGGAAAGAATCATACCCGGAACCGTATTTTGCGCGCCGGAAATATTACATGAGGGTATAGGGGTATCCCCGTAAATGGGGGCCGGGGCGGAGCGACTATGGGCGGGGACGCCCATCGGAGCCCATCCCCGGCGGCGTTTGCCTCCTTGCCGCCGCGGGCAAGGAGGTCACCGCAGGGCGAAATCCTGTGAGGCGGCGCGCCGAGTCGTCGCGCCCTACGGACGTCACGGTCCACGGGAGGCGGGCGGCCACAGGGACTGCCCCTGCGGCGTCTCATTTTCCTCTGACACAGCCGCCCTTTCTCCCTATAATACGAAGTACCCTTCACATGAAGGAATCTTCACTTTCTATCAGGAAGGAGGCCGCCCATGAAAAATCGAGTCCGGGAGCTGCGCACCGCCGCCGGTTTGACCCAGCAGCAGCTGGCGGAGCAGGTCCGCGTCTCCTCCCGCACCATCATTTCACTGGAAAAGGGCAGTACAACCCCTCTCCTGCTGGCCTACCGCATCGCGGTGCTGTTCGGCGTCACGGTGGAGAAACTGTACTGTCTGGAAGAAAATCTGCGTCTGGAGGAAGAAAATATGAAGATCTATCATAAGAAAATTTTCGGAAGGCACCCTGTTGACCGGTCTGGGGCTGCTCCTCCTGGTGACCATGCTCCTGAGGCAGAGCTTCCGCCCGAAATCGGTCCTGATATGTACCGCAGCCCTGCTGCTGGGCCTGGGCCTTCTGTTCCGCAGCCTGTCCAGGCAGTGCGCCCGGCGGACCGTCTGGAGGAGCTGGATGAACGGAACCTCCTCATCCAGCTGCGCAGCAAAGGTCTGGCCTTCACCATCGTGCAGAACGCGCTGCTGGTCCTCTGCCTGCTCAGCGCAGCGGGCGGTGCTGCGCTCCGGCAGCCGGGAGGCCCAGCTGGTATTCGGCGGGATGCTGGTCCTGTCCGGGCTGCTCTGGTTCCTATCATTCTTGGTGGAACTGCTCTGCGGGATCCACTATGAGCGGCGGCTCTGACATACCGCTTTCCAAACATCACAAACCCCAAGGGAGGTCTTACCATGACACGCACCAAACAACAGGATTTTGAGCAGGCCCAGGTCCTGCACCTGATCCGGGACGAGCGGGATCTTGAATTAGAGGATAGGCCCGGGGCCGTGCCCATACCGGCCTTCAGATGGGCTGCCTGCTGCTGGCCGCACTCTGCTATCTCCAGGGTGATCCCGCCTGGACCGTCCTTCTGGCCCTGCCACTTCTGGGATGGTCCATCCATTGCTTCTGCCGCTATGCCGGGGACCGGGAGCCCTCTTCTGGCGGGCGGCTCTCTCCGGCCTCCCCGCCCTGCTTCTGGGAGCCCCATTTCTGGGCCGTATCCTGGGGCGGGCCCCCTCCGGGCCGGCTGGCCGGCTTTGTCCTGCTGGCCGCTGTGCTGGCCGCTCTGTCCCGCCTGCTGTTCGTGCTGGCGGTGCTGGCCGCCTTCTGGCTGAAGGGCAAGCTCCACAGGATGGACGGGGATGGATGGGAGGCCTATTTCCAGTCCGTCTCCACCCTGCGGCTGCTGCTCGGTCTGGGAGGAACCCGCCTGCTGTCCCTGCTCCTCACCGCCTGGGCAGGCGTCCCCTGTTCTCCGCCCTGGGCTTCCCCTTCCTGAGCGGCTGGCCCTGGTATACCTGGCCGCTTGCTGTGTTGAAGCTGCTTCACAAGCTGAGCCAGGGCCGGGATGAGCTGCTCCGCCAGCTCATCCGTCTCGCCGGGGCGCTGACCAGCCCTTAGAAGCGGCGGTGGATGATATTTTCGAGATCTCCCCAGCGCCTGGGCCGCCTCCATGTCGAAGCGCTGGCTCCGGGCCAGGTCCGCCAGGGAGACGATCCCCACCAGCCGCCCGTCCTCCACCACCGGCAGGCGGCGGACCTGCTGGACCGACATCAGCCGGGTCGCCTCCCGGCAGTCATCCTGGGGAGACCGACGCGCAGCCCGGGTCATAATGTCCCGCACCAGCGTCTGGGCCGGGTCCTCCTCCGCCGCCACACCGCAGTACAATATCCCGGTCTGTGACCATCCCGCGCAGCCGCCGGTCCGCCCGCACACCGGCAGGGCTCCCACGTTATGCCGACTGATGAGCCGGGCGGCCAGGGCCGCCGAGGCGGTGGGTTCGATGGTGACCACGCTGGGATTCATCAATTCCTTCACTTCCATACAGATCGTCCTTTCTGTCGCTGGATCTGTCCCCAGTATGCCCTCCCCTTCCTTTTTATCCCTTTTTGGGGCCAACGGGCACCTTAACCAATTTTAATCTTCCGTTTCTTTTTGGTTGCTTTTGAACGAAAAACAGGTATACTGACATCGTTTCTATTACGGTCGGCGGCCTCCGCCGGACAAAGGAGAATGCTATTTTGAGTCGAAATTCTAAAAGAAGCTGCACGCACCAGCCAGCAAGGCGGGTAAGATCCTGACCAATCTGCTGGTCACTCTGGCTGTGGGCGGGGCTTATTTCTATCTCACCCTCCCCGCCCTCAACCTCCAGTCCAACGATTTTACAGCTTCATGATCCTGCTCTGCGTGGTCTATGTGGTCTCAGCCCTGATCACCTCCGGCTTCAGGGGCAGAAGGAGGCTGTCTCACCCAAGGAGCAGATCCGGGAGTATTTCCGTTTCATCAAGCAGCAGTGCCTGCCGGTGGGCGTGCTCCTGGTGGTCCTGCTGGCTGCCGCCATGGTGGGCCAGGTGCTCTCCATGCCCATCCTCCGGGCAGGAGCCTATCGGGACCTGCTTACGGTAGAGGATGGCGAGTTCGCCCAGGACATCGGCCAGATCTCCTTCAATGAGATCCCCACTCTGGACCGGAACAGCGCCGACTATTTGGGCGACCGCCAGATGGGCACCCTCAGTGACATGGTCAGCCAGTTCGAGTACTCCTATGACTCCACCCAGATCAACTATCAGGGCCGCCCGGTCCGGGTCGCCCCCATCGCCTATGCCGATCTGGTCAAGTGGTTCACCAACCGGGGCAGCGGCCTGCCTGCCTATGTGATCGTGGACATGGTGACCCAGGAGGCCAAGGTGGTCCGCCTTTCAGGGGGATGAAGTACTCCTTCTCTGAGCCTCTCAACCGCAATATCATGCGCCATCTGCGCTTCCAGTACCCCACCTTCATGCTCTCCACCCCCAGTTTGAGATCGATGAGGAGGGCCAGCCTGGTGGATCGCCCCCGGATCATCAAGACCATCGGCCTGTTCGGTGGCACTGACATCAAGGGCGCCGTGCTGTGCAACGCCGTCACCGGAGAGAGCCAGTATGAGGAGGTCCCCGCCTGGGTGGATAATGTGTACACTCGGAGCTGATCATGGAGCAGTATGACTACCACGGCACCCTCATCAATGGCTTCATCAACTCTATACTGGGCCAGCGGGACGTGACCGTCACCACAGGGCTCTAACTATATCGCTCTGAATGACGACGTGTATATGTATACCGGTGTCACCTCCGCCAACGCCGACCAATCCAACCTGGGCTTCCTGCTGTCCAACCAGCGCACCAAGGAGACGAAGTTCTACAACGCCCCGGCGCCACTGAGCGGGCCGCCCAGGCCTCGCGGAGGGCGTGGTCAGGACCTGGGGTACACCGCCACCTTCCCCATCCTGCTGAACATCGCCAACGAGGCCCACCTGGCCCATCCCCGGGACGCCGCCAACCTGGTCAGGCTACGCCATGGTCAACGTGGCCCGGTACGACGTAACCGGATGGTTCGCAGGGCCATCCGGGGTGTGGCGACCCGAGCTGCCCCAGACCACAGCCTCCGGCTCCGTGGCCGAGATCTGCTCCGCTGTGCTGGAGGGCAACACCTATACTTCATCCGTCTGGAACAGGAAAGCGTCTTTTACGCCCTCTCCGCCGCCGAAAATCCCCTGGCGGTGATTCTGAACCCCGGCGACCAGGTGACCATCACCCATGCCGCCTCCGACACGCCCGCCTCCATCCTGGACGGCTACACCCTCCGTGGACGGCAAGGCCCAGTCCCAGGCCGTGCTCCCCACCCCTCAGGAGGAGGAACCCTCTCCGGAGGACGTACCCGCCCCGCGGCATGATGCTCAGACTTCTCTGATTTTCCCTCCGGCGGCTACATTCGCCCGGCTTCCCACGCCGCCGGAAGCGCGTGACCCCGCGCCCAGGACACTTTGGCGCAGTTTTAAGAATTCCTTTAAAGTTTTTCATTCCCTTTCCACAGAAAATATGCTATTATACTGGCAAAGCCGGACGGATCTGACCGTCCAACCACTGGAAAAAGGCGGGATCATTTTGAGCATACATTTGACGCGCTGGTCGTGGGCGCCGGCTATGCCGGTTCGGTCTGCGCCCGGCAGCTGGCCGAGGGCGGAAAGCGGGTGCTGGTCCTGGAACGCCGGGACCACATCGGCGGCAACGCCTACGACCGCCTGGACAGGGCTGGGGTGCTGATCCACCAGTACGGCCCCACATCTTCCACACCAACAACAAGCGGGTCTTTGACTGGCTCTCCCGGTTCACGGTCTGGCGGGACTATCAGCACCGGGTCCTGGCCAATCTCCCGGACGGACAGGGCGGGCGCCAGACCTACCCGTCCCCTTCAACCTCACTTCGCTGGAGACCGCCTTCGGCCCGGCGGAGGCGCACGGCTGGGGCAAAAGCTCATTGCCGCCTATGGGGCAGAAAAAACCATTCTGGAGCTGCGGCAGGCCCGGGACCCGGAGATCGCCGCCCTGGCGGATTATGTGTATGAGCACGTCTTTGTTCACTACACCATGAAGCAGTGGGGCCAGACTCTGAGGAGATCGACCCCAATACCACCGCCCGGGTACCGGTCTTTCTCTCCGTGACGACC
>SCPP01000258.1_pt1 | contig 20541 bp, 34 predicted proteins | sample 6106811 | NCBI WGS metagenome assembly SCPP01 (sample SAMN10720449, study PRJNA508395) | human gut metagenome | isolation source: Participant 2 stool, 15 month | host: Homo sapiens | collected 2018
GTCTATATTAGACTACGAACTAATGACGTGTTTGCAAGAAAAATTGTGGAGCTTTTCGTGATGGAAAGTGTTGTTATAATGCGCGTTCATAACACAAAGACTAGCAGAAAGAGGTGAGGTCCATGACAGACAAGCGAGGAGATTTGCAGATGAATACTTAATCGACTGTAACGCCACAAAGGCGTACAAGGCGGCATACCCTAGCGTAAAAGATGAAACCGCGAGCGTTAATGCATCAAGATTGCTAAGTAAAGCTAAGGTTAAAGAATATATCGATAAGAAGCTTAGTGAAATAAGTTCTGCAAAAATTGCGGACGCTACAGAGGTCATGGAGTACCTGACTTCTGTATTGCGAGGCGAGTCTCGCTCCGAAATCGTTGTGGTTGAAGGTTGCGGAGAGGGTGTTTCATCTGCACGAAGCATAGAAAAAGCACCTGATGAAAAGACCGATTAAAAGCAGCGGAAATGCTGGGAAAAGATACGGGCTTTATACTGACAAAGTAGATTTGGGCGGTGCTGTATCGATTGTAATTTCAGGAGAAAACGAAATTGAGGATTAGCAAAATTTATCTTCCAGATATCGTTGGAAAAGGATATAAAGAATTTTGGAATTATACTGGACGTTATCGTGTTTGCAAAGGAAGCCGAGCAAGCAAAAAGTCTAAAACAACGGCACTCAACTTCATATATCGCATGATGAAACATCCAGGCTCTAATCTTTTGGTTGTACGTAAGACGTATAGAACACTCAAAGATTCCTGTTTTACAGAACTTAAATGGGCAATTGAACGACTACAAGCGACGCACTTATGGGAGTGGAAAGAATCTCCATTGGAGTTTACATACAAGCCTACAGGGCAAAAAATATATTTTCGTGGGCTGGATGACCCGATTAAAGTCACATCGATAACGGTAGCAGTAGGAGCTTTGTGTTGGATGTGGATAGAAGAAGCGTACGAAATCAATAAAGAAGATGATTTTAATATGCTTGATGAATCCATACGTGGTCAGGTTCCAGAAGGGCTTTTTAAACAAATTACGCTTACGTTTAACCCGTGGAATGAAAAGATTTGGATTAAAAAGCGGTTTTACGATGTAGCTCCTGACCCAGATATACTTGCTATAACGACCAACTACATGTGCAATGAATGGTTGGATAGTGCGGACAAAAAAGTGTTTGAAACGATGAAACGTGATAACCCACGGCGCTATCAGGTGGCAGGGTTAGGGAATTGGGGCATTGTAGAGGGGTTGATATTCGACAACGTAGAAGAGAGGACCTTTGACTACACATCTGACAGTTTTAAGAAGGAGCACCCAGATTTAATATCAGCTTTCGGATTAGACTTCGGCTTCACCAATGACCCAACTGCTCTTTTTTGCGGGTTGGTAGATTTGCAGGCTCGTGAGATATACGTATTTGACGAGCTATATCAAAAAGGGCTTACTAATCGGCAAATAGCTGACAGAATTATTTCTATGGGGTACAGCAAGTCCGTGATAAGGGCAGATAGTGCAGAACCAAAGTCCATTGTGGAGTTGCAAGAGCTTGGGTTATCAAAAGTAAGGCGAGCACGTAAGGAAAAGATAGCATCAATAACGGTATTCAAAAGATTCAAGATTTTAAGATCATAGTTCATCCAAGATGTGTAAATTTTATTACGGAGATAAATAACTACACTTGGGACGAGGATAGATTTGGAAATAAAATTAACAAGCCTATAGATGATTTCAACCACTTAATGGATGCAATGCGTTATGCTATGGAAGATGTAGGAAACACTAAAACATTTAGCTTTGATTAAAAAGGGGTGAGAAAAATAATATTTAATCTAATATCGTGCGAAACAGAAACGACCAGAATTAATCACATCATAGAAACAGGCGCCAAAAATCGCTTGACTGATCTGCAATTTTTGCAACGTGAGATTTTAGAGTGGCGCAATTCGGCAGAACGTCAATGGCAGATAACCGGAGAGCGGTATTATGGTGGGGATCACGACATCATATTGCGTAAGAGAACCACCATAGATGAGGACGGCGATTTAAGAGAGGTTAAGAATCTTCCAAATAATCGAATCGTAGATAATCAATACGCAAGAATGGTAAACCAAAAGGTCAATTACTCTTTTGCAAAGCCTTTTAGCTTCGATACAAAAAATAAGACCTATGCAAAGATACTCAGAAAACTATTCAATAGCCGGTGGGACATTACCCTAAAAAATATTGCAGAAGACAGTTTCAATGGCGGGATAGGGTGGCTTTATGTCTATTATAATCCATCGGGAGAATTAACTTTTAAGCGCTTTGAAAGCTACGAGATTCGGCCGCTTTGGCAAGATTCAGAGCATACAAAACTCGATGCGGTTATTAGGTTGTACGAAATTGTTTTGTATGATGGTAATTTACCTTCTATTCAGGAGCATGTGGAAGTGTACACGAAAAAAGGGAAATATAACTATCTACTTAAAAATGGGGTTCTCACATCAGAAGAAGTTGCCTTCGAGCCGTACTTAACAGTGGGAGACAAAAGTTTTACATGGAGTACGATTCCAATCATCCCTTTAAGCGAAATAGTAAAGAGCAGCCTCTTATAAAAGCGGTAAAATCGTTGCAGGATGGAATTAATTTAATGCATTCCACATTTGAAAACAACTTAGAGGAGGATCCGCGAAACAGCATCATGGTTCTGGTTAACTATGACGGAAGAACCTTGGAGAGTTTCGGCAAAACTTGCGACATATGGAGCTGTAAAGGTTGTAAACACAGATGACAGACCGGGTGGAGATGTTAGAACTCTATCTGTTGACGTTAACTGCGAGAATTACAAAGCTATTGTTGACATTTTTAAGAAAGCCTTGATTGAAAATGCTCAAGGGTATGACGCCAAAGACGATAGAATGTCAGGAAATCCGAATCAAATGAATATTATGTCAATGTACTCTGACATCGATATAGATGCAACGGGCATTGAGGCGGAGTTCAGAGCAAGTATGGAACAGCTCCTATGGTTTATAAATGCACATTTAAAAATTCGGGGCAGGACGATTATTCTAATGAAGATATTCGCATTATTTTTAACCGCAATGTTCTAATGAATAACTCTGAGCTTATTGACCAGTGCCAAAAATCCGAAGGGCAAATCAGCCGCAGAACGATACTTTCTAAACATCCATTTGTTGAGGATGTAGATGCAGAACTGGAACAGCTAAAAGCAGAGCAGCAAGAAGCACAAGAAGATCTGTACAGTAACGCCTTTGCAAAGCAATCTGAGCATGAGGGTTTAACTGATGAGCAATAGTGAATATTGGAGAAAACGGTTTGAGCAAGTCACAGAATCAGAACTAAAAAAAGCGGATATGTATCAGGAAACTCTAGAAAGAGAGTACCAAAAAGCAATTGTTCAGATTCAAAAGGATATCGATACTTGGTATAACCGCTTTGCAAAAGATAATAGAATTACGTATGCAGAGTCTAAACGATTGCTCAATAGCAAAGAACTACAAGAGTTAAAGTGGACCCTAGACGACTATATCAAGTATGGTGAGGAAAATAATATAAACGGCAAATGGGTACAGCAATTAAAAATGCTAGTGCGAGGGTACATATTAGTCGCTTAGAGTCACTGCAAATTCAACTACAACAACACGCCGAAGTTGTGTTTGGAAATCAGCTTGATGACCTTGATGGTGTACTACGTGATATCTACGAGAGCGGATACTATCACTCTATTTTTGAAATACAAAAAGGTCTGGGTTTGGAAAGTAGTTTTACAAAGTTAGACACAGCCCGTATCAACAAAGTTCTATCAAAGCCGTGGGCAGACGATGGTCGTGATTTTTAGCAAACGAATTTGGAGTAATAGAACAAAGCTGATAAATGAGTTGCATACTGGCCTTACACAAGCTTTGATACGTGGTGAGCCTGTTGAAAAACTTGCTAAACGGCTTTCAGAACGATTTGACGTAAGTAAAAATAGGGCAGTGGCATTGGTTCAAACAGAATCCGCTTACTTTGCTAATGCGGCTCAGCAAGACAGCTTTAAAGAAATAGGTGTTGATAAGCTGGAAATTGTCGGAACTCTTGACGGACACACTTGTAGTACTTGTGGGGCGATGGACGGCAAGGTGATAGACGGGAGCGATGCAAAACCTGGAATTACTACGCCGCCGTATCACACACGGTGTCGTTGCTGTACTGCTCCTGCTGTTGACGAAAAGATTGGAGAAAGAGTTGCAAAAGATGCAGGTGGTACAAACTACGGAGTGCCTGCGGATATGACATTCGAGCAGTGGTATGAGAGTACGTTAAAGGCAAAGGGGCAAGTAATGTTGAAGGTAATAATAAAAATCGTCTAAAAAATGTCTAGATTATTCAGATAAAAAAGCGATAATGAAAAAGATAAGAGAATTCGAGAGCAGCGTGTTAGATTTAGATTATGAGCGTAATATTTCTATATGTAAGGACGGCTCTGTTTGGGTAACAGAAGGTGACAGCGCTAATGTATTCCCTGGTCTGATTGAAACGATGACAGAAGGAACTACGCTAAAAGGCTCTTACTCTTACCACAATCATCCAAAAAATGAAACATATTTTTCTTTCAGCGCGGATGATGTTGCTTTTTTTATTTCTTACGGAGAGCACTTTGCAATGGCTTCTGACCATATGTATGAATACTTTATGCAACGGCTTGACGATACAATAGAGATGGCGTATGATGATGTTAAATACCTGTTTAAAGATATCAAACTACGCATACAAGAGAATTGACTTTAATGGAAAAATAGACCCTGACATGGATGAATACCATGCAACGATGGAAGAGGTGCAGCAAAGGTTGCATTTTAAATATTGGAGGGTAAAGAAATGATGAAAGAATCTGCAAAAGGTACACCTGAGTATGAGCAATATAAGAAAGAATTCATAGCCTTATGTGAGACTTATGACCGATTAGAAGAAGAGTGGTATAAGGAAAATCCGAATCCTAATGCTCATCTCAAAGGTAAAGACGAACCAACACCGCGCCATATAAAATGGAATGTAACCAAAAATAAAAGAGCTGCAAAAATATCATATGTTATTTGAGTAGAAACCGCCTGTAAACACAGAGCGGATTTTTTATACCCAATTGTCCTGGACATGACATTAAAGGTCTTATTTTTATGTAGAAAATTAGCCGTTGCGCGCGGAGAGAAAGAAAGCGCACCGCAGGATTGGTACAGGCCAAGTAAAAATAACGGCGGTAGAAAGGATTTTATATGTTAGAGTGGTTAAAACAATTTTAGGTGATATGTACACAGAGGGATATTGACAGACAAGTATCAACTGAAATTGGGAAAAACTTTGTCTCTAAAACAGATTTTTCTGTTGTAAAGGAAGCAAAAAAGCAGTTAGAGGAAACAGTAAAAGAAAGAGATGCTCAGCTGGATAAACTTTCTAAAATTGACACGGAAAGCCTACAAGCAACCATTGAAACTCTAAAAACGAAAATCAGGCAGCAAAAAAAGTATGAAGCTCAGTTAAAACAGCAAAAATTGAACATGCGGTAACAATGGCGCTTACGTCGGCAAAGCGAAAAATCTAAAGGCTGTAAAAGCTTTGCTCGATTTAGAAAACGCAGAGATTCAGGAAGATGGTACTGTAAAAGGGCTGCTAGAGAACATTGAAACTCTAAAAGGTGCAGAGGACAGCAAGTTTCTATTCGAAACAGACGAGGCACAAAATTCACAGGCATTGAGCCGGTGCAAGGAAGAGATGGTCTTCCTCTATCCGCCATTACTGCAGAAACATCTTATGATGATATTTGTGCAATGATGGAAAATAAAATTTAAAGCGAGGTTTAGTAAATGGCAAAATTCGATTCAAAAACATTTAATCCGGTGGCTTTTGGTAAATACATGAAAGCGATCGAAAATCCAAAGTTAAACAGACTGAGACAGTCAAGAGCGGTCGCAAGAGACAGCCGACTAGTTGAAACATTTAAGACAGACAGTCAAACCGGAACGGTATACGCAACGCTTCCATATTTCGGCTTGATTGGTGGGGCGCCTCAGAACTATGACGGTGCTACTACACTAACCAAAGAAAGAACCACCTCTTTTGAGCAAGGCGTGTTTACGTTTGGTCGTATGAAGGCATGGACAGAAGGTGACTTTAGTTATGATATTACCGGCGGTGTTGATTTTATGGCTAATGTCCGCAGTCAAATCATGGACTACTGGAATGAAGCTGATCAAGACACAATGCTGGCTATCTTAGAAGGTATTTTCTCAATGAAAGATACTAACTATAACAAAGCAAATCAAAACTTTGTAGCAAATCACACACTGGACATTTCTGCTTCCGGTGACACCGCAACTACGGATGACATGCTGATTAGTGCAACTTCATTAAACTCTGCTATCAAAAGCATGTGGTGACCATAAGTCTAAATTTAGCTTAGCGCTTATGCATAGTGCAGTAGCGACCAATTTGGAAAACCTGAACCTGTTACAACATTTGAAGTATACTGATGAAAACGGCGTTCAAAGAGACCTTGAACTTGCAACATGGAATGGTAAACTCGTTGTTATTGATGACGCAATGCCTACCAAAGAGGAAGGCTCCGCGAATAAGCATACGCTGTACACCACATACATTCTTGGTGATGGTGCTTTTGGCTGGGAAGATGTTGGTGCAAAAGTACCATATGAAATGGTGCGAGACGCCTTTACAAATGGCGGTGAGGACTCTCTGGTAAGCAGGCGCCGCACAGCTGTGTCTGTCGCAGGTATTTCATACAAAAAGCATCTCAAGCAAGCAACAGTCCCACAAATGCCGAATTGAAGAAACCTGAAAACTGGGAACTTGTAAATGACGGTACAAATGCCATTAATGACAAAGTAATTCCAATGGCCAGAATCATTTCAGAGGATAGGAAAGGTTGATAACGATGGCGGCATTAGAACTGATGGAATCTGTAAGAAAAAAACTAGCGTTATATGGCTATAAGGATGTTGATTCTTATAGCATTGAAAGTAGTATTGATGCTGCGATACAAGCAATCTTTAATTTTGTAACATTAAGGAGCTTCTCCCGAACTGAACTACGTTGTGGTTAATATGGCGTGCGGGGAAGTAATGTATGGTTTGAGTTTCTCTAATGGTGATGCAGTGAGAGCGCTCAAAGTGTGGCATCCATAAAGAAGGAGATACACAAGTTAATTTTGTGGCGGAAGCCACCCCACACAGAAAAAGATATCTTGATTCAATCTCTTAGAACTCTGCCGTATGATGACCTAATTGCTTTTAGGAGGTTAAGATGGTGACAGCTAGACAAGCGATAGAGTACTTATACAGAGGTTCGTGCGATATCTTTGTTAAGGTATACGAAACTGACGAAATTACACATATCATCCTCAGAAGAAAAAGATCATTACGGGACAACCTTGTAGAATATATTATAAGAGCATACCAGCTACCAGTGGTGATAAAGTAGCCTCAATCACACAGTCTGTAAAACTTTTCTTGCACCGGAAATAAAAGTTCCGGAAGGTTCTAAAATCGTCGTTACGCAATGCGGTGGAACAACAGAGTATAAAAGTTCTGGCAAGCCTGCAGTGTATCCGACTCATCAGGAAATAGAGCTTTCTCTATTCGACAAGTGGGCATAAAATATGAGTAGATGGGGAAATGTTGATTTTGAAGCTTTATTAAAGTTACAAAAATCTAGAAAGTGGCTGCGAGTGTAGATGACCTGTGTGTTCGATGTACGCAGAAGCTTGCGGCACAGCTAATAAATACGGTTATTAAGAGGACGCCGGTGAAGTCGGGTGCTTTACGGCGGGGATGGATGGCGGGTAAGTCTTCAATGAGTAGTGGAAAAGCTGCGACTAAGACCACTATGCAGGTTTCAAGAAAAGGAACATCGTATGAAATAGTTGTGTTTAATAGTGTAAATTATGCCTTATGTTGAATATGGTCATAGACAAGAGCCAGGGCGGTATGTGCCCGCGATAGGTAAGCGATTAAAATTCTTGGGTGAAAGGACAGTTAATGCTGAAAATTTCAGAGCAAGAGCTTGAGGCAGCTGCTCCTAGAATCATTAATAGGTTATTAAAACCGTATATGGAGGATATATTTAAAGTATGATAAATGAAGTTGTAGATTCAATTGCCATTTCTCTTTTTCAAGAGTTTGGAGAGGAATACAGTATATACACAGATACGGTAGAACAAGGCTTACAGGAGCCTTGTTTTTTTATTGCAGACCTTACAACAAATATAGACTACTACTTAGGTTCAAGAAAAAACAACCTGTGTGCATTTGACGTGCACTATTTCAGCAAAGTAAAAACGCAGAGAGATGTACTTGATGTATCAATGAGGTTGCTAGAATGCTTAAAGCTAATCACTTCTGCTGACGGTAACCGCTTTTTAGGAACAAGCATGCATACAGAAAATGCAGACGGTGTTTTGCATTGCTTTGTGAATTATAATTTTGTGACCTACGAGAGTGAAAAGCTGGATAATGCCATGTCAGATGTCAAAATAAAGCAAGGAGTTGATGGCGAAAATGGCCGTAGTTAAAACGAAAGAAAAACAAGTGGATGATATTCGCTATGCGAAAGAACAGCTTTTGAAAGCGAAACGATTTAGAGATAATGTAGACATTCTAAACGTTGTTTTAGATGAATATAGCGTTTATACAGTGAAAGAAACAGAAAAATTGATTATTAATTTTTTGAGAGGTAAGGTGAGATAATGGCACTAGGTGGAGGAAACTGGACAACTCAGAATAAAGTACTCCCGGGTACTTATATTAACTTTGTTAGTTCTGCATCCGTCAGCTCCGCTGTCAGCGACAGAGGTGTTGTGGCAATGCCTCTTACAATGGAGTGGGGCGTGGATGGCGATGTTTGAGGTAACATCAGAAATGCTTCAAAATGAATCTTTGAAAACCTTTGGGTACCCATACAACCATGCAAAATTGAAAGGCATCAGAGATTTGTTTTTGCATGCAAAATCTGCATATTTTTATAAGCTAAACAAAGGGGTAGCAGCTACTAATAAATACGGAACTGCAAAATGCACCGGTGCTTTAGGTAATAAGATCCGTATTTCTGTAGCAACCAACGTGGATGAACCTTCAAAGTTTGACGTAAAACAGTCTTTGATAATGTAGTAGTAGATGAGCAAATTGCAATTACAAAGCTGAAATCAAAGATAATGACTTTGTGAAATTTTCACCCGGTTTAAATTTAGAGGCAGATGCTGGCACACCAATGTCCGGTGGTACCAATGGCGGTGAGGTAACAGGTACTGAATATCAAAGCTTTTAGATAAAATTGAATCCTACAGCTTCAATATTCTTGCTTGTCCAGCTACAACAACAGAAATTAAAAAGCTGTTTGCTGCGTTTACAAAGCGCTTACGAGATGAAGTGGGCGTGAAGTTTCAAACGGTTTTACATCAGTATAACACTGCAGACTATGAAGGTATCATAAGCGTTGAAAATGACGTTGCGGATTCAGACGCACAAGTATCTGATTTGGTGTACTGGGTAGCTGGCTTACAAGCAGGATGTGCTGTAAATAAATCTACAACAAAATGAAATTTACGATGGCGAGTATAGTGTGAAAATGGATTACACTCAAAAGCAATTGGAAGACGCATTGCAAAACGGAAAATATATTTTGCACCGAGTAGGTAATGGTGGAAGAGTGCTTGATGATATTAATACCCTGGTTACTCACACAAATGAAAAAGGAAAAGATTTTTCTCGAAATCAAGTCATCCGAGTATTAGACCAAATTGCAGTTGATACAGCTCTTATTTTTAACAATAGATTTTTAGGTAAGATTCAAAATAACGAAAGTGGTCGTACAAGTTTTTGGAGTGCTCTGGTAGATCACCATAAAGAACTGGAAAGATTGCAAGCTATTGATGCTTTTGATACCAGCAATCTTGTGGTGGCACAAAGGAGATAGCAGACAGTCCATCGTTGTAACTGATATGGTAAAAGCCTATCGACGCCATGACTCACTTATACATGACAGTGACAGTAAACTAAAAGGAGGACAAAAGAATGGCAAGAAATGTTATGCATGCAAAAGATACTGTTAGTGCATCATTGGCAGAGTGCTATGTAACTTTGGAAGGAAAGCGCTATAATTTGATGCAAGCCATTAACCTTGAGGCTAACTTTGAGAAAAATAAAACAGAAGTGCCAATCTTAGGGAAAACCGGAAAAGGCAATAAAGCTACAGGTTGGACTGGTACAGGATCCGCGACTTTTCACTATAATACCAGTGTTTTTCGTATGCTTATGTATCGATATAAAGAGACTGGGGAAGATGTTTACTTTGATATTCAAGTGACAAACGAGGACCCAACCAGTGCTGTAGGAAGACAAACTGTAATTTTAAAAGATTGCAACGTTGACGGTGGTATCCTTGCAAAGTTTGACGCAGATGCAGAGTACTTAGATGAAGATATGGACTTCACATTTGAAGATTTTGAAATTCCTGAACAATTTAAGTTGTTACAAGGTATGGAACAATAGAAAGGTTGATGAAATGTATGGCAAAAAATTTAGCGGCGTTTTTAGCGCAAAATGTACAGAAAACAGAAAATGTGAAATTCGTAGCATCAAAAAGAATTGTGGAGGATGGAAAACCCGTTGAATGGGAAATCAGAGCTATTTCACCAGGAAAAGATGATGCTTTAAAAAAAGCTTGCACAAAACAGATTCCAGTCCCGGGTAAAAAGAATGCTTTTACACCAGAGCTAGATATGTACTTATATTTAGGTAAGATGGCTGCAGCATGCACTGTATACCCAGACTTAGCAGACGCAGAACTTCAAAACAGCTATGGCGTGATGGGTGAAGATGCATTGTTAAAGGAAATTTTGAACATCGGTGAGTATAATAATTACCTATCAAAAGTACAGGAAGTAAACGGCTTTGATACCACAATGGACGAGCTTGTTGAAGAAGCAAAACTAATTTGCGACGGGGACAGTGACGCAAATATTGCATACTATTGTTTGCATAAATTAAAATTCTACCGTCGCAGTATATGGAACTTGATAGATATGAAAAGGCTTTTGTGATTGCAGCCATTCAAGTCAAAGTCAATAGCGATAAAAAAGAAGCACAGCGTGCGAAACCTAAACGCAAATAATTGTTTATTTCCTGTTTTTCTTATATAATATATATTATTATATTTAAAGGGAGAAAGAATTATGAAAAAAGTATGTTTAGTTTTGGCAGCTTGTGCTGTAGTATCAGCCGCTTTAGTAGGTTGCGGAAGTGGCTCCTCTACTGAGAGTCAAAGTGCAGTTACTTCGGATAATGCGACTGCGAGCAATGCAGTTGAAAGTAAGACTCAAGAGGAGACAAGCAAAGTGACCGACAATGACTCGGAAAACGCCGCGGAGATGACGCTGGACTCATATGTGAAAAAATTTGAAGATGTTGGTCAGACCGTAAAAGTAGAAGAGCAAAGCCATACTACGAAATGGTTGGAGCAAAAGATGGGGTTATGTTCTATCTTGGAAATTCACCTGTGAAAATATATCAGTACGAATCGATTGAAGTATTGGAAGCGGCAAAACAACAATATGCTGTGATTTCTGATATGCCTCAAAACGGCGTATTTATACTGGATACGAATAGCGAAATAGCAAAAGAAATTTTAATTCAGAAAACAAATAAATTGTTTGATTAAGCATTATACAGAAATGTATAGTGCTTTTTTTATACTTTATACGAAAGGAGGGGTTGATATAGCGACAATCCAAACTGCAATACAAATTACAGACAGAGTGACCCGACCTTTATTTGGTAAACCTATACCATATGTGGTATCTGAGATACAGCGTCGCATCAAAGAAGCTTTATTGCAAGACGATAGAATAAATGGTATTGAGAATTTTATTGTAACCCGCAACGGAAATAAATTGCTTGTATCATTTGATGTATCCACAATAAAAGGAGTTATTTCCGTCACCAAGGAGGTGGTTGTTTAATGTATGAATCTCAAACGTTTGATGTACTATTAAAACGAATGCTGGATAAAATTCCAAATAGTTTAGATAAACGTGAAGGCTCTATTATCTATGATGCATTGGCTCCTGCTGCAAATGAACTTCAAAATGCATATATTAATCTTGATATTATGATAAATGAAGCGTATGCAGACACAGCGTCTAGGTACTATTTAATTAAAAGAGCTGCAGAGAGAGGGTTACTTCCTTATTCTGCAACAAAGGCAATCGTAAAAGGTGAGTTCAACATGAACGTGCCAATTGGGGCGAGATTTTCTCTGGAAGATTTAAACTATATCGTTCGAGAAAAAATCAGCGAACATGTTTTTAAGTTAGAGTGTGAGCAGGAAGGGGTAAAACCAAACAGTTATTTAGGAACGCTAATTCCTATCGAGTATATTGAAGGTTTAACCAAAGCAGAAATTACGGAACTGCTCATCCCCGGCGAAGATGAAGAGGACACAGAACACTTTAGACAAAGATATTTTGACAGTCTGGACAGTAAGGCATTTGGCGGAAATCAGAGAGACTACAAAGAGAAAACCGAAGCCATTCCAGGCGTGGGTTCTGTAAAGGTGTATCCTGTCTGGAAAGGGGGCGGAACTGTAAAACTGGTTATTACCAACAGTGAAAACAAAAAGCCTTCTCCCACTTTGGTGGAACAGGTGCAAACTGCCATTGACCCAGTGCAAAATCAGGGGCAAGGTTTGGGTATTGCTCCCATCGGGCATGTGGTAACTGTTCAAGGTGTCACAGAAACTGCTGTAAACATTACAACAAAAATTACATATCAAGATGATTGGAACTGGTCCGCAATTGAAGGGTACGTTAACAGTACGATAGATGCTTATTTTTCGCAATTAAACGCGAACTGGGCAGACAATGAAAACATCGTTGTTCGTATCAGCCAGATAGAGTCCGCTTTACTTGGAGTGACAGGTGTGCTTGATATCACAGGCACAACGCTGAACGGTGCGGAACAAAACCTTGTAATAGATGCAGATAGCATACCCAAAAGGGGGACTGTCAGTGCAAGCTAAACAAATTGATATGATGCGCAAAGTGCCCGATGTCCTAAAAGATGTCAGAGAAATCAAAGCACTGATGCATACGGAAAACAGCGAGATGAATCTGCTCAGCACCGCATTGGCGTTGTATCTGAACAACACGTTTGTGGATTCGGCAGACGAGTACGGTATTGGTCGTTGGGAATCCATATTGCACATTCTGCCAAAGCTGACCGACACTCTTGACGAAAGACGATTTCGCGTATTGTCCAGAATCAACGAGCAGCTTCCCTTTACATTACGTTCGTTGGAGCAACAGCTTTCCACCTTATGCGGACCTGAGGGTTATACGGTTGAGCTGTTCCACGAACAATATTTACTTAAAAGTTCGAGTGGAGCTGACGGCAAAATCAAAATTGGAGGTACGTGCTTTGCTCAATCGTATTGTACCTGCCAACATGGTGATTGATTTGGATTTATTGTACAATCAGCACAGCGATTTTGACGGATTGACACATGAATAACTGTCTGTTTATACACATCAACAACTGAGAGATGAGGTGATTAATCATGGATAATACACCAAACATAAACTTAAAAACCAAAGCCGGAGGATTACTATAACATAAAGGATCATAATGACAACTCTGACATTTTGGATACGAAAATTAAAGAGCTGGATGCCGGCAAAATTGGCAAAGATATGATAGGTCAAAACAACGGCGTTGCGGGAGTATCGGCTCGGGGAAAATTACTCCCATGCCAAGCGCTGCCGATACAGGGCTGTACCTACTTCCAGAACCATTAATACAAAGCCTTTATCTGCCGATATTATCTTAAAAGCAAGCGATGTGGGCGCAGTGGATGCAACACAGGTAAATGTTCCAAACGGTGTTGCGGGTATCGGTTCCGACGGTAAGCTCCATCAAGTTCCCTCAGCTGAAAAATTAAGCGGCGAGCTTTTTATCATTTCCGCAACGCAGCCTCCGTACAGGAGGGAAAAATATGGTTGAAACCAATTACTTAGGAGGCGCTTTATGGGCAGCTGGTTAGCAACAACATCTATGGGAAACAGCCCTGTAGTCAATGTTGAAGTATGGAACGACGGAACTTCCAGAAATGGAACTGTTGTCACTGCGCATGTAGCCCTGTGTTTGAAAGCAATTCAAGGGCAAAGTTGGTGGGGTTACGGCGTAAATGTGAGCTGGGGTTGGTATGACGCCGCAGGAAAGTGGGTTCAGGGGCAGGATGTGGTTATGAAGTCCAACCCGAAACACAATGGGGAGATACTTGGTACTGGGTGAATTTTACTGTTGATACGGGCAATTATGACGCAGGAGCGCTGAATACTTCGTTTTGTATATATTCCAATACGGGAATATGGGGAACTGCGTGTTCACCGCAGTTTGGATATGATTCGGGATATGTAGCTCCCTTGCGAGGAAATGTAACTGTGGAGATTCCTCCTCCCAACACAGACGTTTGGTTTGAATCTATAAATATCAATTGGGACTCTTTCAACGGGGGAACTTCTGGGATTGACCACTACGATATTTTAAGAAAGAGGGGGACACATGGAACGGCACTTACGAGTCTCCTTCCTGCATCGGGCAAGTGTGGTCTTCGGGCAATCACGGCACGTTCCGATGGAACGGTTTGCCACATTTTCCTATGTATTACTTAAAAATGTAAAACAGGAAAATATTTAGATGTAGTGGATGGCATATTCAAAATGACCAACGCGTTCAAACCTATCCGTTTAACGGATTACAAGCGCAACGTTGGGGGTTTGAGTCCATTCCCAATATGGAAAACGGATATTACTTACATCCGGACTGTACGTATAATGCTATGATTCATACAGTAAATGCTGCAACTACAAGTGGTACAGAATTATGTTTATGGACATATACCGGAGAACCTACAACTCAATGGTTAATCGAGCCAACCGGAGATCCCGATGATTCGGTATACATAAGACTTGCAGCTAATACAGAACAGGTGATAGATGCTAATGTTGATACCGGTGGCATAACCATTTGGGAATTTTATGCTCAAGATAATCAAAAATGGATACTGGAAGATGCTTCCGACGCTTGGCGTGGCAGGTGGTTTCAATTTAACGTAGTGGCGGTTGCAAATGACGGAAATAAATCAGACCAAAGCACTTTTATAGGCTCATGGCGTAAAAATCAGCGTCCCACACCTGCATTGAATCCGTCAGCAACGCCAAATCCTGTTAATTTTGGGAAACCTATCAGCTTTACTTGGGATGACAGCACAGATGGTGATCTTAGAGCAAACAATAAGTATGAGATAGAGTTAGAACGCAGCAGAAATGGCGGTAATTATGTAAAAGTAGGTGACTCTTTGTACAGCAATACCAACTCAATTTCCAACTATACAGGCTACATAAGTTATGCTATGCCGGGTGATCTGTTTCGATTTCGTGTCAGAGCATATGACTTTTTTGACATCTCTTCTGCCTGGTCCGTATATGGGACATTTGAGATACAAAAGTCAGGTATTAACTACCCAGTGGGAGAACAGTGGAAAGGTCATTATGTGTATGCGGCTGTAAACGGAACATGGACGATGTGTCAGGTATTCACTGTTCCGAAAACCAATGGGAACAATGTATAATGCAATAAAGAGGAGTAAACATGCAACTATCAGTAATCGATGTAAGTGAACATCAAGGAAACATTAACTGGGAAAAGTAAAAATGCAGGTGTAGTCGGTGCCATGATACGTACTGGTTATGGCGTAAGCTCTCCAAACCAGGTAGACAAGCAGTTTTATAATAATCTATCTGGCTGCAAAATCGTTGGTATGCCTTATGGATTTTATCATTATTCCTACGCTATGGATGTAGCAGGTGCGGAGCAGGAAGCAGACTTTGTCTAGAGCTTATCGCAGGAACTGCGCCGCAATACCTGTAGCATTTGACATGGAAGAAAACAGTCAAGCGGCATTAGGTAAAGCGGTATGTACCGATATGGCAATCGCTTTTTGCAACAAAATCCGTGCAGCAGGTTATCAACCTATGCTATATACAAACCTAAATTGGGCAACCAATTATATTGATATGGCGCATTGACGCGGCAGGCATAGACGTATGGTTAGCACAATACAACACACAGTGCGACTACAAAGGTGCGTATACCATGTGGCAGTATTCATCTAAAGAGGTCATTGACGGTATTACAGCCAACACCGCAGACATGAACTGGTGCTATAAGGATTACACCAACGGAGCCGCTCCCACACCTACACCACAACCGGAACCAAGTTATGACACATATACAGTTATGGCAGGGATACATTAAGCGGTATTGCTGCAAAGTTTGGTACTACTTATCAAGAACTGGCAGCAATTAACGGCATTACAGACCCGAATGTAATTCATGTAGGTCAAATTATCAAGCTCAAAAGAGATACAGCAAGCACACCACAAAGCGGTGACACCTACACAGTACAAGCAGGAGATGGGCTGATACTCCGGCAGATGTTAGACCTGATGACTATAGCGACTATAAGTATATGTATAATGAGGATGGTAACATCACATTTATGCCTCAGTCTGACGTGGCATTAGAGCAATTCTTCAGTCAAAGGCAGTAATGGAAATATACAGGTAGATAATAACGATACTGTTTTAATTGAGAAGAATTTGAAACTGAAAAATTTAAATGTGGATGCTGACAACAACATTACATTTGAAATAACCAAAGACTCAACGCTGGAAATTGAAGAGAACTTGGATATTAAAGGCAAAGTTGCAGTAAAGGGAATGCTTGCAGTTGCTGAAACAGGCAAGGTAATCATTGACACTAACGCTGCATTGGATGTCGCACCTAATATGAATTTTGAAAACAGGTACAATTTTAAATAATGGGGAACTTACCATTCCGGATTCTTCAACAGGTAATGGAACCATTGATGGTGAAGGTACCATAGAAAAAGTACATAATGCAAAGTATTTCGAAGCAAAAGAACCAACATGTGACGTTGATGGTAATATGGAATATTGGTACTGTGAATTTTGCGATAAGTATTACGCAGACAAAGATTTGACTCAAGAGATTTCAAAAGAAAATACTATTATAAAAGCGCTTGGACATAATTATGTGGATGGAAAATGTACTGTTGTGGTATGGCAGACCGAATTACAATCAAGGGTCAGGTAACCTTCCAACCGGATAATACAGAGGAACAAGACAATAGCGTGACAACACAAACCGGAGATGATAGCAATTTGGTACTGCCAATTATTATATTGTCCGCATCGGTATTGGTCTTGTCGGAGTATCTATTTATTTGAGCGAAACTACAGCAGATAGTTTTCATCATTGATCAGTTGATGTAATTAATAAAAAACAAAAGAAAACGTTTGGCGAAAATCAGTAAACATAGGTAATTTTGTTTTTTCAGTCAAGTGAAATTGATATAAGGAATACAGGTACACTTTGGACCTTAATTTATTTTAGAAAGGAATGGAAACATGAAAAGCAGAAAGAAATTTTGAGCATCTTGCTTACTCTCTGCATGATGTTCGCACTGGTACCTATGACGGCGTTGGCAGCAGAAGACGCTGCATTTGAAGTCATTGATACAGAAGGAAATGCAACCCAATTTACAAAATACAAGACGCACGTAAAGCTATGAAGATGGCTATACATTAAAACTTTTAAAAATTATTTTTCCACATCAAATTATAATTTTGGAATATCCATAGATGGCAAGGTATGTTACAATAGATTTGAACGGATATAGTGTAACATCTAATCAAAATAATGGATATGCTCTGAAGTTAGAACAGAATTATGGAGGCGTGATAATACTGTAACAATTAAGAATAGTGGAAGCAAACAGTCTGTTTTAACAAGCAGTGGTTATCAAATTACAACGAGAAGCGGAGATAGTAATTATACCCAGATTGTTAATTTAGAGGAGATATTGTACTCAAAAACTTAGACGAAACGAAAGAGCCTCTAGGGATTAAGTTGGGAACAGGTTCTAAATTATTAGATACAGAAAGTGCCCGCAATTTAATACCAAATGGTGGATTTTCAGTAAAAGAAGCAGATGGCAATAAGTACATTTTGGCTCTTATGCAAATGCGGCAGGCAAAGCAGGAGACGGCAACATAACATTGCTGCACGATTATAAAGGAAATGAAGCAATCAATTCCGGTTCTAAAAGTGCAGCTCTTGATTTAGACGGTCACACATACACTTATACCGGAAAAACCGCTGCAATTAATGTGAACTATCCGAATGTGGAGTTTACTGTAAAATGGCAAGTTGTTGCTACCGATGAAACAACCGATGGTGCTCATTTGATTGGTGCGCCAAACGAAAGCAATATGAACAACAGAAGCCTTACTCTTGACGGAGTGGAACTAACTGTTCCGGGGATGTATGTGGAATCATAACAAATGGAACTGAAACAGGTAATAAAGTGACACTTAAAATTCCACACTCAATGTGGAAAATGGCTTTGGCATTTACTTCCCATCGTCCGGTGAGGTAACAATTGACAATTCTGCTATTAATGCAAAACATGCCGGTGTGCAAGTTTGTTCAGGAAGTCTTACAGTAGCAGGTGAGACTGCAATTACAGTGACAGGTCAACCTCAGGAAAAACTGATGCTGACGGTCCCATCGCAGATGGTGCTGCTGTATCAATTGTAAATCGTGACGGATACAAGAAATTAGAAACTGTTAATATCGAAAATGGTGTTTTCAATTCCGCAGCAGATGTAGAAGCAGTTAAGGCGTATTCATTTAATAATACAGACAAAACTGAGAATGAATGGACTGAAGCAGGGAATGTTGTTGAAGTAACCGGCGGAAGCTTCTCTTCAAATATTGCAGAGAATATTGTAAACAGTGATATGCAAGCAACCACAATTTCCGGTGGTGAAACAAAATTTGTTGTTGGAAAAACGGCTGTAGAAAATGCAATTCAAGCATTAAAATCAGGTGATAAAATAACATTCACAAAAGTTGCAGATGACGCGGTTATTACAGTCCCTGAAAATGGAAATAACTAACAGCACAGGAAAAGATATAACAGTCAACGGTGATACCTTTGAAGTTGGCGAAACTGCAACTGCTCATGTGGGGATACTGAATATACAATTGACAAGGAAGCTACCTGCACAGAAGATGGAAGCAAGTCTATACATTGTACTACCCTGGCTGTACAGAAAGAAAGATGTACAAATCATTCCTGCAGCAACAAACGTTAGAAAGCAGGAAGCTACTTGTAAGGCAAGAGGGAATAAAAGCGCACCAGCATTGCACGGTGTGTGGTAAAGACTTCATTGACGTGGAAAAACTGTAGATGAGTTGAAGATTGCTAAGCTTGCTCATACCTATGTAGATGGAAAATGTACTGTTTGTGGTGAAAGTGATTCGAACTACAATCCCGGAACAACAAATCCCGAACAGATGACTCCTTCCCAGCCGAATGATACAAATAAAACCTGACAATAGTATGGACAACCCACAGACCGGAGACGGTAGTAATTTGACACTGCCGATTGTTCTGTTGTCTGTATCAGGTATCGGACTTTCCGGAATATTCATCTATATCAGAAAGAGAAAATGCAATAGATAGTTTTCAGAACAAAACGCCCCGCAATTTGCGGGCGTTTGCTTTATATTGCTTTACTGTTGCGCATCGTGGATTTTTTATTTTGAAGTTTTATCGCCTACATTTATGACAGATATCTTGTTTTAATATAAACTTATGCCAAAGAAATGAATTATATGTGAGTAAAAATCGATTTTTATACGTTTCTATTTGTATTATATTTTTATAGAGATATAAATAATGAATGATTTTAAAGTTATGATTCAAAGATGTTTTCCGATATCGCTAGAATTTGGATAACAATTCGTATCTCTGCCGGATAACCGAAAGCTGTGAGGATGATATATTGTTAGTGTTATTGATGGCAAATGAAATATTTTATGTGGACTATTCTTATGAAAACCTTTCTTTGAAGGTACAGGTTGGGAATTAGATTTGCTTATTGTTAAGAGATAGAAACGGTTGTGATTGAATACTTAAAAGCACTTGTAACCTGTTCGGAACTATTACAAACGAAAACAGAAGATAGCAACTTATCCATCATTATCTTCTGTTTTTCCCATCGGTATCCTAAATGATATATAATATGAATATTAGAATAGGCTTAATTGATCTACGGGCTGTTCTCGATATATTTAATAGTTTCTTTTTTATGATGTCAGGTAACTCCGGATATAAACGGAGAAGGTTCGGCGCCATAGGTAAGAACCAATTCTTCACGAGCTCTAGTCATTCCTAAGATAAAATAGGCCGTTCTTGAATATCGGCGGGATGCTTTGTAGATTCTAACGGTAATTTTCCGGACTTGATCCTCCAAACACAACAGGAAATTCAAGTCCCTTACTGCCATGTAATGTCATAAGATGTACAGCGCCTGATTTCCAATTTTGCGGTAGTACGGCT
>SCPP01000353.1_pt1 | contig 20484 bp, 32 predicted proteins | sample 6106811 | NCBI WGS metagenome assembly SCPP01 (sample SAMN10720449, study PRJNA508395) | human gut metagenome | isolation source: Participant 2 stool, 15 month | host: Homo sapiens | collected 2018
TTTGTAAATGTAACAAGAGAACCCACCACAAAATTACGTTCTGTATTTTCTCCGTACACTGCGCGGTTACATAAAGCGTTTATCTACCGAATTGAAATCTATGTACCCCGATTTACCGTCCAAAGCTTCGTCTTATTGTATTTAAGTCATTTTGTTCATTGTCTATCGTAAAATCGTAATTTGATGGGTGTGTATTTCAACAGTAATTTCTGAATTTGTTCTTGTTACTTTTCATACAAATTTGTAGCTTTGCCAACAGTTGACATCAAATATTCATATGTATCAAACACAGCCTGATTTTATTAAACTCAATCTCTTTATTCTCATTATACCTTACTAGTGAACCACCAATCGGGTTTCTGTATTCATATACAATTTCCCACTCATCATCATGTTTCATCATCATAGGGAATCTACGTTTCATATTTTTTTCTTAAAACAGTTGCTGCTTGAGTTATATCTGGTTGAAATAATAATTTTCCTATTATTAGATATTTGCCCAAATATGCTATTCCATACATATTGAAAATCATATGGAACTTCCCCAAATTTTGCATTTTTCTCAGAAACAAAACTCTGTAATTTATCCTTTAAATCAATGTTATTGCCCGAATAACTGCTTGTGATTAAACAAATCATATTCACTTTGATTCTTAGTTCCTATACTTGCTTTTAATGGTACACATTTATACATATTCAACATTGATGCCATTTGTAAACCTGCATTGTTATCTGCTCCGACAAACATATGTCTATCAGTTCGAAAATCCTTAATACTCTATACACATTATAATCTATGGTATTAGCATAAGTCTGCGCTGCTTCTGTCATATTAAATTCACAAAATGCTAAATATAAAATCAGATATAGATAATCTTAAATCCAAATCCGTTAGGACATTGATATATCCCATCCATATTTAATGCGTTATTCGTATCTGTATTCAATACAAATACAAATGGTATTATTCCGTAGTCATGCTGTCCATCTTATCTTTAAAGGCAACTTTATTCCACCTTGATTCTTCATCAAACACACTAATTGTCCTGTCCAAAATAGATATAATATCGTTTGTCCCTGTATATTCTTTTCCTGTACCTCTGATATTGCCTTATCCAAATCGTCTGTAAAACCCTCAGAATTTGATGATAGGTACTGCATATCTTGTATCTTCCGGCGCTTGCTCTGAAATAGATTTAAAGCTATCTATCCATTGCTTATCACCGTTTATGTCATATTCATACATAGAATATGACATATCAAATCCATTATCAAAATCTGCTATGATTTCATCATTGTCTCTATAACCAATCAAACAGTGAAAACCATTCTTCTCCTGTATTGCCTTATACAACACATTTTCATCTGTCAACAAACTTGTATCAATAATGTTCTCATTTGTTTATTTCATTGTCATTTTCTGCAAAGCTGCTGTTAGACTCATTAACATACAAAAGTTAATATAAATGATATTATCCTTTTCATTTGTTTCCTCCTCTTATTCCTCTACGCTATTACCTGTCAAATTAAATGCTTTTTATCAACATATCCTCTTGCATCTCCTATACCTACAACTATTTTCACTTTTCTGTTTCCTGTATTAGGATCCATAAAACATAACTCTTCTATAATCTTCACTCAATGCCGAAACATTCCTTCTCTAGCACTCCAAAGAAAAATGGGATGGAACGAACATCAGAAATATAATCATCTTCATTCAAGTATAACTCGTATATTCCTTGTCTGCATCAATTGTTTTGCATTCACTCCAATTATTTCTGGCGCATTTATCACACTATCATTTTATTTTCTGTTCAAATTCAAAACCAATAGTTCTTATAGGGATTGCCCTATCCATAGATGCAATATCTGTCACTATATCTATACTGTTAACACTATCTGTAACAGTATCATCTGTTATAGAATATCCTCCGTTATACAGCATTCCATTAAAATTGCCGTGTCATAATAAATTTTGCTTTCCACAAAATTTTCTTTAAGGATTGCCCATTCATCATTTACTGTATTATATTTTAATATATCGACATTTTCTTTTTCATTAGTTGCTGCACAATAGAAATTCCGTCATATACATCTCCACGTACATATTCACTCGTATAAGGCATAGATGATTTTTCGACCCAAACATCGTCATCAATGCATATACTTTATTAGAAAATCCGTTTCATCAGCACCAGCCATCACATATAATGTGTCATCTATGAAATATATCTGAGGATCAACTATTTTTGAATGGTAACTCCAATGTTCTAGACACAGAATTTGTTTCCACATTATATACTTCTATTGTTTTAAATATCCATATTCATTTTTCCACCTGCATATATATATCATTACCTAATACTGCTAATCCTGAGCGTTCTCCTATATTTAATTCTATGGACGAGAATGTTTGGTTTAATGGATTGTATTTTTGAATTTTCTTACTAAATTCACCATTTGATCGTCTTCCCCAACTAAATAAATTGAGTCATCAATAGAAATCGCGCTAAACTACTATTTATATCTAATTCCGACATTTCCACAGACCATTCTTTCTGGGTCATACACCTCAATGTCAGATATATTATTAAAGCTATTGTTAAGTCCACCTAAAGCATATATCTTGTTTCCTACTGTCGTCATTCTGATGTTTACATCTATCTTCAAACAAGTGATATATGTTTCCGATATGGTTTAAAGAGAATTTATATGTCCCGCCACTGAAATTTTATGTAGTAGTTCCCTGGTGCAAGTTGAATTTTATTTTCAACCGTATTATCAGATGCTGTCGAAAACCTATATAAATCACTCCGTATCAGACTCACTATATATACTATATTTCATCGAATTGTGTGATGAACCTGTAACCGAAATATATTATATTTACCTAAATCTGTTACAAATTTAAAACAGTCTATATCATCAATCCCTTCAAAATTTCTTGAATAATTTAATTTTTAATTTTCTGTGCTTCATCAAAATAATTAGAACATCATCGTTAACAGGAACATATGCAAGGCATATTCTCCCATTGACTATCATAGCTCAATGGGACGCTTACATGAATTGTATACGTTTTCCTCCTCTAGAAGCCTATCTAAACCATATGAGTATTTATCAACTCCTCCTTGGTCATAATATACACCGAGTTGCTTATTACCATATTTAAGACTAAATTCGAGTCCGTACCAATATGTATATGGTCTAAAAGAATAGATTGATGTCTTTTAGGGGTTGTGAAACCATCAACATCACCATAACCATTTATTGAGCCAACTACTGCTCCATTTTTAATTCAACTGTATGGGGACATCATCAATTCGATCTTTCAACGCTTCTTTTAAACATTAACTTCTGATCTGTACCCTTGGTTACTTGTCCGCCAAAAAATATATATATCCATTTGCTTCAACCATATTGTGACATGCTAGGACCACGTATAAGACGCAAGTCATACGTCCAACCTGATGAAACATAGAATCCACCTCCCGAATAAAACGCAGAGGTTGTGGCAGTTGATATATCAGAATTTTCTGGATGTCCTCCAGTCACATAAAACCCATCGTTGTTTCGCCCGCCGGCAAATAACCAATATAAACCAAGTTTTAAAGTCACGACTTATTACTGCATAGTCAACAAGTTCTCTATCATTCTATGAGTATCTATTGTATGAAAATCCTGAGAATCATAAATATACATGTCTGCACCATCAAAAACAACTATATTACTCTCATAGACCACTACTCTTTAGCATCAACAAATTCATCTTTAATACTAGTTATATAACTCCATGTTTCTGACTGTGTATTATACTTATATATCTTTTGAACTCTCGCCATTTTCAAATCCTGATATAATATATAATTCTCCGCCATATACAATGGAAGCATAGTAGTATTGTTACTTTAGAGCGATATAGATCATCCCATGAATCAGATATTGTATTATAGACATATATATCACTTACGGCTTGTTCATTTGCATCATATCCTGCACAAAGATATATTTTTTTCACCGATTGCTAATGCTGTATGTTTATATATCGTGATTTAGGCATCGGATACATCTGTACCAAATCTCCTTTGAAGTTAGAAATCTTTCACTTGTACGTACAGCGACCCCGTTTTCCTGTCCTCCAAAGTATATATCTGATTATTAACGACAGCATTTGCTATATAACTTCGTGCGCTTGTCATTGTACCGCAAGAAACCCATCCCGTTTCATAATTGCTATCTTCTGCGTTCAAAACATTTACTTCTTCATCTTGTATTTTGGAAAATTCATTTTGATCCAATGTCACATGATATGCTTCTAACTCATCTTCTGTCATATTATTTACAATATTTTCTTTATCTTCGACTGCTGTATTATTTAAAACTTTATCTGATTTATTGTTTTATCCATTATGGACACGGTCTCGTTTCAGAAGAATTTATATCAACATCATTTTTTTTCTGAACTATGGCTTTCGACTATCGATTCTATATATCGTTGTTTTCATCCGCTATTGATGATGTGTACATAATCATTACAAGAAATAACAAACTTACCATCTTTCTCATATCTTCATCCCTCCTCATCTTTCTATATCTATAAGCAATGATTTTTTAATATCCGGATAGAGAATATTTTTGCATAAATTATAAATATTCCAGGTTTTGCTGTCGGTCAATTGTCAACTCTCCTGTTTTTCATTTATAGAAACCCTTTGCTTGACGATTTAAAGACCATGATACTCCATCTACAATAAATTCAGAGTTATTCTCATCTTTCGCTAATACACTGTATGTATAATTCTTGCTCGCATTTTTGTTATCTGTGGATAAAGGTTCCTGATATTCTTATGCTATCTGTATCAATTTCCTCAATTTTATCAACACATAATTTGTCACTCGACGAGAAAATAATAATTTATATAATCACATTTTTCCGAAAATGGTGGTATATTCTGAGCCTCCTATTGTTTTTCCTGTATCTTTTTCTGATAATAGTATTGAATATGTATTAGTTGGTATATCAAGCACCATATTTATTGTATACCACTTAGAAATATCCTTCATCTGAAGCCATTTTCCATTAATGTCATTTAACTTATAGTACGTTCCATTTGAAAAATACTCAATATAATAAAGATTCTTTCTCAATCGTCCAGCCATGATAAATCCTGAAGCTGAAATATCTCTTGACTGTCTAAGTTGAATTTCCATATTACTCTCAGTAAATTTTATATCTGCTGAGAAATAAAGTCGCTTAGTCGCATAAACATCTTTAGCTTGAAAATTGAAAAATGATGAAGATGCAGTCATCGCAAGATAATTATTACTTCCATCAGTTTCAATTTGTTTTGATCCTCTTCCTGTATCATCAACCCAATGATTTAACATTAATACTTCATCAAAGTTATCATCAATAAACATATTATTGCCTGCATAAGCGGATAAAGAGAGTGATAACAATGAGATAATCCCCATTATGCATATAATTATTTTTTCATTTTGTTCTCCTTTTCTTTATGTTATACATTATCGGTAGTACAAAATGTACTACCGATAATGTCATTACTAATAATTGAGTAAGATATATAAATTGTTACTCTATAATTGCCGTTCTTGATTCTGCATCCCATGTAACTTCAAAGCCCATTTCTTCTGAAGGAAGCGCAGAGGAACCATTGTTTTGCCATTTATAAGACGAGCTGGGACATCCATGGTGGCAGGTGTGTTATTTACTTCTGCATTAGTATCATCTATCGCAAATGTAACTGCTGTATTATCAAGTGTTGCTGTTGCTGTCTGTGTTTCCTGATTCCATTCAACATCTGCGCCCATCTGCTCAAATAAGAAGCGCATAGGCACAAGTGTACTGCCGTCTTCTATTACAGGCGGTGTTTCAAAACCAAGTATTTTGTCTTGGAATTGTACATATATATCACTTGCATTTAATACTTCATCTATTTTTCAATAGGACAAGAATAGAACCCTTTATATAACCGGAGTTGTCTTTAAATAAAATTCAAATCTATTATCTTTTAGTTCAAAACATCGCAAAGCAGACAATTTTCTAAAGGCAGGTCTATTATAGTAAAATATACCCCATCCTTTGATACAGCTACTTTCCCAGGCAGTTCTCTTCCATCATATGCAAGATTTGCAAATAAATAATCATGAACCTGAATAATTTCACCAATATCGACACTCTCATAGATAATGCCCTGCTTTGTAACACCATTTTGAGATAATGCTATATCCCATATCCTGTGTGAAATATCTATCATATTGCAGCTTACCATTTCTAATAAACAATTCATGTCCGTCGTTTATAATCGGTATACCACCGCTCTCATTGTATACATGCCAATTTTCGAAATCCGTTGAATAATATGATTTTTCCTCTGACACAACATTCATATGGGTTTCAGGGATATATTCACCATATTGAGAATATGTATTTATATAATACACTCCATTTATGTATGACATATCGCTTACATAATCTCCGGAATAAGATTTTAAACATTAAAATTTTATCCAATAAAATAATATTATCATCTCTAGTCGCATAATTAAGACCATGACGTTTATGATTTTTTCCCTAATCATATATCCATCATTCGTTTCAATAACTTGTGAAGTAGGTATATTACTTGAATTTACCAACCTGTCCAGAAATTTGTAATTACTATCGGTGACTGCATTCCTCCAATTGACTTTATCTTTTGAATATGTGGCTTCCCATGCCGATGCATTGTGTGCAGAGCCATCATAATATACTGAAAAATACCCTTGTCCCGTATATACAACTCTATCTTTAGGGTCGATTCTTTCATGTTCAAAATCAATCGCATATGTATCATTGCTGTGGATAATTCCAATCATCATCATAATTATGCAAATTATTAACAATCTGTATGGGGTTTTCTTTATTATCTTTTCCATAATCTTTCTCTCCTTCATAGATTTTAAAACAATTTCTTATACTACCGTCATTCGCTGTGAATAAACCTGTTTTCATCTTATATTCTATCTCTTGGTTGGGTTCTAATACAATATAATACATTACTTGCGCTCTTGTATAAGAACCTTTGGATAACATTACCGGTTTTTATGCAAATTCTCTAAATACAAAATTCACATGAATCACTATCTAATATAAACTCAATAGTTTTGTAGATTCTGTTGCATTTTTAAGTTTGATGTTATATGTTTCTATAACTGAATAATTCGCTATTGGGAGTTTAAACTTTACTTCCTGACCAGTATCATAACGGTTTAACGCCGCCTCAGTAGCGATTAAACGATTGGGGACATCACCTGCTATGCTACTATCAGCACTATAATTTCTATCATGAAATTCATCAAAATACCAAACATTATCGTCTGTATCATAGTCATATCTATCTTTTTACTATTATCTACATATCTAAACTTTAGCAATTCTGTTTCCGTTGCAATGTCTCTAACCCTATACTTATACAGATTACCATTACCGTCTTCAACACCTGAAATGCTTATGTCTGATGTTGCATCCTGTTGTGGATTAACATTGGACTCCCAGAATACACTTTATATCCGAGAGGATTATTAAGATTAAATGTTCTTACCGGAATATACTTTTCATCTCCCTTTATTTCATATGAAAATCCGATATGACTTCGTTAGAGTGTTGGAAATTCCTTTAAATGCACCATCTCCAATATATGGTGCGTTATTTTCACCTATACTCATGATATTTTCTCTGTTGTTATATGCCATTTGGTTAAGAACAACTTCGCCCTCCAAAACTTCAAATTCAAATATTATATAAAACGGCATTTGGTTATCAACAACATCATCATACTTCGGTAATCGTGGATATTCTAATATTTGGTCATTATACCCATTTTATATATTTTTCGTTATAGATATCTTGAAGCCACACTGAATAACCTTCCTTTGAATTCAAAGTGTAGTATCCTTCATCTATTCTACCATACAATCTATTAGTATACTCATTAGTTTTACCTTAAAAGTTTTTCACACTTAAAATATTCCATATTCAAAATGGCTTGTGGTGATGTCCAATCCTCGTCCCAGCCATCCATTTGAGGTGCATTTATACCAATTGCATTTACCTTAATTTTAGCATTTTCCGAATAAAGTTGCACATCCATGATGGCAGACTCACTGGAGTAATTAAGATGCCAAGACATAAAGGTATATTTCCCTTTACCTAAATGTTCCTCTCTTATAAAAGCATATGGAGCATAGTCTGCCAAAGTATTATCTGTTATTGCTTCAGGCGCATCTGAATAAATAAAATATTCACCTTCATTTTCATGTTGCTGGAATACAATATCCCCATCCTGCGGTTCATCTACTTGCAATTTATAAGTTTCTGTACTCTCTATCGTATCTATAGTAACAACTGTACCCTTTTCAAGATGATATTTATAACAATCACACTTCTCTGTTTGAGTTGTTTTATTTCCATTACCATCTATATAGTTAAGTTCTCTATTAGCCTTCCTCATTTTCCGAGTTATAAATTCAGGTACACTGCTGTTAAATCCTCTATACAATTCAGTATAGTATTCTTCCACTTTTCTGCCTGCTTGGTCTGTTAAATTAAAGTTGTACCCGGTGTAACATTAATAATATAACACCCATTTTTTCAGCAGTAAATGACAGTATCTTTCCATTTACCTTATCTTGTGTTACTACTTGATTAAAAGGTATAATCTGAATATGAGACACTTTGGATATTTTTAAATTAATAATGTCTATTCCACTTCTTACTAAATTTAGTTGGAATACACCCGGTCCGTGAATTGTATAAACAAAATCCCCTTTTGCGTTGTTTCAGGAGTAAATGTGCCTGTACCTTCTATACAATCCATTTCACCCTGAATTGTTGCTTCTGTACCACCATCAATTCCACTTCGTATTCTTCATCATCTTCAATATGTATATTAAAGGCAGCCTTATTGTTATTATTAAAGGAAATGTTCTTAATGATTCTCTCATCAGTAGTCATATAAACATCAACAGGAACTGCTTCTGTATTTTCTTCAATGTTTGCTATAATAACAGGAATGTTTTCATCCATGTCAAACAAACATTTGATAAGTATTGTGCATATCTCTGAACGCCTTATATCCGCATCCGGCCATTGTGTTTTTATCCTGACCGTTCAAAATATTATTCATATACAACTTATATATGTAGTTTTCATTCTTATTGCCCGATACATCAATAAAATTTTTATATGCATTTTTCTTTCATTCTCTATGTTTTCAACTTTATCGTATAATAAGGTGGGTACATTGACTTCTTTTCTTTGATCGAAAACAACTGACAAATATATTTAGCCGCCTCTCCCCTGCTAACTTTAGTCTCTCCTATGGTTATCAACTTATCAAGTTTATTGATACTAACATCTATATCTTGATCATCTATTGTCTTAAAGCCCAATTCGCTTGCCTTTTTCATATAAGGATATGCCCAATATGTTGTTGGGTTATCATCCGCAGTCAATATTCCGTCAACTTTTGCACTTTCAAACATCATTCTGAATAACTGTGCTAGTGTTATTGTATTATTGGGTTCAAACTTATTTTCATCTGTACCCGAAACAATGCCTAAATTTGTTGCTTTAAAGATGTAATCATGAAACCAGTCATTGATAGTAATATCTCTATAATACCTTGTATAATATACTTTATTGGCCGTATATATCAGCCAGACCATTTTGTAAATGTAACAAGAGAACCCACCACAAAATTACGTTCTGTATTTTCTCCCGTACACTGCGCGGTTACATAAAGCGTTTTATCTACCGAATTGAAATCTATGTACCCCGATTTACCGTCCAAAGCTTCACGTCTTATTGTATTTAAGTCATTTTGTTCATTGTCTATCGTAAAATCGTAATTTGATGGGTATTGTATTTCAACAGTAATTTCTGAATTTGTTCTTGTTACTTTTTCATACAAATTTGTAGCTTTGCCAACAGTTGACATCAAATATTCATATGTATCAAACACAGCCTGAATTTTATTAAACTCAATCTCTTTATTCTCATTATACCTTACTAGTGAACCACCAATTGGGTTTCTGTATTCATATACAATTTCCCACTCATCATCATGTTTCATCATCATAGGGAATCTACGTTTCATATTTTTTCTTAAAACAGTTGCTGCTTGAGTTATATCTGGTTTGAAATAATAATTTTCCTATTATTAGATATTTGTCCAAATATACTATTCCATACATATTGAAAATCATATGGAACTTCCCCAAATTTTGCATTTTCTCCAGAAACAAAACTCTGTAATTTGTCCTCTAAATCAATGTTATTCCCCGAATAACTGCTTGCATTAAACAAATCATATTCACTTTTATTCTTAATTCCTATACTTGCTTTTAATGGTACACATTTATACATATTCAACATTGATGCCATTTGTAAACCTGCATTGTTATCTGCTCCGACAAACATATGTCTATCAGTTCGAAAATCACTTAATACTCTATACACATTATAATCTATGGTATTAGCATAAGTCTGCGCTGCTTCTGTCATATTAAATTCACAAATGCTAAATATAAATCAGATATAGATAATCTTAAATCCAAATCCGTAGGACATTGATATATCCCATCCATATTTAATGCGTTATTCGTATCTGCATTCAATACAAATACAAATGGTATTATTCCGTAGTCGCTCAGCTCGTCCATCTTATCTTTAAGAGCCGAAATATCATCTACTTTATGTGTTGTTACTAAGACAACTTTATTCCTGTTGCTTGATTCTTCATCAAACACACTAATTGTCCTGTCCAAAATAGATATAATATCGTTTGTCCCTGTATATTCCTTTTCCTGTACATCTGATATTGCCTTATCCAAATCGTCGGTAAAACCCTCAGAATTTGATGATAGTACCGCATATCTTGTATCTTCCGGCACTTGCTCTGAAATAGATTTAAAGCTATCTATCCATCGCTTATCACCGTTTATGTCATATTCATACATAGAATATGACATATCAAATCCATTACAACATCAAAATCTGTTGTAATCCCTTCATCATTACTATCGTCCAGCCCGAACAGGGAAAAACCATTCTTCTCCTGTATTGCCTTATACAACACATTTTCATCTGTCAACGAGCTTGTATCAATAATGTTCTCATTGTTTTCTATTTCATTGTCATTTTCTGCAAAGCTGCTGTTAGACTCATTAACATACAAAAAGTTACTTTAAATTTTATATCTAATTTTCGATTATCCGCATAAACACTATACTTTCAAGTATTTTGAAGTATAGAAAAACTCATTTTACCACGAATTTACCACGATTGAATGAGCCTTGATATGACCTATAAAAATAACACAAAAGACATCATTACACCTAAATGGTGTCTTTTAAAAAGCAGTCAATCCTAAGACTAACTGCTTTGTGTGTATGGATATGAAATTGTCAAACTGGGATTTACTTATATCTATTCCTATAAAAGTGTCAATATATATCCGTCTATCAGAGCAATTAGCAGATACATAATAAAGGCTCTGATAAACGCTTCTATATGCTTTTTCGGATTTTGATACAATTCCTTTTCTGGCATTTTTCTTAAACGAACACGCTTTGTATTCCGCCACCATAAAAGGTCTACAATAAATAAGTCAAAGATATTCAATCCCTGTCCTATAATACTTAAACAAAGAAAATTATGTGTGAAGCCATTTTCTTTGATAAACAACCCTAATATAAATAGTACGAACAGAAATAACAGAAAATTGGATATAAATTTCTTCAAAAAATTTTTTGAGCAGCAAAATACGCCTGTCCGAAAAGCCCGGACGGGCGTATAGGCATTGTAAGCAGTATCCAGATGATTAGATAGTTCATATTGATATACGTAGGTTTCCCCCGGCGGTGGTCGGGCTTTTTTTGATAAGTCAATAACTGTCGGATTTTGTCGATATGCTTTTTGCTTCATGGCGGCTACCTCCTTTTAGCCGCCGATTTCAACAGTGATACCGCGTCATTTCATTAGAAGATAAAAAGAAACGGCGGCTTTGGTTTTTCAAAGCTGCTGCGGAAATCAAAGAACGACAAGCAACAGTTCTGATTTTGCTCCAATATGGTTATTGGGGGCACAAATTAAATCAAAAAAGAGCCGATAACAGCAGTATTTCAAACTGCATATTATCGGCTCTGCGTCTGTGCGTCTGGCTCTTTTAATTAAATTATTTTTGTTGTTTTTTGGCTTTATTATATGTATTAGCTAACTGTCCACAAGCTGCTTTAATCTCTCTACCATGAGAAACTCTCATGGTAACTTCAAGTCCTGTTTGCTCTAATTGATGTTTGAACGCAACCATTTCTTGTTTTTGTGGTGCTCTAATTTTTGAATTACTCGTCGGGTTGTATTGCAGCACGTTAATCATAACATTTTTGCCCTTAAACCATTTTGCAAGTTGCCTTATATCTGAGGAACGGTCATTTATACCTGGTAAAAGCAAATACGCAAATACCACTTTTCGATTATGCCTTTGTGAATAGGACAATGCTTGCTTAACAACATCTTCAATAGCGTACATGTGCATATGAGGAATGATGCAGTTTCTCGCAGCCTGTGTTGCTGCATGTAAAGATATTGTCAACTGAATTTTTAGATGTTCTTCGCGCAATTTTTTTAATTGATTAACTGGACCAACTGTTGATACGGTAATGCCGTCGGTTGGAAAGTTAAGTCCATTTCTATCTCGAAGAATATGGATTGCTGCAATCAAGTTGTCGTAATTGAATAAAGGTTCTCCCATTCCCATAAAAACGATACGATTTACTTTTTGACGTATCAATATGACCTGTTGCACAATTTCAGATGGTGTTAGATTACGAACGAAACCATTGCGTCCGGACTCACAAAAAATACAGCCAACAGAACAACCAACTTGCGTACTTACGCAAACAGTCCCACCATCTCGCCGTTTAATAAAAACCGTTTCGATATACCTGTTGTCTTTCAATTCATAAACATACTTTTCAGTATCGCTACTTTTATAGACTTTTTTTGTTGATATTGATAGATTTTTTTTGTGAAATGGCTGTTTATACAATTCCGCATATAAGGCTCTTGCTTTATCCTCTCCAATTACTTCCGACATTTCTTTGTAAGTAAATCCGTATGGGTCATTCAATATTTCCGTAAGTGTACTTTTAGGTAAGTGTTTCATTTAATATCCTTCCTTTTGGTTTTTCAGAGTTTTTGATTATGATTTCTAATTTTTCAACATCAATGATATGTGTTAATTTACATTTAGGGCAGAAAAGAGGAAAATTTCTTAATACCGTATTATAAAATACTTGAACCCTCGTCTTTCCGTTACAAATTGGATATTTTATCCAATATTTTTCAAGCATAATATTTCTCCTTTTGTGCAAAAAAATACAGGTCAATTCTCAACATGAGCATTGACCTGCATTTATACATATAACACTACAACAAAATTAAGGCATAGTTTTTATACTATGTCTATACATCGTTAGTTTTGTTGTATAGCATACGCAAAATAAGCATGACAAAAAAGCCCATATTGAAAATGGGAAAAATCTTTTTTGATTTCAATGCTTATCGAATACGCATGCTATGTAACATAAACATTTCCCCCTTTTAATAATATTATACTACAAAAGCAGCTTGTTGTCAACATATATATATGAATTATTTTGGCTAAATGTAACCACTTTATTGCTTTCCTTAAATTTTCCTTGATATTCTGCAATACTCTTTATTCGATTTTGCACTTCATCTGGATAAGATGAATAGCTTTTAAATTTTTGTTATCTGTACCTGTTCCCAAAAACATATTAGAAAAAACGCGATACATAAAATTACGGTTTCGATTATTATAATCATTCTGTTTCACTCCAAATTCTAATTTGTCCGTTTCTTCATATCCACATTATATCATTTTCATATCAGCACTACAATAAAATTTTATGCACCGATAATCTTAGTGAACAGCTCTAACAAACACCATTTCATCACTCCAATCTGAAATTTAGGTATGAAAAAAGCAGTCAATCCTAAGACTAACTGCTTTGTGTATAGAGATATGAAATTGTGAAATAGAATTTGCCTATTTCAAATCAAAAAGAGAATTTTCATAGTCCTTTACATAGTATCGTATATTTTTACGCCCCTTTTGAATAATGGTATGTCCCTCTGCTTCTAATTTTTCTTTCTGTGCTTCAATACCATTTGGATATTTAGCATTTAATTCTCCGTTTGCTTTTAATGTTCTCCAATAGGGTGTTTCATCTTCGGAACGCTGATAACTCGCCCACGCTACAATAGAAACAAATATACCCGCTGTAATCGGCTCTGTAAAATCTGCACCACTCAATTTTGCAAAGTGTTCTCGTATTTTTCCAACCGTAATCACTTTACCATACGGAACTTTTTTCATTACTTTGTCATAGTCAATCGGGGGAGCAAAATACATTTTGTTTCCACCATATTTCTCAATACTTTTCTGGTCTATGATAATTTGAAATTTTGGCATATCCTTACTATCATGCAACATAGCATTAAAATCTTTTTTATCTTCATTTGCCATTTGTGCCACCTCCTACTTTAAGGATAGTCTGTTTCTTATTTCCATGCAATGAGGCTGTTTGAAAATTATTAACACTTTCAAATTTGTCGCTTTCTTCATATCCATATTATAACAGTTCCATATATCCGCCACAATAAAAATCAGCATACCCTTAGCATTTATGGAACAAAATGCACACTTTTTCTTTCTTCCTCTTGATTACCCCACAACAGAAAAAAAAGCCCTGTCAAGAGCCTTGCCACCATTGGTGGTGCTTTGCACTCTTTACTGGGCTTTTTGTTTGCTGTATCTTCCATGCAAGAGGAAATTAAAGACCTCTGTTCCATTTCGCCTTTAGATAATCTTCATAGTCTGCTTCATTGAAGTCTACTTGTGGAGAAGTGTCGGGAATGTTGTTTCTGTTGTCTATATCCGCAAGCTGACGAAATATCCAATCATCATAAGGGTCATGGTATTTATACTCTTTGGGCTGTTCTCTGTATCGGTCTAACCCTCGCATTTCCTTATGCACTTTTATCATGCGTTCCATGTTTTTGACGCTGTATCAACTGCTTGATTTCCATAAGTTCTTCCAACTCCGTAACCTCATTGGTAATGTAGTTATGGATATACTGTATGAGTTTATATGCCTTGTAAAATGTGCATTCTTTTTCATCATCGAAAAATTCATTTTCAGACAGGTAATCTAAGGAAACATTGAAGTCTTGTTCCCGTTTGATAATATCCATGATATAGGGCTCGGTGTGGTCAATATACTTCCATTCTCCCGATAATAATTCATTGGGCGTTACACCCAGCACGTCCATTATCTTTTCTCTAATGTATCAAAGGTAGGATAATTCACGCCTCGTTCAATCTTGGAAAGGCTCTGCATATTGATACCGATTTTGTCCGCAAGTTCTTGTTGTTTCATTCCTCTGTGTTTTCTTATGGTCTGTATGTTTTCTCCTAAGAAACTGATTTTCTTTTCGTAATGCTCCATGACTTAGTATAAACACTCCTTTCATTGCTTTTATTGGTATTTATAAGCATATCATACTTAATATATATCTAAAAGTCAACAAAAACTTCTTGACAAGTAATTCTAATGGCGTTATTATCGTGTTAGATAGAGTGATTAAGCACGCTAGGGTTAATCACACGCTTGAGTAAGCATATAAAAGATATATTTTCACTTTGATAGCATGAATAAGCATGGACTATCAGACCGAAAATAAGGTTTCTGACTGGGGCTGTTCCGTTTAGCCACGAGCCTTACAAGGCTCGTGAGCGTTAAGAACGGGATCAGACACAGGAAGAAAGGGAACGCCTTTAGGCGTTCATAAAGGGCGTATATGTAACACCGCCCTGCGTATACATGTCATAGTACCTAGAAACTGTGATAAATAAAGGAAAAAAATGCAATTTTATACCCCGCAAAAAAATCGGGGCATACGAAAGGAGTAATGAAGTATCGCAACACACGAAAATTTATCCGTTAAGATTGATTACATCAGCATTGTATTTGATACCGCAACCGCAGAAGATGTCATCATGCACATTTTAGGTTTACCGACTGACATTTTCAATGTCTATCCGGCAAGCGTTAAATACAAAACTTATCAAGCACGCTGGCAGATTGGAGATATTTATGTATCGGGGGACGCAAGAAAGACAGAGGATAACCCACAAGGGTTAGGCTGTTATCTTGTTATGACCGGCAGAGGTTGTGATGATATTTTCCGTATTCTCGACAGTAGGAATTATACCTTTGGGGATATGTTCAAACATTGTGAGCGAAGATACGGACTGGATAATTTCCATTTCACAAGGCTTGATATTGCCATTGATGATAAAAACGAAAAGCCATTCTTTACCATAGAGCAGATAAAGAAGAAATGCGAAAAAGAGGAATTTATTTCTAATAGTGAGGGCTACCACTTTGATGAAAGCAAGTTTGACGATTTCGACACCGCAAAGACTGTTTATATCGGTGCTGGTAAATCGGGATTGTCTTACCGCTTTTATGACAAGGATAAGGAAGTATGTTCAAAACATAATAAGACACTTAATGAAGTCGGCAGTTGGAAACGGACAGAAATGCAACTGCGTGATGATAAGGCTCATGTCTTTTGCCATGACATTCAAAGATAGACCGTTGGAACTTGGGAAACTGGCTTTCGGGTTATTGGCAAACAACCTACGCTTTGTTGTGCCAAACAGAAACGAAAGTAATAAAAGCAGATGGAAAACGTGTCGGTTTTGGGAACGCTTTTTAGGGGCTGTGGAAGTCTTGAAACTGCAAGTACCAAAACAGCATAATTCTCTTGAGGAAACACAGCAATGGCTCACAGAGGGTGGCGTGATTTCTGCTGTCAAAAAGTTTTCTATTTCTTGGAAGAACATGACGCATTAGGTGGACTGGAACGGGTGGGAACTATGCTTGATAAGGCAAGATACAGCACTTCCCTTTCCAGTAAACTGACCGCCCATTTACAGAGGATAAACCGCACCGACCTTATCCCCTATATCCAGTATGACACGAAACATGGGAAAGGGGGTATCTGATGAATAACAACGATATTCCCGTATGGGAAAAATACACCCTTACCATTGAAGAAGCGTCAAAATATTTCCGTATCGGAGAAAACAAGCTAAGACGCTTGGCAGAGGAAAACAAGGACGCTGGCTGGCTCATTATGAATGGCAACCGCATACAGATTAAACGCCGACAGTTTGAAAAGGTCATTGATAAATTGGACGCAATCTAATGCAAATGAGCCTTGTATGTGTTATGATGAACACAAGTCATATCAAGGCTCTTTCCAACAAGGAAAGGAGCAGACACCATGAAAGAAAAAAGACGGGATAGCAAAGGACGTATCCTGCATACTGGAGAGAGCCAACGAACAGACGGGAAATACTTATATAAATATGTGGACGCATTTGGAAACACAAAATATGTGTATGCCTGGAGATTGACACCCACAGACCCAACACCAAAGGGAAAACGGGATAAACCCTCACTTCGTGAACTGGAACAGCAGATAAGACGGGATATTGAGGACGGTATCGACAGCACAGGCAAGAAAATGACGCTTTGCCAACTTTACGCCAAACAGAACGCACAGAGGGCAAACGTGAAGAAAAGCACACAGAAACAACGGGAACAACTCATGCGGTTATTAAAAGAGGACAAGTTAGGTGCTAGGAGCATTGACACAATCAAGCTCTCTGACGCTAAGGAATGGGCGTTACGCATGAAAGACAAAGGCTTTTCCTACAATACCATTAACAATTATAAACGCTCATTAAAAGCGTCATTCTATATCGCTATACAAGACGATTGTGTAAGGAAGAAATCCCTTTTGATTTTAAGTTGAGTGAAGTCCTAGAAAATGATACCAAAGAGAAAGTGGCATTGACAGAAGAACAAGAACAAGCCCTACTGTCATTCATCAAGACGGACAACGTGTATCATAAGTATTACGATGATGTGTACTGATACTGTTAAAGACTGGACTTCGTATTTCGGAACTGTGCGGACTGACAGTAGCCGATATTGATTTCAAGAATGAGGTTGTGATTATCGACCACCAGTTATTAAAAAGCAAGGAACAAGGCTATTACATTGAAACGCCTAAGACAAAGAGCGGAACTAGGCAAGTGCCATTAAGCAAGGAAACGATACAGGCATTTCAACGGGTTATGAAGAAACGCCCAAAGACAGACCCATTTGTGATAGACGGACGGGGCAACTTCTTATTTGTCAATCCCAAAGGCAAGCCTAAAGTTGCCATTGATTATAGCACTTTATTTGTCCGTATGGTAAAGAAATACAACAAGCACCACATGGATAACCCCTTTGCCACATATCACACCGCATACGCTACGCCATACGTTCTGCACAAGACTGGCAAGCAAGAACATGAACCCGAAAGATTTACAGTATATCATGGGGCATTCAAATATCAGTATCACAATGAACTGGTATGCTCATGCGTCCATAGATACTGCAAAATCAGAGGTTCAGCGTCTAATTGCATAGAAGTATTTACCACGATTTTAACCACGATTGACAGGGAAAATATAAGAAGATAAGCCTAGATATGCGAGGTTTACCACAAAGGCAAAATGCCCGTAGAGCCGATAAAATAAGGCTTTGCGGACATTTGAGAAGATATAAAAAGATAGTTAAAAAGACATATATAATTTATATGAAATTTTTGAAATCAAGGTCGCAAATTTTACTATAGAACAAAATATTCATTGTCAGGATATGGATGATATAGATTATAATTACACTGCTATATTATGGATGATAATAAAGTGGTTGCTTATTTAAGAGCGTTTAGTCAAGATGATAATAAATATATAGTTCGGTTGGCAGAGTTTTGACATTAGTGCATGGTAACGGGCTTGAAAAGAATTGATGCAAAAAGTATTGTTGCTATTAAAGAAAAGCTGAAGTGTAAAAAATATGTATAGATGCACAAAAGCACGCAGTAGGTTTCTATAAAAATTTGGGTTTAGAGTTTCATCCGATGATTTTTAGAAGAAGGTATAGTTCATCAAAAAAATGGAATTATGCACACATTTTGAAAAAATGATTTTAAATATAGTTGAATCATACCAGGGAGAAAAAATAAATGATTGAAGATACAATAGAAATTAAATATCCCGTTGAAAAGTTATGGATAGTTTAGCTATGCTCAGTGAAACTTATTAAATATAAAGCTTAAATTATGTGGATATAATCTTATAAATCTGAAGTATAAAACGAGAATTTGTTTGGTGTTGGTAATACGAAATTTGAAGTTGTAAAGGAGAAAAATTATGGGCGAAAATTATTTGGATATGGCTACCGTTATAGTAATATTTTTGCTCTCGGCATTTTATTATCAAGGCTGAGCAGATTGATGTAATTGTTGTAAGAATTAAAAGAATTATTTGCAAGCTAATGGGACATAGCGACTGAGAGAAGCGGTATAAATATTAGAATTTATGGAGGCTTTCTTATTTCATTGGGATTTTGTTTTTCTTTGATTGTAAGATTGATTTTTTCATAAAGAAATAGAGTTGTAAATTCCGGTAACACGAAAATTTAAATTTAGGAATGATATAAATGATATAAATGATTAAAGATTTAATGTATATTGAACTGAAAACAGGATATTCTGATGATGATTTGCATGGATTGGGTATGTGAAAACTTCAAAACCAAGAAAACCATTTATTTTAACAACCATGCATTTCAGAAATATAACGGTAATTACGCAAATTATATAGACATTGAAAATGGTGATGAATACTGGATTTCTGGTTTGAAAAAGAAGGAGAGTAATCGACATTGGGCTGGTCATGGAAAAATTATGATTGACCGTAGAGCTGTTAATGAATATCTTACCTAATTGATGAAAAGAATTGCCACTAAATTTGTTTTGAAATAATTGATATTGAAGACAGATTTCCAGTTGAAAGAGTAAACTTTGAACGATAAAGAATAAAATCCCAGTTTGTGAATTTAAAGGAGGATCTATGAAAAAAGTCAGTTTGTTTATAGCAATGAGCCTTGACGGATATATCGCAGACAGTGAAGGCAGTGTTGAATGGTTGGTTGGACAGGGGTGATGACGCTGATAACATTGATACATATTCTGAATTTGCAAAAGATATTGATACTGTGATAATGGGGTGGAATACTTATCATCAAATTGTTACTGAACTTTCGCCAAATGAATGGGTTTATAATGATTTTACAACCTATGTAGTAACACATAATCAAAAACATCTTCTGATAAAATTAATTTTACCAATGAAAGCTCTGTTGATCTGGTAAAACTACGAGAGGAAAGTGGGAAAGATATTTGGATATGTGGGTGGTGCAACC
>SCPP01001557.1_pt1 | contig 20327 bp, 22 predicted proteins | sample 6106811 | NCBI WGS metagenome assembly SCPP01 (sample SAMN10720449, study PRJNA508395) | human gut metagenome | isolation source: Participant 2 stool, 15 month | host: Homo sapiens | collected 2018
TTGGTATACTTCGTTCAGTTACGTATTGCTGCCATCAGATTGTGTTTGTTAGTCGCTTTTTTTGGAATTTTTTTTGGAATTTTTTTGCGCTAACAACCTCCTGCCGTTTGCCCGTGCATATCGGTCACGAACAAATCTGATTACTAAACACAGTAGCCTGGATTTGTTCTATCAGTAATCGACCTTATTCCTAATTAAATAGAGCAAATCCCTTATTGGGGTAAGACATGAAGATGCCAGAAAAACATGACCTGTTGGCCGCCATTCTCGCGGCAAAGGAACAAGGCATCAGGGCAATCCTTGCGTTTGCAATGGCGTACCTTCGCGGCAGATATAATGGCGGTGCGTTTACAAAACAGTAATCGACGCAACGATGTGCGCCATTATCGCCTAGTTCATTCGTGACCTTCTCGACTTCGCCGGACTAAGTAGCAATCTCGCTTATATAACGAGCGTGTTTATCGGCTACATCGGTACTGACTCGATTGGTTCGCTTATCAAACGCTTCGCTGCTAAAAAGCCGGAGTAGAAGATGGTAGAAATCAATAATCAACGTAAGGCGTTCCTCGATATGCTGGCGTGGTCGGAGGGAACTGATAACGGACGTCAGAAAACCAGAAATCATGGTTATGACGTCATTGTAGGCGGAGAGCTATTTACTGATTACTCCGATCACCCTCGCAAACTTGTCACGCTAAACCCAAAACTCAAATCAACAGGCGCCGGACGCTACCAGCTTCTTTCCGTTGGTGGGATGCCTACCGCAAGCAGCTTGGCCTGAAAGACTTCTCTCCGAAAGTCAGGACGCTGTGGCATTGCAGCAGATTAAGGAGCGTGGCGCTTTACCTATGATTGATCGTGGTGATATCCGTCAGGCAATCGACCGTTGCAGCAATATCTGGGCTTCACTGCCGGGCGCTGGTTATGGTCAGTTCGAGCATAAGGCTGACAGCCTGATTGCAAAATTCAAAGAAGCGGGCGGAACGGTCAGAGATTGATGTATGAGCAGAGTCACCGCGATTATCTCCGCTCTGGTTATCTGCATCATCGTCTGCCTGTCATGGGCTGTTAATCATTACCGTGATAACGCCATTACCTACAAAGCCCAGCGCGACAAAATGCCAGAGAACTGAAGCTGGCGAACGCGGCAATTACTGACATGCAGATGCGTCAGCGTGATGTTGCTGCGCTCGATGCAAAATACACGAAGGAGTTAGCTGATGCTAAAGCTGAAAATGATGCTCTGCGTGATGATGTTGCCGCTGGTCGTCGTCGGTTGCACATCAAAGCAGTCTGTCAGTCAGTGCGTGAAGCCACCACCGCCTCCGGCGTGGATAATGCAACCTCCCCGACTGGCAGACACCGCTGAACGGGATTATTTCACCCTCAGAGAGGCTGATCACTATGCAAAACAACTGGAAGGAACCCAGAAGTATATTAATGAGCAGTGCAGATAGAGTTGCCCATATCGATGGGCAACTCATACAATATTAATGAGCAATACACACGCGCTTCCAGCGGAGTATAAATGCCTAAAGTAATAAAACCGAGCAATCCATTTACGAATGTTTGCTGGGTTTCTGTTTTAACAACATTTTCTGCGCCGCCACAAATTTTGGCTGCATCGACAGTTTTCTTCTGCCCAATTCAGAAACGAAGAAATGATGGGTGATGGTTTCCTTTGGTGCTACTGCTGCCGGTTTGTTTTGAACAGTAAACGTCTGTTGAGCACATCCTGTAATAAGCAGGGCCAGCGCAGTAGCGAGTAGCATTTTTCATGGTGTTATTCCCGATGCTTTTGAAGTTCGCAGAATCGTATGTGTAGAAAATTAAACAAACCCTAAACAATGAGTTGAAATTTCATATTGTTAATATTTATTAATGTATGTCAGGTGCGATGAATCGTCATTGTATTCCCGGATTAACTATGTCCACAGCCCTGACGGGGAACTTCTCTGCGGGAGTGTCCGGGAATAATTAAAACGATGCACACAGGGTTTAGCGCGTACACGTATTGCATTATGCCAACGCCCGGTGCTGACACGGAAGAAACCGGACGTTATGATTTAGCGTGGAAAGATTTGTGTAGTGTTCTGAATGCTCTCAGTAAATAGTAATGAATTATCAAAGGTATAGTAATATCTTTTATGTTCATGGATATTTGTAACCCATCGGAAAACTCCTGCTTTAGCAAGATTTTCCCTGTATTGCTGAAATGTGATTTCTCTTGATTTCAACCTATCATAGGACGTTTCTATAAGATGCGTGTTTCTTGAGAATTTAACATTTACAACCTTTTAAGTCCTTTTATTAACACGGTGTTATCGTTTTCTAACACGATGTGAATATTATCTGTGGCTAGATAGTAAATATAATGTGAGACGTTGTGACGTTTTAGTTCAGAATAAAACAATTCACAGTCTAAATCTTTTCGCACTTGATCGAATATTTCTTTAAAATGGCAACCTGAGCCATTGGTAAAACCTTCCATGTGATACGAGGGCGCGTAGTTTGCATTATCGTTTTATCGTTTCAATCTGGTCTGACCTCCTTGTGTTTTGTTGATGATTTATGTCAAATATTAGGAATGTTTTCACTTAATAGTATTGGTTGCGTAACAAAGTGCGGTCCTGCTGGCATTCTGGAGGAAATACAACCGACAGATGTATGTAAGGCCAACGTGCTCAAATCTTCATACAGAAAGATTTGAAGTAATATTTTAACCGCTAGATGAAGAGCAAGCGCATGGAGCGACAAAATGAATAAAGAACAATCTGCTGATGATCCCTCCGTGGATCTGATTCGTGTAAAAATATGCTTAATAGCACCATTTCTATGAGTTACCCTGATGTTGTAATTGCATGTATAGAACATAAGGTGTCTCTGGAAGCATTCAGAGCAATTGAGGCAGCGTTGGTGAAGCACGATAATAATATGAAGGATTATTCCTGGTGGTTGACTGATCACCATAACTGCTAATCATTCAAACTATTTAGTCTGTGACAGAGCCAACACGCAGTCTGTCACTGTCAGGAAAGTGGTAAAACTGCAACTCAATTACTGCAATGCCCTCGTAATTAAGTGAATTTACAATATCGTCCTGTTCGGAGGGAAGAACGCGGGATGTTCATTCTTCATCACTTTTAATTGATGTATATGCTCTCTTTTCTGACGTTAGTCTCCGACGGCAGGCTTCAATGACCCAGGCTGAAATTCCCGGACCCTTTTGCTCAAGAGCGATGTTAATTTGTTCAATCATTTGGTTAGGAAAGCGGATGTTGCGGGTTGTTGTTCTGCGGGTTCTGTTCTTCGTTGACATGAGGTTGCCCCGTATTCAGTGTCGCTGATTTGTATTGTCTGAAGTTGTTTTACGTTAAGTTGATGCAGATCAATTAATACGATACCTGCGTCATAATTGATTATTTGACGTGGTTTGATGGCCTCCACGCACGTTGTGATATGTAGATGATAATCATTATCACTTTACGGGTCCTTTCCGGTGAAAAAAGGTACCAAAAACATCGTCGTGAGTAGTGAACCGTAAGCAGCAATACGTAATGTACTTCGTTCAGTTACGTATTGCTGCTGCATCAGATTGTTTGTTAGTCGCTTTTTTTTTTGGAATTTTTTTTTTTTTTTGGATTTTTTTTGCGCTAACATGCCGTTTTGCCCGTGCATATCGGTCACGAACAAATCTGATTACTAAACACAGTAGCCTGGATTTGTTCTATCAGTAATCGACCTTATTCCTAATTAAATAGAGGCAAATCCCTTATTGGGGTAAGACATGAAGATGCCAGAAAAACATGACCTGTTGGCCGCCATTCTCGCGGCAAGGGCAAGAGCATCAGGCAATCCTTGCGTTTGCAATGGCGTACCTTCGCGGCAGATATAATGGCGGTGCGTTTACAAAACAGTAATCGACGCAACGATGTGCGCCATTATCGCCTAGTTCATTCGTGACCTTCTCGACTTCGCCGGACTAAGTAGCAATCTCGCTTATATAACGAGCGTTTTATCGGCTACATCGGTACTGACTCGATTGGTTCGCTTATCAAACGCTTCGCAAAGCCGGAGTAGAAGATGGTAGAAATCAATAATCAACGGGCGTTCCTCGATATGCTGGCGTGGTCGGAGAACTGATAACGGACGTCGAAAACCAGAAATCATGGTTATGACGTCATTGTAGGCGGAGAGCTATTTACTGATTACCCGATCACCCTCGCAAACTTGTCACGCTAAACCCAAAACTCAAATCAACAGGCGCCGGACGCTACCAGCTTCTTTCCGTTGGTGGGATGCCTACCGCAAGCAGCTTGGCCTGAAAGACTTCTCTCCGAAAAGTCAGGACGCTGTGGCATTGCAGCAGATTAAGCAGCGTGGCGCTTTACCTATGATTGATCGTGGTGATATATCCGTCAGGCAATCGACCGTTGCAGCAATATCTGGGCTTCCTGCCGGGCGCTTTTATGGTCAGTTCTATCCCCTCTGATCCTGTTCCAAAGACTCTTCCTTTACTGGAAACAGAACCCATCACAGATTGATGTATGAGCAAGTCAACAAAATTATAGCTCTGCTCTCGCTTTTCGAATCATAGAAGAAGTCTTTCCACATTACATCTATTACCCTAATTCATTGATAAAAATCAAAATGATAGCCCAGGTGCCACGTATCCAACAGAAGATATACAGATTGAAAACGCGGCTTTACAGTTTTCCCCATTGGTCAATTCTTCATAAGAAACGGAACGTTTCAAATACCATCCTAAAAGATACATACTAAAGCCACCCAAAGGAAGCATTATTTTTGCATGTGCCAAAATCAAGTAAGTCAAAGAGTCCCTTATCAAACAGCGTATATCAGTAACTCCCAATGAAAGGAAGAAATGACTCCAATTATAATGCACCCGAAAGTGACCAATCTAGCAGCACGGCCACGAGTTAAATTGAATTCCTCGGCAGATTATTTCACCACTTCATGTAGAGAAATAGAGAAGTCATGCAAAAGCCAACAAGACATAGAACCACAGAAAATATAAGCTAATATCGGCACACCGCTAAAGTTGCTGAAAAACATTAGGCAATGTAATAAAATTAATGATGGTCCCGCATCCGGCTGGATACCTACAAAAAGCCGCCGGAAAAATAATCAAACCGGCCAAGACAGCCACAAAAGTTTGCACCGACACTCAGTATTTAACAACATTTTCTGCCCAAAATAAAAGCATGGTTGCAAGACATCCCATTCCCAAACTCAAGGAAACGAACGAAATGATAGCCCCTGAAAACATTCCTTTCACTTTACTGAAATCAGGTTTGTTTTGAAACTAAACCTTTGCATTGAAGCGACATCACCCCAAACTACTATCAGTACAAACAAAACAGGCATCAGCACCTTCGAAGATTTCTCTTCCCATCTTTTCCCTTTACTATAACAAAATGGGTGGCCAATAAAAGATGACCAGCCAGATAAGCGGACGAACAGGGTCCTTCGAAAACTCTGGAAAGCAACCACAAAATCTTCCGGCTTCTTATCTGCAAAACCATTCATTCCCGCTTCCAATATATATTCCAAAGTCCATCCTGCCACTACCGAATAATATCCTAGAATAAGAAAACCGGCCAAAACCCCAAATATCCCAACCACTTCCAATGAGTTCCGGGTGCCAAAACCTTATAAGCCGTCCCGTACTTGCTTTTGAATGACGACCTACTGTGAATTCGGCAATCATAATAGGCATTCCCAACATAAAACACACGCCAAGTATACTAAGATAAATGCCGCACCTCCATGATTTCCGTTTCATAGGAAACCTCCATATATTACCAAGTCCTACAGCCGAACCTGCCGCCGCCAGAACAGCCCCAATATTACTTCCGAAATTTACTCTTTCGCTTGATTTCAACCTATCAAATTATTATAAATCAACACTGGTTAGCCTGCAAAAGTATAAAATTAATCGTACTTTTGCGACGAATCACAAAAATTAAAGTATGCTTATTATTTTAGAAAATATCCGGTATCCTTATCATTGTAGCTATCATCTATAATCTTTCCTTTTACTTTTAAAACAGAATGGAAGAATTCACAGTCTAAATCTTTATATGCATTGATCGACTATGTTTCTTTTATGGATAGAATACCTGAGGAATGTGGCTAAAATTTCATGTAATATGGGGGCATCATAGCTTTGCATGATCGTTTGTATCGATTCAATCTTATCATGACCTACCTTGCAGTAATATGGGGAGGGATCATGTCAATAGCAGGGGTGTATCCTGATGCATTATTGCACACACCCGCAGCGGTGACTGGCTGGATTCTGGCAACAAATTGAGTCGACTAGCCGCCTTAAGGATAACTTACTCGGCGTGATATAAAAGAAACGCCGACGATTCTTCGCGAACAGTCGGCGTGATGATAAAAGTCAAAGTTATATAATAAAGATAGAGAGTCAACTTAACGGAAATCTTTCAGATCATTCTGCAACCTCTGACGAGTGAAAAGATACGGCTTTTCACTCAAGTCCCAGTTTTCGGCAATTTCCTATATTTAAATCCTGATACATACATAGCAAACGGCACACGGTAATCTTTAGGCAACGCATTCACGATACGATGTATCTCTTTCAAATCATAAGCACCTTCTGTAGAATCGAATCCTGAGTCCTGTGGAAGATTCAAATGGAACAAGTTATCTGTCTGATCGACGAAAGTCTGATCACGCACTGTTTACGATAATTATTTATAAATATATTACGCATGATGGTGTACATCCATCCTTTAAAATTCGTATCTGGAGTAAACTTCTCTTCGTTGTCCAAAGCTTTAAGTGAAGTTTCCTGCAACAAATCATTAGCCTCTTCTCTGTCAGCTGTCAATTTAAATGCAAAGCGAAATAATTCGGTTTGTAATTAGTAAATGCTGTGTAAAGTCGACTGTCTTCATATTAATTATTTTTAAATTTATTGCTGGGTAAAAAAACAAAATAAATTAGGGCTGACACTTCTCACGAGGTATCAGCCCTTTGGTTATCTTTGTTATGCGAAAAATATATAACCATGAGCAAAGATAGTCATTTTACCGGACAGCCGGTCTATAGTCAAGTGTTAAAGTTACTCGACAAAGAGAAGATTCTTCAAATAAGTCGCGAAACGAAAAAGCGAGGCTTACGTGAAGCGTTTTGACGGCTACCAACATCTTGTGGTAATGCTGTTCGGCATACTCAAACACTTTGATTCTCTTCGCGAACTTGAGATAGGCATGAAGGCGGAGGCTCACAAGCTCGGACACCTCGGAATGAACTATCTGGTTCGTCGCAGCACGCTTGCGGAGGCCAATATACGCCGTCCTCAGGAGTTCTTTGCAAGTGTTTATGCGTATCTTTTGGAGAAGTATGCCAAATTTTTAGCGGACAGCCGCCCTCAAAGTGCTATAAGGGGCAGACTCACGAGCCTAAAGACTGGGAGAAGTTGCTTTACATGATGGATTCCACCACAATAACGCTCTTTGACAACATACTCAAAGGTGTCGGGCGGCACCCGAAATCAGGCAAGAAAAAAGGCGGCATGAAAGTACATACAGTAATGAAGTATCATGTCGGCGTACCGATGGTGGTGCAGCTCACATCCGCCGCAAAACACGATCATTACCTGCTGAAGGAGGTGCATTTGCCAAAAGACTCCACTTTGGCGATGGATCGTGGTTACGTCGACATCGCACAATTCCAACGTCTTACCGAAGAAGGCGTGTGCTACGTGACCAAAATGAAGAAAAACCTTAAGTACGAGGAACTTGAATCCATTACTTATGTCAACCCGCAGGGACTGGTGACGCACATAGACAAGAAAGTGCTTTTTACAAGAGGGGAACTCACCCATGAGGCACGTAGGGTGGAGATATTTTACGAGACAAAGAAGCCGGTTGTGCTGTTGACCAACAACTTTGAGTTCACGTTTGAGGACATTTCTGAAATTTATCGCCTCAGATGGGCCATCGAGTCGCTATACAAACAGCTAAAACAAAATTTTCCGCTTCATTTCTTCTATGGGGACAGCGTCAACGCCATACAAATACAGACATGGGTAGTCTTGATTGCAAATCTGCTGATAACAGTTCTGTCAAGAAGCATCAAGAGGCACTGTGCATTCTCGCAGGTTGTTACCATGGTACGACTTATGCTCATGTACTACGTCGATTTTATCGCATTCATGGAAAATCCCGAGAAAACCTGGAATGATTTCCTTGCAAAGGAGATGCAAAAGCACCACCAGAACCAAGTCTTTTCGATTAAGGGGCTTACTTTTGAAAAAAATAAAACCCGAAGTCCTATTTTACGGGGCTTCGAGGAGGATTTTTATGCTCTTTTGTGTTTTACCGGACAGCAATATTTTAAATTGTTATTTTCTGTTTTTGCTTTCTGCTGCAATATTAACGACTTCTCGCAAAAGTCACGACAGAAAAACTAACAACAAAGGGGGTATAAACTATCAAATAACAGTTTTTACCCCCTAAATTAACAGTTAACAGGTGGTTTCGTTTTAACTTTTAATTAGCCGGTATCCCTCCACCGGTTCCAGCATTACCTCCTCCACTTTTCAAATCATCATTATTAATGCTTCGCGCAGCTTTTTTTACCTGAGCCTTCAACTCCCCAAAACGCCAACTGATATTAAATCCATAATAACGCATCGGAATTCTGGTAGCAGTAGAAGAGCAGAAAGTAGGAGTATTGATGTTATTCTTAAAAGTAATATATTTATTAAATAAATTGGACGAGTTAAGAGATATAGTCAGCCTCTTTTCCTTCAAGAAAGAACGACTGAGCCCTATCGCATAATAATAGAAAGAGGAACTTTTACCTTGCAAAGAGATATGCGGAGTACCACCCCCTCCGTTCAGACTCAGACGCAGATCCCAAGGCAGAGTCTGCTGGAAGCTTCCGAAGACATTTCCTTCCCAGCCATGATTCTTTAAATCAAGCCCTGAACTTCTATAATCCACATAAGCTCCCCGTCCATTGATATTAAAGCGGGTTTTAGGAGACATATTCCAGTTCAAGAACAAAGACAAATTAATATTCTTACTTTTTCCTATATTATCATAGGTAGAATTCATCACACCATCTTTTATAAAGAGTATTGCTCTATACCATTATTGACAAAAGAATAATTAGCACTGACATTTACATTAAATTTCTGCGAGAAACTACCGAAAGTAACACTAAGCGAATGGGCCTTTTCACTTTCCAAATCAGGATTACCGTAACTGATCGCAGTAGGGTTGCTGGTGTCAGTAAACGGATTCAAAAACCAAATACCCGGCCGGCTGATACGCATATTATAAGATGCCCTCAAACTTTGAGTAGGAGCCAATTGGTAAGAGAACATCAAGGATGGAACCAAATCATCAAACTGAGCATCAAACTTCTCATCCTTATTTTTATAATCCGCATCCATAAATGTATGCTCATAGCGAATTCCCGCCTTTCCACCGAGTTTTTTGTACTTCAGCTGATAGCCCAAATAAGCAGCCAGAATATCCTGCTTATGATCATATTGCGTACTCATATCCTGATCATACTTATATTCTCCGGTTTTATCGGCCAGATAATATTTACCATCACTTTTACTTCTACGAAAAATATACTTTATACCAGTTTCAATGCTGTGTATCGAATTTATCGGATTGGTATAGTCCAATTGAGCCGTATGCTCTTGTGTGCTGGCATCATTTTTAAAATATTGGTTTTGCAAAGATAAGGAACATTCAACGTATCCTCATAATCCGTATTCGCTTCACTGTTATTGGGGGAATGGCTAAAACGATAAGAGAAAGTAAGAAGTTCCCCTTTCTTTTTAAACGAATGCTGATAATCCATGTTGCCCCCCACTTCGCCAAAGCCCGATTCATTATTTCCCAAAGAACCGTAACCGTAAACCGGATTACCGGCATGATTCGTCATCTGGGTATTTCCAATCCTCTTATTCGTAAAATTGCCAGTCATCAGATTCATAGAAAAACTAATCAGATTCAAAGTGTCAATCTCATAACTTCCTTCCAGACTGCCAAATTGAAAATTGCCATAGCTCTTGCTTCTTCGATGCGACTCCAAAATTTATTTTCCTGAGACGTGAAATCCTCACGATATGAATCTTCAAATCCCTTTTGAGATCCCTGGTAGTTATAAGAATAATTACCGGTAACAGTGAACTTGCCCGACTGCACCGTACCATAACCGCCACCATACACACGCATATTGCTTGCACCACCATTCAATGTCACCGTATATCCTTCCATTCCTGCTCCTACAGTGATAATATTCAAGATGCCCGCCACCCCTTCCGCGTCATATTTAGCCCCAGGCTCGGTGATAACCTCTATAGATTTAATGGAATTGGCCGGCATACTCCGCAATACCTCGGTAGGATTATTGCTCATCATGTTATTCGGCTTGCCATTAACATGCACTTTAAACTTACTGCTACCGTTTACTTGAATTTTATCCTCTCCATCTACAGTCACCAGCGGAACTTTACGGAGCATTTCAAGAGTCGTATTGGTTTTAGAATCCGGATCATCCTCTATACTATACGTCACTTTGTCTATTTCCGCCTTTACCAAAGGTTTCTGCGCTACCACCTCCACTCCTTTCAACATTTCAGTCGCTTCTGCTATCAGAATCTTACCCAAATCAACATTCCTACGATTTGCCGATATCGAGAACTCCTTCTGTACAGGAGACTTTCCTACAGAAGTAAAATGAATGAGATAAGTCCCCGGCACGGCAAGCCGTTCATCAAACCTGCCGTCCGCTCCTGTCACAGCCAGTTTCACCGGCTTTGCAGGATTGTTCTTCAATGAAATACGGATTGTAGAATACGGTTCCCCTTCATTAGACAAAGAATCTAATAAGACTCCCTTGACTGAGAACTGGCCTTGGACAGCCTTTTGCGCCTTCGCCGTAAATGACAAACTTGCCACAAGCAAGATAATGCCCCATAAAATGTTGTGTTTCATATATCAATAATGAGTTTGTGTTTGTTGCAAAGGTAGGTAAACGATAGCAAGTAGTTTATTTTCAGACGTTAAAGAAGCCTATATATTATCTACCAGCGAGTATAAGGATTCTTCATCAAAAAAGAATTATAATAACGAATATCTCCCGTTACCTCTTTTTCGATGAAATGGGGCTTTTTAAACAATTCGTCCTCACTATTCAATTCCACTTCCGCTACAGTCAAGCCTTCATTCTCACCATAAAACTCATCCACTTCAAAGATATGCTCTCCACTTTTCACCAAATACCGGATTTTATCAATCACCCCAGGCTCACACAGTTTCATCAACTCTTCGGCCTCTTGCAAACTGATCTCCTTCTCCCACTCATAACGACTTGTACCGGAGTCATTGGAAGCCCCTTTGATAGTAAGATACCCTTTATTATCCCGAATACGCACCCGGACAGTTCTTCCACGAGCACTACAGATATAACCTTGCACAATATGACTATGTGCATAAGCCTCTAGTTTATAACTGTCGTCCTTTACTAAAATTTTCGTTCTATTTCTTGTCCCATAGCGTTTTAATATATAAAAGCCCCGCAGAGAATAACCTCAGCAGGACTTCACTATTTATTTTCCGTTTTTATCCATACATGGCATAGCCTACCATAATAACAAGGGCTAATACAATTAATCCGATGAACAGACCTTTTACAATCCTATTTGCTTTCTCTTCTTCCCGCTTACTATAAGCAGCTTTCTTATTCTTTCCCATAAGTATTTCATTTTTAAGATTAAACCATCTCTTTTGAATATTCCAAAAGTACAAAGTTTCTAGAAGAAAACAAATAAATTACGAAGAATTTACTAATTCTCCGAACCGGAAAACTCCATCAAGTATGCCTTGATAAAGCCATCAATCTTTCCATCCATCACTCCGTTCACATCCGAAGTTTGAAAATTAGTACGATGATCCTTCACACGACGGTCATCAAAGACATAACTGCGTATCTGTGATCCCCATTCAATCTTCTTCTTGCCAGCCTCCACCTTGGCCTGTTCTTCCATGCGGTGCTGCAATTCCTTATCATATAAAATTGAACGCAACTGTCTCATCGCATTTTCCTTATTCTTCGGCTGGTCACGGGTTTCAGTATTCTCAATCAAGATTTCCTCTTCCTCACCGGTATACGGATCTTTATATTGATAACGCAGACGTACTCCTGATTCCACCTTGTTCACATTCTGTCCGCCGGCCCCTCCCGAACGGAAAGTATCCCAAGACATACGGGCAGGTTCAATTGTCACTTCAATACTATCATCCACCAACGGCGTTACAAACACAGAAGCAAAAGAAGTCATCCGTTTCCCCTGAGCATTATAAGGAGACACGCGCACCAAGCGGTGGACTCCATTCTCACCTTTCAGATAACCATATGCAAAACTGCCCTCAATATTCATAGTCACCGTCTTGATTCCGGCCTCATCCCCATCCTGAAGGTTAGCCACGCTCACTTTATAGCCATTGGTCTCCGCCCAACGCATATACATACGCATCAGCATGGAAGCCCAATCCTGACTTTCAGTACCACCGGCACCGCAATTAATTTTCAATACACAATCCATTTGGTCGGCCTCCTGGCGAAGCATATTCTTCAGTTCCAATGCCTCCACCGCAGTGACAGCCTTTTGATACGCTGCATCCACTTCTTCTTCGGTAACCAAATCATCTTTACAAAGTCAAAGCCAATTCCAGTTCATCTGCCATCGTCTTTACCTCACGGTAACCGTCGATCCATTTTTGCAGATCTTTCACCTTCCTCATTTGTGCTTCTGCTTTCTTGGCATCATCCCAAAAACCGGGCGCCTGCGTACGCAGTTGTTCTTCTTCCACCTGAACCAGTTTATTTTCTATGTCCAGATATCTTTCAAGTGCCGCAGTACGTTCTTTTACGTCTTTCAGTTGCTCTATTGTTATCATCTTGAGAATTTTTGCATTTCAAGGTGCAAAGATAGTGGAAATCTATTCATTTTCCCATTATTCTTCGTACATCTTTTCTATTTCGGCAGCATAGTTCTTGTTCAGCACATTACGTTTTATTTTCAACGTATTGGTCAGCTCACCACGTTCCATACTGAAAGGATGGGGCAACAAGGTAAACCTCTTGATCTGTTCATAATGTGCAAACTGCTGCTGCAGTGTATCAATCCGCTCTCTAAACAAATCGATAATTTCCGGTTTCTGCAACAGTTCCTCCATACTTTCATAGCGAATACCTTTTTTTGCGGCATACTCTTTCACCAGTTTATATTCAGGAATTATCAAAGCAGAAACAAATTTACGTTCATCGGCAATAATAGAAATCTGATCGATATAACGATCTACCACCAATTTGGCTTCAATGGCTTGAGGAGCGATATACTTCCCGTTTGAAGTTTTAAACAAGTCCTTGATACGCTCTGTAAGGAACAAATGCCCATCTTTTATATAACCCGCATCACCGGTATGGAACCATCCGTCTTCAGTAAACGCCGCTTTCGTAGCAGCTTCCTTTTTATAATAGCCATGAGTGATTCCCTCACCACGTAGCATTATTTCGTTATTCTCCCCTATTCTGACCTGCACATGAGGCATGATACGCCCCACCGAACCAACCACATGGTCATTATCATTCTCACAAGCAACCGTTGCAGTAGATTCCGTCAATCCATAACCCGCTACCATATTAATTCCCACCGACAAAACAAACTCCTGTACAGCCGGCGGAATAGCCGCACCGGCAGTAGGGAAGAAACGCCCGTTTTCAATGCCAATAGTCTTTTTCAACAAGCTATAGATCGTTTTCTCATAAAATTTATATTTCATGTGCAATACAGGCGGAGGAGTCAGCCCTTTGTACACATATTCCAAATTATGTTCACGTCCCACTTTAATAGCATCCAGCATCAACTTCTTTTCAATCCGGTTGTCTCATTGATTTTTTCTTGCACGCCGGCATACACTTTCTCCCAGAAACGGGGAACACTGCACATAGCCGTAGGACGGATCTCCTTTATTGTCTTCTGGATATCAGCAGGACGCAAGTTGATAGACAAAGTACACCCCATCGAAAGACACCAGCAAGTCCATGCACGCTCAAACACATGAGTAAAAGGAAGGAAATTCATAATCACATCCTGATCACCCAATTGAGGGAAACGTTCATCATGTGCCGGAATGGCCGCCTCATAGCAAGAATGATGCAACATCACCCCCTTGCTGTCTCCGGTTGTTCCACTGGTATAAAGAATATTGGCAAGATCACCATTACCCGACTCTGAAGTACGCTTGTCTACCTCAGCTTGATGCGGATGCGCCTCGCCCAATTTCAGAAAGTCATCAAAATAAATGGAAGTCTGGTCCCGCTCATCACGTTTTACCTCCTTGTCGAAAATTATAATCTGTTTCAGTTGGCTTCCCAGTTGCATAACCCGGAACGCCACATCATATTGCAACTGTTCACCTACAAAGATATAACGTATTTCGGCATCACCTACCATATAATGTACCTGCGCCTCGGAACTGGTAGCATAAAATGGTACAGTAACAGCCCGTACCCCAAAAGCTCCAAAGTCCACATACAGACATTCCGGTTTATTTTGAGAAAAAACTGCTATATTTTCCTGTATGCCTATACCTAATTCTATCAATGCATTCGAAACTGTTTTTACAGTTGCGGCAAACTGGTTCCAAGAAACCGGAATCCATGTTTCTGTTTTATAATCGCGGTAACGCAACGCTACACGATCACCATATTTCCCTGCCTGACGTTGTATCAGGACAGATAAGAAAGAACTACTCATTCCAAAGATTTATTTTTAATTCATCGGCAAAGTTATCGTTTAATTTGGAATTATCCTCTATAAACAGGCATTAATTTTCCCAACCAGTCAAAGAGTTAGAAGAAATCAGCCGAAAGTTTTAGTTGCATATCTAACTTAATTACCTACTTTTTTCATCACCGTTTACCACGCAAAAATAGTATCTTTGCAACACATTAAATTATTAAAATCAAGATGATTGATATAGAATATTACACTTCCGAAGCAACCACATTGCTGAATTCGTTAATCGGTATCCCCTCATTGAGCCGGGAAGAAGAAGCTGCCGCCGACTTTCTGCAGAACTATATTGAAGAAACAGGTATCATGACCGGTCGTTCGGGCAACAACATTTGGTGTATCAGTCCGATGTTCGACCTCAACAAACCGACTATTTTACTAAATTCCCACATCGATACCGTAAAACCGGTAAACGGATGGCGGAAACATCCTTTCACTCCGAAAGCCGAAAACGGAAAGATTTACGGTTTGGGAAGTAATGACGCCGGCGCCAGTGTAGTATCCTTATTTCAGGTGTACCGCCATCTCTCTACAACCGAGCAGGCATACAATCTGATCTTTCTTGCCTCATGTGAAGAAGAAGTTTCCGGAAAAAACGGAATAGAAAGCGTATTGCCCCAACTACCTCCCATCACCTTGGGCATAGTGGGTGAACCGACAGAAATGCAGCCTGCCATTGCCGAAAAGGGATTGATGGTGCTGGATGTTACCGCATACGGAAAAGCCGGACATGCCGCACGCAATGAAGGAGTGAATGCTATTTACAAAGTACTGGAAGACATTCAGTGGTTCCGTGATTATAAATTCCCGAAGAAATCCTCCCTGCTAGGCCCCGTCAAAATGAGCGTGACACAAATAAATGCCGGCACGCAGCATAATGTCATCCCCGATACTTGTACTTTCGTTGTGGATATCCGCAGTAATGAATGTTACTCTAACGAAGAACTATTCAAAGAAATAAGTGCCCATCTAAAAAGCGAGGCGAAAGCTCGTTCTTTCCGCTTGAACTCATCTCATATCAGTGCCGAGCATCCCTTTGTGAAACGCGCGGTAAAACTAGGACGTGTACCTTTCGGTTCTCCTACTTTGTCCGATCAGGCGTTGATGAAGTTCCCGTCTGTCAAAATCGGTCCGGGAAAGTCCTCCCGTTCACACACGGCTGATGAATATATCATGGTTTCGGAAATTGAGGAAGCGATAAGGCTTTATATCGAGATGCTGGACGGACTGGTGCTGTAAACGACTTACAAAGACGCTATTTCCCCTATAGACAGACCGGTAACCTGTGCAATTACATCAAATGCAATACCGGCCTGTTTCATTTTTTTTGCATTCTTGAAGCATTCTTCCTTACGACCTTGCTCAAGACCTTCTTTAAGACCTTTTTCAATACCCTCTTTAAGACCTTCCTCATGCCCTTTTTTCAACTGGGTGGACATCACGCTGTACCAGTCGCGGAAATTCTTCAAACTTTCCCAATACTCGCCTAATTCCTTAGGATTGAACTTAGCTATCTCGGCAGCCTCGAAAAGTTCCTTGTTCATTGCCGTGCCGAAAAGCAGCTTGAAGCCGAAATCGGCATAAGGGTTGATGTATTTATCCTGTATGCCTTCTGTTCCCATATCTATCCGAGGTTTAATAAGTTATGATACAGGACAAAAGTAATCAATATACTGCAATTCCCCGTCTTAAAAGAAAGATTTAACTATCTATCATTCATAGTATTTTCTAGATAAGGTTTAATAATTCCTCATTATTCCATCTTTCAGCATATTCACTGCTTAAGTCTGCCGTGATACATTCGTGCATATTTTCCCCTTTTTGTAAACCGATAACTCTGATGTCAGGAACAGTTTTAGCATACTTTCTTATTGTGAGTTCCAATAAAATTCCTAAGCTTATCGATTTCATATTAGGCGGATAAAACGGTTCCGCACTTTGAGCGTCATTTAAACAGGAAAAAATAACATCTATTGCCTGTTCCCACGTAATAAAAAACCGGGTAGCTTCAGGATCTGTCAATATAAGCTCCTTCCTATTTTCTAATGCATACTTCCATTTTACCAAAACAGACCCTGTAGAATGCAATACATTTCCATAACGAACTATCCTATAAGCGCAATTCGATCCGTTTATTTGCTCAAAATCCACAAAAAGATTCTCCATAAGCAATTTAGTAGCCCCATACGTTCCTGAAACTTGAACAGCTTTATCAGTGCTTGTTGCCAGAATAAATTTTATGTTCTGCTCCTCAACAGTTATTTTAAGAAGATTCAACGTACCAAGAATATTAGTCTGAACAGCTTTCAGAGGATGTTCTTTTGCCAAAATGACATCTTTAAACGCAGCCAAATGAAATATCCCATCACAACCATTCAATGCCTTTTTCAATAAAAGATAATCTTCAATGGGGCATGGAAAGATTTGAACGCTTTTAAATTTCTCTCTCAGAGCAATCAGTTTTCCTTCATTCCTGGCTATCGCATGAATAGTATGTCCTTGGGTAATCAACCGTTCTATCAATTTCTCAGCCAAATAACCGGTAGCCCCCGTTACTGCAATGGTTCCCATACTCAAGCTATTTTTTATCATTCATCAACACATCCCTCGCAACATAAGGCTGTGGAGAAAACTCAATAGTCAACACATTCGACTCTCCTAAAGCTGTTAATGTATGGACGCACCCCGGTAAAGTCCGTACCAAATCCCCCTTTTCCCAAATTTCTTCTATTACAGCCTCACTATCATCATATTTCTGAAAAGTGGCCTGCATACGCCCCTGTAAAATAAGCATATATTCCACCTTTCTAAAATGATAATGATTGCCTCTAAGAACCTTTGGAACGAATTGCAAGAATCCTATATATTTAGCGGCTTCCACCGCTGGAATTGAAGCACTCAAAGTAGTATCCTCGCCAATTACAAAACCAGTTCCCGCCTCCAGCAAGCTATAATTTTTCATATCCCCTACGGATTCCACTTTTATCAAATCCCTGACAGTTATTTCATCAAACATTTTTTTTGATTGCTCACGCACGTCAATTTTACATAATCCGGCACGATATTTTAATAAAAACAACTTATGATGAGGAGCAAGATTCTCCAATTTCAAACACTCATCCATATCCAGCAAGACAAAAGATTCACCTTCCAAAATACGGATATCCGCTGCATCGTCCATCAAATAAGTATGATGAATATATTCCCATCTATCATAGTCTGCTCTATACTCAGACCCCAAATAGGTTATAGAACTAAAATGCACCTTTTGGGATTTCTTGTGTTCAAATTCTTCCTTCAGTTCTCTGATAATGCCATCTAGAGGGGTTTCCTCCTCCTCAAGGTAGCCAGAAACAAGAGAATAATATCCGGAGTACTCTATATCCGGGTTCTCATCTCTTTTTTGCAACAATACTCTATTATCTGTTGTAGTAATAATCACAGTAGTCGAATCCATCATCTTTTTCATCTTCATTATTTTTTAAATTTTCATTCTGTTGTATTTTCACCACACCCACGTGATGAATAATATTTTCCTTATTCAGCATATCAGTATAAATAGCATGGTTTAACACCATAATAAGCAACCAAATAAGAGACAATATGGCAAAAAAAGGTTGGGTGTATGATTTCAGCCATAACTCCCAAGACTTTTTCTCTCTTTTCAAATTAGAAGGAATCTTTGTGAAAAGTTTCACATACTCATCCGGAAAAGCCTTTTCCGCTTCACATAACATATTCTTCCAGTGCTCATGATAACTCCATAATCTCTGCATTACGTAAATAGACCATATTGAGAATGACAATCCTCCAAATGCAATAATAAATGTCAGGTATTCAGAAGTCTGGCATATAGAGTTAAACAAGACGGTTTCCAATCCGAATAAAGAAACATTTATTCCGAACATAATATTAAAACGGCTCCAGATACCAGCTCCTTCATACTGTAATTGACCAAGAAGGTGAGTATAATGTTCCATTAATTTAGTGTTCTGCAAGGCATCCCTATCATTTACCGCTTTTTTATTATCTACATCCGCATAAAAGTTTATACCGCATCGAACTAATTTCGTCATTATATCAAGAATATATTTTTATAATAAAAAAGGAGAGGATATTCTTCTGTAATCAGATTCATATCCCCTCCTCGCTTGAAGTCATCAAGAAGAAAGCATATCAAATTTAAGCTATACTTTCTATCTTAGCCCGAATGTTTACTGTACTTTTCTTGTTACAGTTACCTTGAATGTTTTGGTTACAACACCCCAGTTATGAGTATAAGTAATGTTCAAGTTTACATCATGAGTATATACTGTACCTGTTGGAGTTCCCTTCCAAGTAAGAGTTGCAGTAGCTGCATCATAAGTAAAGTCTTTTTCATTCTCATCCAAAGAAATTTCCAATCCAGTAGCTTCAGCAACAGCATTACCGGCAGCATTTTTTCTATACAATGTTTCAGCTATGGTTTCTTCAGCAGCAATCGTAGTGGCATTGTATTTTACCAATACATTTTTAACAGCATCTTTCAATGTCAGTTCAGTCCATTTCTTCTTGTCTGCTGCACCTAAAGCATTAATCAAATCGATAATCTTAATCTGATCGTTTGTAGCCAATGCCGGATTATTATACTTCAAGTCTACTATTGCAGAGAATTCCAAGATAGGTTGTTCCACCTTCCAGTCTTCAGTTGCAAACAATACACGCTTGGCAGAACCGGCTGTAGCATCATAGATATCAACTTTCAAAGTTCCAACCTTAGCCAAATCTACACGCGGAGTAAAGACAATCTGATTAGTGCTAGTCCATTCAATGTTCTTGATTCCGTTCTGTTCTTTCATCATTTCCTGAACATAAGCATTCTGCTTCTTATAATCCAATTCAAACTCAACTGTCGCATCTTCAGGAACAACATTGTACATCTTGTCGAATTCTTGAGATTCCATGATGAACTTGCTATAAGCACCGCCAGTTTTTGTCCATGTACCGATGATAGTACGACTCTTATATTCATCCTTGATAGGACAATCAAAGTTATAGGTTACAGAGAAGTTATCTACAGAAACCTTGAACAGCTTGCTTACGAAGCTGTTGTAAACAGCATACGGTGTGTTCACTCCGTTAGTCATTTTCTCAGTAGCTCCCCAATCAAGATAAGAAGAAGCTCCAGCCAGCAATGACATATTCTTGAATTGTGCAAAGTTAGCACCCGGTGTCAAAATAAAGAACAAAGAGTCCTTATCGGCATTGTTTCCACCGTTCTTATAATACAAGACAGCTTCATTTTAACCGTTTCAAGAGCTTTTGCCAAGTCTGTAACCTTTGCAGGAATATTAGATAATTGACTCAAGCCGTTATTCCAATAATATTGGTTACATTGATTAGATATTGATTCATATCTCACTAACTTGCTGCCACCAGCATCATATACAGGCTTGTTCAATGC
>SCPP01000287.1_pt1 | contig 20276 bp, 38 predicted proteins | sample 6106811 | NCBI WGS metagenome assembly SCPP01 (sample SAMN10720449, study PRJNA508395) | human gut metagenome | isolation source: Participant 2 stool, 15 month | host: Homo sapiens | collected 2018
AATAACGGCGTTGCAACAATCAATATAAATCAAACGATCTCCGCCCTGCACCGTTTTCCGTCCCAGGCACCCAGCGTGACCTCCACAATGTCGCCGGTCTTGTGCCCGGGTGCGCTGACCAGCACAGGCAGGTACTCGCTTCGTTAGCCGGTGAACATTGTGGCGGACAGCGGCGTTTCCAGCAGCACGCTGGCTTTGCGGCCCTGCATAGCGGCTGCTTCGGCAGCGCGTACCTCCTCCACAGCGGCGGTCATACGGCGACTGCGGGCCTCTTCTCATGCTCGGGCAGCTGGTCAGCAAAGTCGAAGGCTGCCGCCTTCACGGCGGGGTAGGGAACACGTGTACCTTCAAAAATTGCATCCCGGTCACGAAAGCCATGCTGGCTTCAAAGTCTTCCTCGGTCTCACCGGGAAGCCTACGATGACATCGGTGGTAAACTGACGTTGTCCGCACCGAATGCCGCGCGCAGCTTGGCTGCAATATCGGCGTACTGGGCCGTCGTGTAGGCGGCGCATGGCGCGCAGCGTCTTGTCACAGCCGCTTTGCAGGCTCAAATGGAACTGCGGGCAGAGTTTTTTACGGCGGCCATGCGGCGGATGTCGTCATCGTGCAGCATATCCGGGTCCAGGCTGCCAAGGCGGATACGCTCAATGCCAGGTACCTCGGCGGCTTTTCAATCAGTTCCACCAGGCTTGTGCCGCTGTCGGTGCCGTAGCTGGGCAGGCTGATGGCCGTCAGCACGACCTCTTTATAGCCTGCGTCGGACAGACGGCGCAGTTCTTCCAGCACGCTGGCCTCGTCGCGGCTGCGCACCGGGCCGCGGGCGCGGGGAATGACGCAGTAGGCACAGCGGCGGTTGCAGCCATCCTCGACCTTGACAAAGGCGCGGGTGTGCTCGGCAAACTTATCCATGGGCAGTTCTTCAAACCGTTCTCCCTTCTCGTGGGGACGGATATCTACCACGCGCTCCTCCTCGCCGTTCAGCACCTTCTGCACATCGGCCAGAATCGCGTGCCGGTTGCCGGAGCCGGTCACAACGTCAGCCTCGGCGATCTCGGCGGCCTCCTCGGGGAAAGCCTGGGGATAGCAGCCGGTCAACACCGTCACCGCGCCGGGGTTCTCGCGCTTGGCGCGGCGCAGCCACTTACGGCTTTTCTGATCACCGAAATTCGTGACGGTGCAGCTGTTGACGATATAGACATCCGCACCTTCTTCATTGGAACAACGGTGTAGCCGTTTTCCTCAAACAGCTGTGCCAGTGCGCCGGTTTCGTTCTGATTTACCTTGCAGCCCAAGGTGTAAAAAGTTACCCGCATGGTGTACGATTCCTTTGCTTTTATAAATAGTAGACATATATGACTTATTATAATAGAATCCGGCCAAAAGCGCAATACTAATTCCGCACAGAGCAGCATATCGTAGTACCAAAGCGATTTCCGCCGGAGGTGTGCTACAATGAAAAACGTGCCGTGACCCTGCTGCTCTGCCTGGTGCTGGTGGTGCTTTCGCTACTGCGCGGGTTTGCTGCGTCCGCTGCGGCATCATCCCGGCCAACGCCGACTTTGACGTGCCCTGCGCGGCAGCCATCCTGATCGACGAGGACTCCGGCACAGTGCTGTACGAGAAAAACGCCGACGACCGTCGCCCCATTGCGTCCATCACCAAGGTCATGACACTGCTGCTGGCGTTTGAGGCCCTCGAGGCGGGCAAGATACACCTTGACGATTTTGTCCCGGTCAGTGAGCACGCCTACCACATGGGCGGCAGTCAGATCTGGCTCGAGCCCGGCGAGCAGATGACGCTGGACGACATGCTCAAGGCCATCTGCATTTCCAGCGCCAACGACGCCGCGGTGGCCGTGGCTGAGTATGTCGGCGGCAGTGAAACCGCTTTGCGGAGATGATGAACGTCCGCGCGTATGAGCTCGGCATGACGAATACCCACTTTGTCAACGCCTGCGGGCTAGACGAGGCAGGGCACCTTTCCACCGCGCGGGATGTCGCCCTGATGAGCCGCGAAATGCTTCTGCACCACACCGAGGTGCGGGACTACTGCTCGATCTGGATGGACACGCTGCGCGGCGGCGCGACCAGCTTGTCAACACCAACAAGCTGCTCAAAGCTACCGCGGCATCACGGGGCTGAAGACCGGCACCACCGGCAAGGCGGGCGTCTGCATCTCCGCCAGTGCCGAGCGCGACGGCCTGCGGCTGATTGCCGTTGTGCTGGGGTCTGCCTCGGGCAAGGAGCGTTTCCAGGCTGCCAGCGCGCTGTTGGACTACGGCTTTGCCCACTATGAGAGCGCTGCTGCTGAGCTGCCCGCCGATGCGCCGCAGACGCTGCCCGTGGAGCACGGCACGGCGGCGACAGTCCCGCTGAACTACGAAAGCCCGGACACTGCCTGATGCCTAAGGGCGAGGGCGGCACCCTGGTGCCGTCGTCGAGCTGCCCGTGTCGCTGTCTGCGCCCGTCGCGGCGGGGAACAGGTGGGCCGCATTAAGATACTGCATCAGGGCACGGAAATGTGCAGCTATCCCATCACGGCGGCACAGGACGTTGATGCGTTAAGTTTCGGCTACTGCCTCCGCCTTCTTGCCCAAAGTCTGCTGCTCCGGAATTGAATTTGTGCAAATTTCATGAAAAAGTCGAAAAAGACCCTACTTTTGCTTGACAATACCGACAGAAAACGGTATCATTGGGATATAAAAATAACAAAGGAGGAGTTAAAGATGGCTGTTAGTTTTAACGGTAAGCATCTTGCAAAATTCATCCGTCCTGAAGAATATGAGGCAATCTATCCGCAGGTCGAGTTAGCCCACAAGCAGCTGGAAACCAAGACTGGTGTCGGCAATGACTTTTTGGGTTGGCTGGACCTGCCTGTTACTATGACAAGGAAGGATTTGCCCGCATCAAAGAAGCTGCACAGAAGATTCGTTCGATTCCGATGTGCTGCTCGTCGCCGGTATCGGCGGCTCCTACCTGGGTGCCCGCGCTGTGGTCGAGGCCGTCAAGGGCCTGTATCACAACGAGGTCGATGGCGGCCTGAAGATCTACTTCTGCGGCAACACCATCAGCCCACCGCGCTGAACGATATCATCAAGCTGACGAAGGGCAAGCGTTTTTCCATCAACGTTATCTCCAAGTCCGGCACCACCACCGAGACGGCCCTTGCCTTCCGCGTGCTGCGCAAGCTGCTGGAAGATTCTGTCGGTGTCGAGGAAGCCAACAAGCGCATCTACGCCACCACCGACCGCGCTAAGGGCACGCTGAAACAGCTTGCCACCGAGCAGGGCTGGCCCACCTTCGTTGTTCCTGATGACGTCGGCGGTCGCTACTCTGTGCTGACTGCTGTTGGTCTGCTGCCCATCGCTTGCGCCGGCATCGACATCGACGAGCTGATGCAGGGCGCTGCCGAAGGCCGCGAAGTTTGGCAAGCTGTCCCCGGACAACGATGCTTACCGCTACGCCATGACCCGCAACATCCTGTACCGCAAGGGCAAGAGCGTCGAGACGCTGGCCTGCTTTGAGCCTGACTTTACAATGATGAACGAGTGGTACAAGCAGCTGTTCGGCGAGAGCGAGGGCAAAGATCAGAAGGGTCTGATGCCCACTTCCTGCATCTTCTCCACTGACCTGCACTCCATGGGCCAGTTCCTGCAGGACGGCGCTCGCGTCATGTTTGAGACTTACGTCGATATCAAGAACACCCGCAACGACTTCTATATTGAAGAGTTGGAGGGCAACTTCGACGGCCTGAACTTCCTGGCAAACCAGAACATGAGCGTCGTCAACCGCAAGGCTATGGAGGGCACCATCCTCGCCCATACCGACGGCGGCGTTCCTCTGGGCCTGATTGAAGTTGACAGCCTGTCCGCTCATGATGTCGGCGAGTTGATTTATTTCTTCTGGAAAGCCTGCGCGATTTCCGGCTATCTGCTGAGCGTCAACCCGTTTGACCAGCCCGGCGTTGAGAGCTATAAGAAGAATATGTTCGCGCTGCTGGGCAAGCCCGGCTATGAGGATCGCAAGGCCGAGCTGGAAGCTGCACTGAAAGATTAAAGGAACTACGCGCACCGCGCGCTGACGAATATAAGGAGGTAACCCCTATGCTGAAACTGATTGTTGGAACCAAAGGCTCCGGTAAGACCAAGACCATGATCGATATGATCGACAAGGCCGTTAAAACCACCTCCGGCAACATTGTTGTCATTGAAAAGTGCATGAAGCTCACCACCGGATCAACCACTCCGCCCGCCTTGTTGACGTGGACGAGTACGGCATCGTCGGCGCTGATATGCTGTACGGTTTTGTCGCCGGTATGCTGGCTGGCAACTACGACATCACCGAGCTGTTCCTGGACGGCATCCTGCGCATCACCGACCACGACATGGCCGCTGCCGCCAAGGTGCTGGAAGCCATCGACAAGATCACCCCCAACATCGAGGTCGTCGTCACCGTTTCTGCTGACGCTGCCGATCTGCCGGAGGATCTGAAGAAGTTCGTCATCTGAACCTTCTGAACCGCAAAATTGAGATTTCGGGGCGGGGAAGTCGCCCGCCCCGATTTTATGCGAAAAATCAAAAAATCTCAACTTTTGTGTTTTATAGGTTGACAAGACCCTTCCGCTTGTGTATACTATTTAAGCAACCTTTTGAGGTGTATGCAATTTAATCTTCGCACTTTTCTGGAAAGTGGCCGCAAGCCGTTTGAGGCGCATTTGAGGCTGACTTTTCCCAGGCGGACTTTGGGGGATACAGCGTAAACGCCCCGGCAGTATGTGACTTTACGGCGACGCTCACCGAGGATGGCGCAGCGTTGCTGTTGTGTGTAAAGGCCCATGTAGATGCTGAGTGTGCCCGTTGCCTGGAACCGCTGACCCGGGATTACGATTTCACACGCGAATACTTCGTGCGGAATCGTGATTTGGAAGACCGGATTTTGAACTGCCGTGCAACGATAATGGCTGTCTCGACCTCGAAGAACTCGCCTATCAGGAGTTGATTTTTGAGGTACCCGCGGTACTGCTGTGCAGTGCTGATTGTCAAGGTCTATGCCCCATCTGCGGACGAAAGAAGGCGGGTGTTCCTGCCAACCGGCAGACAATGCTGCCTGTGGATGCAAGGCTTAGCATATTAAAACAACTATTAAGTTGAATTTCACCAAGGAGGTGTCCGATTATGGCTATCGTACCCAAGAGAAAGCATTCTCAAGCCCGCCGCGATAAACGTCGCTCTAATGTCTGGAAACTGGAGGTGCCTACGCTGGTGAAGTGCCGCAGTGTGGCGAACTGAAGGTTCCCCATAAGGTTTGCGGCAAGTGTGGCTACTACAAAGGCCAGGAAGTCATCAAGAAAGGCGTAAGTCTCTTGCGTGGGGAGGGCGATGCCTTCCCCATTTTTATTGAACTACCATCGCAAAGGAGTGTGACACCATGGCCCTGTATGTGACAGCGGTAGATGAAAATTCCCCGCGGAACGCTTCGGCCTTACCGTAGGCTGTGCGCTGCTGGCCATCGACGGTCATCCCTGAACGATGCACTGGACTACCAGTTTTATACAACGCCCACCTCGTTCTCCTGGAAGTGTGTGAGAACGAGCAGCACCACACCGTACAGATCACCAAGGCGGAGTATGAGCCGCTGGGCTGCAAGTTCAAGACCTACCTGGGCGACGAAAGCACAGCTGCGCCAACCATTGTATGTTCTGCTTCATCGACCAGCTGCCGCCCGGCATGCGGGGAGCCGCTCTATTTTGGATGACGACGAGGCGGCTCTCCTTCCTGTTCGGCAACTATATCACGCTGACAAACCTGACCGACCACGAAATTGACCGTATCATCCAGATGCATATCAGCCCGATCTTCGTCTCGGTCCACGACAAACCCTGCACTGCGGGTACGTATGCTGGCCAACAAGCGCGGGGGCGAGGTGCTGAAATACCTGCCCAAGCTGGCGGCGCGGAATCGAGCTGAACTGTCAGCTTGTGCTCTGCCGCGGCGTTAACGACGGCGACGAGCTGCGCACCTGACGCCGACCTGTTGGCCCTGCGCCCGCAGGTGGGCAGTATTGCCGCCGTGCCCGCCGGCGTGACGGACTACCGCAAGGGTCTGTTCAAGCTGACGCCCTACGATAAGGAATCCGCCGCCGCCACACTGGATATCCTGGAGGAGTTCGCCCGGAAATGCCGCACTGAGTACGGCCGCAGCGTCGTCTACCCTAGCGATGAGTGGTATCTGACCGCCGAGCGCCCGCTGCCTCCGGCAGGATTCTACGATGCGTTCGCGCAGTTGGAGGACGGCGTGGGCATGTGGCGGCTCTACCACGATACCTTTTGGAAGAACTGGAAAATTACCCCGGCCTGGTCTTGCCCCACAGCATGGACGTTGTCACCGGCACGCTGGCCGGGCCGCTGATCAGGATTGCGCAGACGCACTGATGCAGAGATACCCGCAGGTAAAGATTACCGTGCATGAGATCAAAAATGAGTATTTTGGTGGCAACGTCAGCGTGGCGGGGCTTATCACCGGTACGGATATCATCAAGCAGTGCGGCGGCAATCTACACAGCGACCTGCTGGGCGTGCCCGAGGTCATGATCCGCGACGAAGGGCCAGTTTCTCGACGATATCACACTGGAAGAACTGGGCAGGGCGCTGGGCTGCCGGGCCATCAGTATCCCCACCGACGGCGGCGGGTGCTGTAAGGCCATGCTGACCAGCCACAAGCGCAAAACGATAAAATTCAAACGATAAGAGAGTAGAGAGGGAGGAGAGCAGACATGGCAAAACCGATCGTAGCCATCGTGGGCCGCCAATGTGGAGCAAGTCCACCATTTCAATAAACTGACCGGCCAGCGCCTCGCCATGTCGAGGACACCCCGGCGTCACCCGCGACCGCATCTTCTGCGACTGCGAGTGGTCCGGCCACAAATTCCTGCTGGTGGACACCGGCGGTATCGAGCCGCGCATTGACGACGGCCTGCTGGCCCACATGCGTGAACAGGCACAGCTGGCCATTGATTCCGCAGACTGCATCGTCATGGTGACGGAGCTGTCCGCGGGCGTCACACCGCAGGATCAGGACGTGGCCGGTATGTTGATGCGCAGCGGCAAGCCGGTGGTGCTGGCTGTCAACAAGTGCGACAAAGTCGGCGAGCCCCGATGGAACTGTACGACTTTTACAGCCTCGGCCTCGGCGAGTTGATTCCGGTCTCCGGCGTGCACGGCCACGGCACCGGCGACCTGCTGGACGCGGTCTGCGCCCACCTCAACTTTGAGGAGGACGAGGAGGACACCGACGACCGCATCACAGTCGCCGTCATCGGCCGCCCCAACGTGGGCAAATCCAGCCTCATCAACCATATTCTGGGCGAGAACCGTCTGATCGTCGCCAACGAGGCCGGTACGACCCGCGACGCCATTGACACGATGGTCGAGAACAAGTACGGTAAGTTGTTTTTACCGACACCGCCGGCCTGCGCAAGCGCGGCAAGGTAGAGAGCGGCGTCGAACGATACAGCGTGCTGCGCAGTCTGGCCGCTGTCGAGCGCAGCCGTGTCTGCGTCATTATGATCGACGCGACGGTAGGCTTCACCGAACAGGACTCCAGGTCGCCGGCTATGCCCACGAGCAGGGCAAAGCCTGCATCATTGCCGTCAACAAGTGGGACGCTGTCGAGAAGGACAGCTACACCATGGACGCCATGCGCAAAAAGCTGGAAGAGGATTTCAGCTTCATGTCCTATGCGCCCATCATCTTCATCAGCGCCAAGACCGGCCAGCGCATCGACAAGCTGTTTGAGACAATTCACTTTGTGGATGTCCAGAACGGTACCCGCGTGCCTACCGGTGCTTTGAACGAGATGCTGGCCCGCGCCACCGCCAAGGTTCAGCCGCCGTCCGACAAGGGCAAGCGCCTGAAGGTATTCTCTATCACACAGATTTCCACCCGCCCGCCGACATTCGTCTGCTTCGTCAACCAAAAGGCACTGTTCCATTTCTCGTACCAGCGCTACCTGGAAAACCAGATCCGTGAGACGTTCGGCCTGACTGGCACCCCATCAAGATGATTACCCGTGAGCACGGCGACGGCGCGGTCAGGGAAGGTGTAACCCATGATATTCAATATCTTTCTGGCCTGCGTGCTGACTGCAGCGGGCGGCTACCTGCTGGGCAGTCTGTTCGGCGTGCTGATTTCCAAGGTCATGTACAACGATGATGTGCGGCAACGCCGGCATGACCAATGTATGCACCTACGGCAAGATGCCCGCCGTGTTCACTACCCTCGGCGTGGGCAAGAGCGTTGCGGCTGTCAACCTGGGCCGCTTCCTCTTTGACGCACTGCTCTCCGGCACAGGTGCGGCCTGGCAGAACCCGCTGGATCCTGTCTGCGGCGCGTATCTGGCTGCCATCTTCTGCATGATCGGCCATAGCCGCCCGTTTTCTTCGGCTTCAAAGGCGGCAGGGCGTGTTGGTCGGGCGGGCGCGGCCCTCGCCACCGAGCCGCTGGTCTGCGCGGTGCTGCTGGGCATCTTCCTGATTGAGGTCGCTGTCGCATTGTCTCTGGGCAGCATCATTGCTGCACTGTACCCGTGGGCACTCTCATCAACCTGATTGCCCGCGGTGCGAACCCGCCTACCATTTTTCAGCACGCTTTGCTGCGTCATCATGGCCGCTATGGTCATCTGGCTGCACCGCTCGAACATCGAGCGCCTGAAAACGGCACCGAGTACCGCTTTGGGCGAAAGTAAACTGTCCTAATAACCGCATGATTTTGGTCATGCGGTGTTTTAATGGTGTGCAATGAAAATCTGTTATACTGAAGGCGTGATGTGACATGACAAAACCATAGAAGCCACCTGGCTGCTGCAGCAGCACCAGGGCGAAACTTTCTACACCGCCAAGGGCCTGCCGTTTACCTATACGATGCACGGCGGCGAACTTTTCGTGAACCGCCGCCGGAAGTCGATCACCGTCTCCACGGTTCGACGTGCGCTGGAAAAATTACTGCTCGAGGCCGCAGGGGAGGTCATCACCGGTCCCAAGAAAATCGGCTGCTATGGGGCAAGCTACCTTTGCAATTGCTGTTGGCGCTGGACATTCTGGAAAGACCACCCTGCCGGGGCAGGAAGAGAATTACCGATGCCGCAATTGTGAACGAGATATGAAATCTGTACAAAATGCACCCATACGTGAAAAATAACTGTTGAAATACTCTGCAAACTGTTGTATACTGGTAGCATTAAGATAATGGAGGTCAGGCACCGATGAAGGGTCTTTACGATGTGGCACGTCATCTTGTATGGCTGACGCAGTTTGGCCTGTCGGTGGTCGTACCGCCGACGCTCTGCATTGCCGGTTCGGTCTGGCTGCGGCATCGGTTCACGATTGGGCGGCTGGGTCGTAGTTGTCGGCGTTGTGGTCGGGGTGCTGGCCGCGGTAAGCTGCCTGCGCTGCTCGCTGCAGGCGCTGGACCGGCAGGGGCCGCCCCGCCAAAAAGACGAAAAGCATCTCCTATATCCTTTGACCGACATTAGAAAGGAGTCCACCCTTGCAAAAGCATCGTGATGTATTGCAGCAGGCAAGCCGCCTGGCTGTGGCCGTGGCGCTCTGCATTGCGCTATGCTGGCGGTCTATGCGCTGACCGGGCACTTTACCAACGCTGTGCTTCTCGGCGCTCCTGATTGGCTTTGTGATGGCGATGGGGAACTTCCTCTCGCTGAGCATCACAGTCTCCAACGCCATGAATCGTGCCGCCAACGGCGGCAGCCCAGAAGGCACAGCTGGAGATTCAGACGTCGAGCGTCGTCCGCCCGGTCATTCTGGTCATCATTTATATCCTGCTGTTTCGTGCAGAGCTGTGTGACCCGTTGGCGGCCATCCTGCCGCTGCTCTTTGCGCAGATCTGCATCAAGCTCATCGACTTTCCCGCCCGGATCCCCAGGCGGCACAAAAGACAAAGGACGGTGATACCACCCCATGAATGGTCGAAAATCTACTTTACCATCCGCTGCTCGGCGGCATCGACATTACACAGACGACGGTCTCGTCGTTTGTTGTCATGCTGCTGCTTTGCATAGCGGCGGTCGTGCTGGGCAGTAACCTGCAAAGCGGCCAAGCCGTCAGGTGCTCGTCGAAAAAGGCGTGACAATGCTCTATGACATGGTCGAAAGCACGATGGGCAAGCACAACAGTTATTGGACACCCTACATCGGCGCGCTGTTCCTCAGCTCGATCTGCGGTTCTTTTATCGGCATGACGGGCATCTTCCGCTCGTCGACGGCTGATCTGTCTACGACGGTGACTTGGGCGCTGATGACCAGCTTTCTATGCTGGGGCTGTTCCATCAAGCGCAACGGCGTGGGCGGCTGGCTCAAGGGCTTTACCGAGCCCATCGTGGTCATGACGCCGATGAACCTTGTTTCCGGATCGCACAGCCGATCTCGATGGCGTTCCGTCACTTCGGCAACATTGCTGGCGGCAGCGTTCTGACAAGCCTTGTCTACTCGGCATTGGCTACCGTTTCTGCGGCGGTGCTGGGTCTGGTCGGCAAGAGCGTCATTGTGAATTCTCGTTCTGACAGTCGGCGCGGCGCTGCTGTACAGCGGCGTCAAGACGAAAAGCTGGCGCGCAAGATCTTCGGCATCGTTTTCGTCGCGACCGGCGCACTCTCCCTTGGGGCTGACAGGCGTACCTTATCTGGAGGTCGGTGTCCCGGCATCCTGAGCCTGTATTTTGATATTTTCTCCGGCGGCGTACAAGCCCTTGTTTTCAGCCTGTTGACAATGGTGTATGTGGGCAATGCCTGCCCGCCCCGGAGAACCTGAATCCGTATTTATTATTTAGGAGGATTCTTTTATGGAAGCTGCAATCGTAAAGCTGCCTGCGCCATCGGCGCCGGTATCGCAATGGGCTTTGGCGCCATCGGCCCGGCTATCGGTGAAGGCAATGCCGTTGGCAAAGCGCTGGAAGGCATGGCCCGCCAGCCTGAAATGGCCAACGACCTGCGTACCAACATGATCCTGGGCTGCGCCATCACCGAGTCGACCGGCATTTATTCGCTGGTTATCGCGCTGCTGCTGCTCTTTGTGTTCTGATTAAACTGCTGAATTGGAGGAATAGCTCTGACGGGCTTTGAAAGTTTTGTAGGCGTCAACCCGTGGACTGCGCTGTTTACCTTCTGCAATATGCTCATCACCTTTGCAGTGCTGAAAAGTTCCTTTTCAAGCCTGTAAAGAAGATGATCGACGACCGCCAGCAGGAGATTGATACGATGTACGCCGACGCCGATGCTGCCAAGCAGAAGGCTGCGGATCTCGAGAAGTACGCCGACCACCTGCAGAGCATTAAGGATGAGCGCGACGCCATGCTGCGCGAGAGCGACCGCCCGCGCCCAGAAGCGTGAGGAAGAGATCGTCGGCGAGGCCAGGGCTGAGGCGGCGTCCATCCGCGCTGCGGCAGAGGGCAGACATTGCCCAGGAACGCAAAGAAAGCTGTCAATGACCTAAAACGAGATCGGCGGCATGGCTGTCGAGATCGCAGGTAAGGTCGTCGAGCGCGAGATCAAGGAGTCTGACCATCAGGCTTTGATCGATGAATTTATCCGGAATGTGGGGATGCCTCATGACCGAGCTTGCGAAACGCTACGGCGGCAGCTTGTATGAGCTGGCGGCAGAGGAAAATCTGACCGACGAGCTTTGCAGCAGCTGCGCACCGCGGTAAACAGCATCGAGGCCGAGCCGCAGTACAAGCGCCTGCTGGCAACGCCCGGCGTACCAAAAAAGAGCGCTGCGCCCTGCTGGACAAAGGCGTTCGAGGGCCACCCCTACCTCGTCAACTTCCTCAAGCTGCTGTGCAGGAGGATCTGCTGGGTGAGCTGCCGGGCTGTCTGCGCGCGTATCAGGACCGCTACAATGTTGACCACAATATCCTTGAGGTCACGGCAGTATCGGCCATTGCACTGACCGCGCCCAGCCGCGAAAAGCTACTGGCAAAATTGCAGAAAATGACGGCAAAAACATCGTCCTGACCGAGACTGTGGACCCGCCGTTTTAGGCGGTCTGCGGCTGACATGGACGGCACACGCCTGGACGGCACCGTGCAGCGCCATCTGGAGCGCCTGCGTACAGAAATCGACGGTGCAGTCCCTTTAAGTAAAATCGCACCCATTCTATAGATTGTGTGGTGAACCAAACAGTGCAACTGAAACCCGAACAAATTCCCGCATCATCCGTTCCCAGATCAAGTACTACGAGAATGCCATTGAGCAGACCGAGACCGGAACGGTAACGATGGTGGGCGACGGTATGCGCCGCGGGCTTGACAACCGTATGGCCGGTGAGCTGGTCCAGTTTGAGAGCGGCACCTACGGCATGGCGCAAAACCTGAAGAAAACAGTGTCTCCATCGTCCTGCTTGGTGACGATGAAGGCATCAAAGAGGGCAGTACCATCAAGCGCACCGGTAAAGTCGTTTCCGTGCCGGTAGGCGAGGGGATGATTGGCCGTGTCGTCAACGCGCTGGGCCAGCCCATCGACGGTAAAGGCCCAATCGAAGCTGCCGACTATCGTGCCATTGAGTCCCGGCACCCGGCATCCTGACCGTCAGCCCGTCAAGCAGCCTTTGCAGACCGGCATTAAGGCCATCGACTCGATGATCCCCATTGGCCGCGGCCAGCGTGAGCTGATCATCGGCGACCGCCAGACCGGCAAGACCGTCATTGCGACCGATACCATCATCAACCAGAAGGGCAAGGATGTTCTGTGCATCTACGTCGCCATCGGTCAGAAGCGTTCTACCGTGGCAACGCTGGTGGAGAACCTGGAGAAAAACGGTGCTATGGCGTACAACGGTCGTCTGCGCCACCGCGTCCGAGCTGTCGCCTTTGCAGTATATCGCCCCTACGCAGGCTGCGCCATGGGTGAATACTTCATGAACAAGGGCAAGCACGTCCTGATCATCTACGACGACCTGTCCAAGCATGCTGTCGCGTACCGTGCGCTCGCTGCTGATTCGTCCGTACCCGACGCGAGGCATACCATGGCGACGTTTTCTATCTGCACAGCCGCCTGCTGGAACGCGCCGCCAAGCTGAGCGACGCCAAGGGCGGCGGCTCGCTGACCGCACTGCCCATCATCGAGACACAGGCTGGCGACGTTTCGGCGTATATCCCGACCAACGTAATCTCCATTACCGACGGTCAGATTTTCCTGGAGACCGAGCTGTTCCATGCAGGTATCCGCCCGGCTGTCAACCCCGGTATCTCGGTTTCCCGTGTCGGAGGCAACGCGCAGATCAAGGCGATGAAAAGGTCGCCGGTACACTCAAACTGATTTACTCCCAGTACCGTGAGCTGCAGGGCTTCGCCCAGTTCGGCTCTGACCTGACGCCGACACTAAAGCGCGTCTGGCGCAGGGCGAGCGCATCGTAGAAGTGCTGAAACAGGACCGCAACAGTCCTGTCGCCGTCGAGAAGCAGGTTGCTATTCTCTATGCGACGATTCACGGCTATCTGAAAGAGGTCGCCGTGTCCGATATTGCCGAGTATGAGCAGCGTCTCTATGACTACCTGGACGAAAATGTCACCGCTGCTGGCGTGATGGAGACCATCCGCACCACCGGCGATTTGAAACCGGAGACCGAGGAACAGCTCAAGCAGGTGCTGGCTGACTTCACAGCCCACCTCAAAGAAAATAAACTGCAAGGAGGTGCCGCCGATGGCCGGTTCCATTAAAGAAATCAAGCTGCGTATCCGAAGCGTCGAAAGCACCATGCAGATTACCAAGGCTATGGAGCTTGTTGCATCCAGCAAGCTGCGCCGTGCCAAGGAGCGTCGAGGGCAGCCGCCCATATTTTGAGACGCTCTACAGCACGCTGTATGACATTGTCAGCGCGGACTCGGGGTTCGACAGCCCGTATCTTGCCAAGCGGGAGACGAACCGCCGCCTGTATATCGTCATTGCGGGTGACCGCGGTCTGGCGGGCGGCTACAACTCCAATATCCTCAGGCCATTGAGGCGGACGCCGAGGGCGCGGACTATTGCGTACCGCCCATCGGGCAAAAGGCCGTCGAGCACTTTGAGCGCCGCAAGGCAGCCATCCTGACCACCGCTTTCGCGGAGGCAGGATTTTGTCTGTCAGCGATTGCTTTGAGATTTCCGCCTTGTCTGCCAGAAATTCCTGGCAGGAGTTTGACGAGATCCGCCTTGGTTTTACGCAATTTGTCTCTATGCTGACCCAGACGGCTACCGTGCTGCCGGTGCTGCCTTTCGACGCCAAGCGCCCCGAGCCGGGCCATGAGCGCGAGAGCCTGATGATGTATGAGCCGGACGGAAAGACCGTCTTTGACGCCATTATCCCCGAGTATCTCGCGGGCGTCGTCTACGGTGCCCTGTGCGAGCGTTGCCAGTGAGCAGGGCGCGCGCCGTATGGCGATGGATGCCGCCACCAAGAACGCAGGCGACATGATTGACCATCTGAACCTGTACTACAACCGTGCGCGTCAGGCCGCTATCACCCAGGAAATTACCGAGATTGTGGCCGGTGCCGATGCGGAGTCTTAAAAAAAAGCCCACTAAAGGAGTGTGCTATGCCAGAAAAACATCGAAAGGTCGTACAGGTCATGGGACCCGTACTGGACATCCGATTCAAGGACGGTGAACTGCCTGCCCTGCTCAACGCCATTGAGGTGGAAAACAACGACAAAAGCTGATCGTCGAGGTCGCCCAGCATGTCGGCGACAACGTGGTCCGCTGCATTGCCATGGCCGCCACCGACGGCCTTGTGCGCGGTACGGATGCCGTGGATACCGGCGAACCGATCAAGGTGCCCGTTGGTGACGAGTGCCTGGGCCGCGTGTTCAACCTGCTGGGCGAACCCGTCGACGAGCAGCCCGCCCCCGAAAATACCGAGCGCTGGCCCATCCACCGCCAGGCCCCCGCTTTTGACGAGCAGGAATCCGCAACGGAAATTCTGGAGACCGGCATCAAGGTCGTTGACTTGATCTGCCCCTATGCCAAGGGCGGTAAAACCGGTCTGTTCGGAGGAGCAGGTGTAGGAAAGACCGTTCTGATTCAGGAACTGATTTATAACATCGCCACGGCCCACAACGGCTATTCCGTCTTTACCGGCGTCGGCGAACGCACCCGCGAGGGCAACGACCTGTACGGTGAAATGCGCGAGAGCGGCGTTCTGAACAAGACAGCACTGGTCTATGGACAGATGAACGAGCCGCCGGGCTCGTATGCGCGTCGCCCTGTCCGGCTTGACGATGGCAGAATACTTCCGCGACGTCAGCACCAGGATGTGCTGTTGTTCATCGACAACATCTTCCGTTTTACGCAGGCCTGCTCGGAGGTATCCGCGCTGCTCGGCCGTATGCCGTCTGCCGTAGGCTATCAGCCGACGCTGGCAACCGAAATGGGTGCATTGCAGGAACGTATCACATCCACCCGTTAGGGGGTCCATCACGTCTGTGCAGGCGGTCTACGTTCCGGCTGATGACCTGACAGACCCTGCGCCCGCCACTACCTTTACCCACCTGGACGCCACCACGGTTCTGAGCCGTGACATCGCCTCCCTGGGCATTTACCCGGCGGTTGACCCGCTGGATTCTTCCTCTCGTATCCTTTCGGCAGAGGTAGTCGGCAAGGAGCATTACGAGGTCGCCCGCGCCGTGCAGCAGGTCTTGCAGCGCTACAAGGGAATTGCAGGACATCATCGCCATCATGGGAATGGATGAACTGTCCGAGGAGGACAAGATCACGGTCGCCCGCGCCCGCAAGGTGCAGCGCTTCCTGTCCCAGTCCTTCCATGTAGCGGAGCAGTTCACCGGTATGCCCGGCCAGTATGTGCCGCTGAAGGAGACCCTGCGTGGCTTCAAGATGATTCTGAACGGCGAGTGCGACAGCATCCCGAGAGCTGTTTCCTGTTTGCAGGCACCATCGATGATGTGCTGGCCAAGGCCAGCAGTAAGGTGGTGGGCGTATGGCAACTTTCCCGCTCAAAATCTTAACGCCGGACGGCGTTGCGTTTGATGGCGCGGTCACGTCGGTATCCTGCAGGACCATCAACGGTCAGGTGCAGCTGCTGGCGCGGCATATCGACATCTGCACGGCTCTGGGCATGGGCGAGGCTCATATTAAGCTGGAGGACGGCACGGTCCGCCGTGCAGCCTGTATGGGCGGTATGCTGAGCATGCTTGGCGGCGAGTGCCATCTGCTGGCAACGACCTTTGAATGGGCCGATGCCATTGATGCCGAGCGCGCCGCCTGCAGCAAGGCCGTGCCGAAGCACTGCTGGCCCAGAAGAACCTGGACAAGCGCGACATGGAGCTGGCCGAAGCCCGCTTAAGGCGTGCCTTGGTGCGCAGCAGCGTGGCCGCCCGCAAGGATATTTGAATCCGACTGCCCTCGCCGTTTGGCGGGGGCGTTTTATTTTCGAACTCGCCGCAAAGCACTGTTGTCAGTGTCTCATACGCCCCGCCGCGCTTGCCTTTTGCGCCCGCACACGGTATAATACAGATATGAATACTGCAATGATTTACATCCTTATTATGAATGTCATCGGCTTCTGCCTGATGGGGCTGGACAAGCACCGCGCCCGCACGCGGCAGTGGCGCATGCCGGAGAAGATCCTGTTCGGCGCGGCACTGCTGGCGGCAGCGCCGGGGCCTGGGCAGGGATGTACGCCTTCCACCACAAGACGCGCCGCTGGTATTTGTAGTGGGCATACCGCTGATCCTTGCAGCCCAGCTGGCGCTGGCTGTTTATTTTACGCGCTGAACCAGGCAGGAGGTGTCTCGCCGTGTCATTTTTACCGCACTGTTCTCCGGGCACAAAAGTCTGCCGCTCTGCTGACGCCGCCTGACGGCATGCGGGAGACGGATATTGCGCTGGAAAGCAGTACCTGCACCGGAGAGACGGTCATCGGCTTTCGCACCAAAGCGGACGGTCATCTGCTGAACGCCGTTGTCGTGCGCAGCCGATGCGGATATTGAGACATTTTACAAAGCTACGGCTTTGTGTACACAGGCAAATTTGATAAATAATCCACAAACCACTCTTGATATTTTATTAACTTTATGAATTATATTGCCTTGCTCTCTTTTCGCACATATATTGCACAGATTTCTGCCATTTCGCACATTTTTATTGCAAAGCGCAAAATGGGTGCTATAATAGCAGTGTAAGTGCTAAGCAGCTATGTGCTGCATAAATACTGGAGTGTCAGACAATGTCCATTTTCGAAAATTTTGAGAAGAAGCTGCAGGCTGAGCCGAAGTCCATCGTCTTTACCGAGGGTACCGACGCCCGTATTCTGTCCGCTGCAAGCCGTCTGCTGGCAGGCAAGACCCTGAAGGTCATCCTGCTGGGCGAGGTCGAAGCCGTCAAGAAGGCCGCTGCTGACGGCAGCTTTGACATCACCGGTGCCGGATCATCGACCCTGCCAACTACGAGGGCTTTGATGAGATGGTCGCCAAGATGGTCGAGCTGCGCAGGGGCAAGATGACCGATGAGCAGTGCCGTGCCGCTCTGTCAAGGGCAATTACTTCGGCACTATGCTGGTCAAGATGGGTAAGGCTGACGCCCTGCTCGGCGGCGCTACCTATTCACCGCTGATACCGTTCGTCCGGCTCTGCAGCTGATCAAAGTGCAAGCCTGGTATCAAGTCCGTCAGCTCCTGCTTCATCCTGATGCGCGGTAACGAGAGCATCGCCATGGGCGACTGCGCCATCAACATTGATCCTTCCGAGGATGAGATTGTTGAGTCCACCGTCGAGACCGCTCACACCGCAGAGATTTTCGGCATCGACCCCGCGTTGCACTGCTGTCCTACTCACCAAGGGTTCCGGTAAGGGCGAGACCGTTGACAAGATGCGCAACGCTACCGCCCGCGTTCAGGAGGCTCACCCGAACTGAAGGTTGACGGCGAGTTGCAGTTTGACGCTGCCGTAGCCCCCGAAGTCGGTCAGCTGAAGGCTCCCTCCAAGGTTGCCGGCTATGCCAACACCTTCATCTTCCCCAACATCAGCCGGCAACATCGGCTACAAGATTGCCCAGCGTGGGCGGCTTTGAGGCCTACGGCCCCATCCTCCAGGGCCTGAACGCCCCCATCAATGATCTGTCCGCGGCTGCAACGCCGAGGAGGTCTACAAGATGGCCCTGATCACCGCCGCACTGATCTGAGTTAAAATCCTACGCAAGCAACTGCCGCCCGCGATATACAAAACGGGCGGCAGTTTTAATCAATGGCAGGGGTGCATATAAATACCCCTGCGGAATCACAATATTCTTGTGATATAGACTAAATTTTCTGCGTGTAGGGTTCGATGCGCATGCCCTACAAAATGTCCGCTGCAATTCTTACCGCAGCGGACATTTTATATTCCAATCAATAGTGCAGCTTTTCCGCATCCAGCCCCTCCAGCACCGGCAACATGGCGGAGGCTTCGGCGCGAGCAGCGATGGGGTCCATCATCAGGTAGTTGCCGCATTCCACGGCGGATGCGCCGGGAATCGTACTCCGCCATCCAGGCAAAGGCGCTGCGGGTCAGGTCAAGCGCTCTCGGCGAACGTCAGGCCGGTGGTCAGCAGGTAAAAGCCGGTCAGGCAGCCCATGGGACCGACATAGACGACACCCTTGCTGTACTTGCTGTTGCGGGCATAGTTTGCGAACAGATGCTCCAGCGTGTGAGAGCCGCGGCGAGGAAAGATAGCTGCCCTTGTTGGGCTGCTTCATGCGGATGTCCCAGGTCAGGATCTCGCCGTTCTCACCATCCTGGCGGGAAAGATACATCCCGGGCAGCAGCTTGGTGTGGTCAACACAGAGAAGCTCGCGATACGTTCCATCGTGGTCCGCCTCACTTCGCCATCGCCTGCACAACACCGCGGGCGCAGTCCATAAATCGTCATGCCGTCCTTCAGCGTGCGGGTGGCATTGGTGCGCACCAACGATAACGGCCTTATCCAGCGTCAGACCGACAATCGCGGAGTGGCTGTTGGTGCCAGCCTCCTCGGTGATGATACCGGTAGCCTCGCGCATGAGGCAGGGTGTCGTTAGGTGGTGAAGGGCACGACCAGAATCTGACCGGGCTTGAACTTCTTGGCAGCCTCGGTGGCGTTGCGGCACGCAGACCTCACCCTTGGCGTTGTGGCTACCGATGCCGACACCGGCCAGCAGAATCGCCGACCATAATGGACCTTAATCATGTTGGTAGTACCGGACACACCAACCGGAACACCAGCGGTCACGACGACCAGGTCGCCGTCCTGCACAAGGCCCGCGCTCTTGGCCTTCACAACCGACATACTGATGAGCTCATCGGTGGAAGTGGCATACTCCATCATCAGCGGGGTCACACCGCGGTAGACATTCAGCTGGCAGGGTAGTTTCATCAAGCACACAGGCGATAATTTGGGTGTCAGGACGGAAGCGGCTCAACAGGCGGGCGGTCTCACCCTCTTGGAGCCGTGATGATGATGATGGCGGAAGCGCCGATGTCTGTAGCGGTGGTGCAGGCAGCATGGCCGACGGCAGCGCTGATGTTCAGGCGGCTGTTGTCCGTACCGGAGTGGTGGACCAGACTGTCAAAAGCTGGAGTCTCTGTTCTCGGCAATCGTAGCCATGGCCTTCAGCGCCTCGACGGGTACTTGCGGAACGCGGTTTGAGCTGCGCCGGTGCCGTCGTAAATGGCATTGGCACGTCGGTGATCTCGGCACGGGTCGGGCGGGGTTGACGATCATGGAATCCAGCATCTGGGTAGCGGTGATGCAGATTTTGCCGGCGCTCATGGCACGGTCGATCAGAATGCTTCTGGATGGCCGGGATCTCAGGCAGAAGTCAATCTCCACGCCCATATCGCCGCGGGCGACGATGCCGTCAGCCACAGTCAGAATCTCGTCAATGTTGTCAATGCCTTCCTGGTTCTCGATCTTCGCGATGATGCGGATCTTGGAGTTGTAACCGTCCAGAATGTGGCGAATCTCCATAATGTCCTGGGCGTTGCGGGCGAAGCTGGCGGAGAATCAGGTCAAAGCCCTGCTCGATGCCAAACAGGATATCGCTCGTGTCGCGCTGGCTCGCCATATGGCATAGAACAGATGCACGCCGGGAACGTTGACGCCCTTCTTGGTCTTGATGATGCCGTCGTTGCAGACCGTGCAGGCAATGTCGGTGTCGCCGACCTCGTCAATGCGCAGCTCGATCAGACCGTCGTCAGCATGATCCGGCCACCGGAAGCTGACGTCGTGGGGCAGCTCCTTGTAAGTGACGGAGCAGATTTCGTT
>SCPP01000246.1_pt1 | contig 20217 bp, 33 predicted proteins | sample 6106811 | NCBI WGS metagenome assembly SCPP01 (sample SAMN10720449, study PRJNA508395) | human gut metagenome | isolation source: Participant 2 stool, 15 month | host: Homo sapiens | collected 2018
GTGCGTCTTTTGCGGCACATTGAAGGAATGAATAATTATGACCGCCAGGATTATACTGGAAATGTGGGCTTTCTCATTGGAAATGAGGCAAACGGTCTTACAGAGGCAGCGGCAGAGGCGGCAGACTGTATCCAGATTCCCATGGCAGGAAAGGTTGAGTCCTTAAATGCGGCGGTAGCAGCCTCTGTGCTGATGTTTGAGGCAGCCAGACAGCGCAGAAATATCTGACAGAGACAGTCTGCGGCGTGGCCTGAGCGTGGGAGGCCCTGAAAGGAGAAAATCCATGACAGGGATTGCAGGCTGGTTTTGCATATTTATTCTTTATGGCTGTGGAGCTCTTTTCCGCAGCCTTATTTCGCTCTGGTTTTGTGCAGGGGCTTTAGGAGCCTGGATAGGGGCTCTTATGGGGCGGACGGCAGAGGAGCAGCTTTTTGTGTTTCTTCTTGTGTCTGTTTTTTCACTGTGGATCATCGGGCGGCCGCAAGGAGGAGAAGGTGAAGCTGCAGTTGGATAAAGGCCGCAGGTACGGTATTGTACTGGAGGGCGGAGGAGCCAGAGGAGCGTATCAGATCGGAGCCTGGAAGGCTTTAAAGAAGCGGGCATACAGATACAGGGGAGCAGGAACCTCTGTGGGAGCTTTAAACGGCGCCCTGATCTGTATGGATGACTTCGAAACGGCGGAGAAAATCTGGGAAAATATCCGCTATTCCCAGGTTATGGATGTAGATGACAAAAGAATGGAAGCTTTGAGGGAGTGGAACTTAAAAAACGGTACAGCCGTAAGACTTTCGGATCTTCTAAACGGAGTAAAACGCCTGTTAAAAGAAGGCGGCTTTGATATCACACCTTGCGGGAGCTGATCCGCGGGGGCGATTGATGAGGAGAAAATACGCACCTCTGACGGGATTTATATACAGTTACCTATTCCCTGACGGAACATCAGCCTCTTGTGGTTGATATAAAGGAAGTACCTCCGGGACAGATCTGCGACATGCTTATGGCAAGTGCGTATCTGATCGGCTTTAAACCGGAAAAGCTGGGCGGAAAGTATTACATGGACGGTGCCAGGGTCAATAATGTGCCTGTAGATGTGCTGATCGACCGGGGGTATGAGGATATTATCGTCCTTCGGATCTACGGCTATGGGGTAGATACGGAACGCCGTCTTCAGGTGCCTGACGGCGTTCGCCTTTATCATGTAGCGCCAAGGCAGGAACTGGGAGGCATTCTGGAATTTGACCGGAAAAAGGCCAGAAGGAATATGCTCCTTGGATATTTTGATGCCATGCGTATGCTCTATGGGCTGGAGGGAAGGATCTATTATCTGGATGCTCCTGAAAGCGAGGAGTATTATTTTAACCGTCTGATGGCTGAAGTTTTGGAGCTTATGGACTGGTGCGGGATGGGGGCGGAACATACAGAAAATAAAGAGGGCGGTTCCCTGCGGATTTATATGGAGGAGCTGTTTCCGCGTCTTGCCGCAAAGCTGGGATTAAAGGAAAAATGGGATTACAGGCAGCTTTATTTTTCCCTTCTGGAAGAAGCTGCAAAGAAATATCGGGTCAGCCGGTTTCGGATCTATACGCCGGATCAGCTTTTAACGGTTTTAAGAAGGCGCAGCTGGAGATAAAATTCTTGACATCGCATTCTCATGGTGGTATATTATGCATAAAAGATGCATAAATATAAATTTCTGGCCAAATAAGTCTGGAAAAGATCACGGAGGATGCTATGAATTTAAAGGGAAGAAATTTTTTGACATTGAAAGATTATACAGGAAATCCTGTATCTGCTGGATCTGGCGGCAGAATTAAAGGACAAGAAGAAAAAAGGGATTCTTACGGATACCTTAAAGGGAAAAATGTGGCGCTGATCTTTGAAAAGACCAGTACCAGAACCCGCTGTGCCTTTGAGGTGGCAGCCCATGATCTGGGAATGGGTTCCACTTATCTGGATCCTTCAGGCTCCCAGATCGGAAAAAAGAAAGTATTGCAGACACAGCCAGAGTTCTTGGCAGAATGTACGATGGAATTGAGTACAGAGGCTTTGGACAGGAGATTGTAGAGGAACTGGCTCATTATGCAGGAGTTCCTGTATGGAACGGACTTACAAATGAGGATCACCCTACCCAGATGCTGGCGGATCTGCTCACTATCAGAGAACATTTGGGCCGGCTTAAGGGAGTTAAGCTTGTGTATATGGGCGATGCGCGCTATAATATGGGAAATTCTCTTATGATCGCCTGCGCGAAGCTGGGAATGCATTTTACTGCCTGTGCGCCGAAAAGTATTTCCGGATCCGGCACTGGTAAAGAATGTGAAGGCCTTTGCGGCAGAAAGCGGCGGTACGATCACCCTGACAGAGGATGTGGCAGAGGCTGTAAAGGGCGCAGATGTGATCGATACAGACGTTTGGGTATCCATGGGAGAACCAGACGAGGTATGGGAAGAGAGAATCCGGGAATTAAGCCCCTATAAGGTAACAAAGGAAGTAATGGACGGGGCAGGTCCCCAGGCCATTTTCCTTCACTGCCTGCCTTCCTTCCACGATCTTAAGACAAAGATCGGAAAGGAGATGGGCGAGCGCTTCCATGTGTCAGAACTGGAAGTAACAGACGAAGTATTTGAGTCCAGTCAGTCAGTTGTATTTGACGAGGCTGAGAACCGGATGCACACCATTAAGGCCGTAATGCTTGCAACCCTTGGGGAGTAGGTTCTGGGCTCTGTAAGGTCTGCATCCGGAGAAATGGAGAATGCAGATATGCAGGGCCAGAGAGGAAGAAATGAGCGCCGTGCCGGGGTATTTCTCGACATGGCGCACTTGATCCTTGGGATCGCCATTGTCATATTCGCCGTGCTGTCCTTTATAAGCCCCGAAGGGAACAGGATGCTGTTTCCCCTGGTATTTTTGCTGGCGGCGCTGTTAAATGGGATCAAAGGCATATTTGAGCTTAAGACCTGTGCCAGAGATAAGAAGCGGTTCAGGCTGGGAATCTTCCAGCTGCTTCTTGGAGCAGGTCTTGGGCTTCTTGGCGTGTTAAGCGCCGTAAGTCTATGGTTTCACGGATAGATGATGGGAGAGAAGAATGAAAACAGAAATTTTAAAAATGCTGAAGGAAACACCAGATTTTCTGTCGGGCCAGCAGCTGTGCGAGGGCCTGGGGGTTTCCAGAACAGCTGTATGGAAAGCGATACGCCAGCTGGAGGAGGAGGGCTATGCCATTGAGGCGGTGAGAAACAGAGGATACCGTCTCGTGGCTTCTCCGGATGTGATCACAGCCCCGGAACTTAAAACAGTTCTTTCCACCGTGTGGCTGGGGTCTCAGGTGAACTGCTTTTATGAGACAGATTCCACTAACCGTCAGGCCAGAAAACTGGCGGAGGAGGGTGCACCCATGGAACTCTTGTTGCAGCAGACAGCCAGAGCGCAGGAAAAGGAAGAAGAGGACGGGCCTGGGCCTCTCCTCACGGTGTGGGAGTCTGGATGAGTTTTATACTTCGCCCTGAGTTGTCTCCGTCAAAGCCTCTATGCTGACGCTGGTGGCCGGGATGGCAGTGGTGGCTGGGATCCGGCAGATTTCGGGTCTGTCCCCTCAGATCAAGTGGCCAAATGATGCTGTGATCGATGGGAAAAAGATTTGCGGCATCTTAACGGAGATGAGCACAGAGGAGGATTCCATCCGCTATGTAGTAGTGGGGATCGGTATCAATGTAAATACAGAAAGCTTTCCACCTGAAATTTCAGACACTGCTACCTCTTTAAAGCTGTCTCTGGGCCATGAGCTTAAACGGGCGCCTTTGATCGGGCGGTGCTTAAGAGCTTTGAGCAGTATTACAGCCGTTTTATGGAATATGGTGATATGACAGGGCTTATGGATGAGTACAATGAAATGCTTGCAAACCGGAAACGACAGGTTCGCGTGTTAGACCCTCACGGTTCCTATGAGGGTATGGCTCTTGGAATAGATAAAGAAGGCTGTCTTTTGGTGAAGAGAGAAGATGATTCTGTATCAGCAGTTATTTCAGGAGAGGTATCTGTGCGGGGGATATACGGCTATGTGTGACGGAAGGCTGCATTTTTATGACAGGCTCCAGATTCTGGAAGAGAAGGATCGGTCTCTTGAGCAGAGGGAGCGGCTTCGGGCGGTAGAAAAGCCGCTCCTTGCCTGGTACGCCTCCAGAGCCAGAAAGCTGCCCTGGAGAGAAGATCCAAAGCCCTACAGGGTATGGATATCGGAAATTATGCTGCAGCAGACCCGGGTAGAGGCGGTAAAGCCGTATTTTGAGCGGTTTATGGAGGCGTTTCCCGAAATTCGTGATCTGGCGCAGGCAGAGGATGACCGCCTGATGAAACTGTGGGAAGGGCTGGGCTATTACAGCCGGGCCAGAAATCTAAAGGCAGCTGCCATTCAGGTGATGGAGCGCTTTAACGGAGCGCTTCCTGCTTCCTATGAAGCGCTTTTGAGCCTTCCCGGAATCGGCAGTTATACGGCGGGAGCCATTGCTTCGATTGCCTACGGTATCCCCGTTCCGGCTGTGGATGGAAATGTGCTTCGGGTCGTTTCCGTATTCTGGCAGATTCCTCGGACATCCGAAAAGCCTCTGTAAAACATCCATGGAGGCTCTTTTAAAGGAAGTGATGCCGAAGGACTGCGCGGGAAGCTATAATCAGGCATTGATTGAGACCGGAGCGCTGGTGTGCATCCCCGACGGAGAACAAATGCAGGGAATGCCCAATGGAATCCGTATGCCTTACGGCCCAAAATGGCCTTTGGAAGAAAATCCCGTGGAAGTCCCCGCCCAAGGAGCGGAAGGTGGAAGAAAGGACGGTATTTATTATTGAATATCAGGAGAAGGCCGCTATCCGCAAAGGCCTCCAAAGGGGCTTTGGCCTCCTTTATGAGCTTCCCAGCAGGGAAAGCTGTCGCCAAAAGAGGCGGAGGCGTATCTGGCAGTGTCTGAGGATGATCTGGTATGTTTGAAACCTCTTCCAGATGCCCGTCATGTGTTTTCTCATATTGAGTGGCGTATGAGCGGATACCATGCTGTCCTTAAAGAACCCTGGAGGGAACTGCCGGACGGTGTTTTTATGGCATCCAGAGAGGAGATAGAAAAACAGTATCCCCTTCCCAATGCATTTTCCGCTTACAGAGAGATCCTGTTTAAAAGGAGGATGTACAGTGAAGCAAATGCTCTTTGTATTTAATCCGCGCTCCGGAAAGGAACAGATCTGGGGAAGCCTTTTGCGGATCCTGGATATTTTACAAAGGATGGGTATGATATCCATGTTCATGTAACCCAGAGCCAGGGAGATGCCTCCCGTATCGTAAAAGAGCTGGGAGAGGGCATGGACCTTATCCTGTGCAGCGGAGGAGACGGAACCTTAAATGAAACCATCTGCGGGATGCTGGCTCTTAAGGATCAGCCGCCATTGGGGTATATTCCTGCGGGTTCTACCAATGATTTTGCAGTCAGCCTTCAGATCCCGAAGGATATGGAGCGGGCTGCTCTTAATGTTGTAAACGGGGCGCCTTTTGCAGTGGATGTGGGAAGCTTCTGCGGGGATCGGAATTTTGTATATATTGCCGGTTTCGGCGCTTTTACAGAGGTGGCCTATGCTACCTCCCAGGATCGAAAGAATCTGCTGGGCCATCCGGCCTATATGCTGGAGGCCTTAAAAAGTATTTCTTCTATTAAGCCATACCATATGTTAGTGCAGTGGGAAGAGGGGGAATTAGAGGAGGATTTCGTGTTCGGCATGGTAACGAATACAAGGAGCGTGGGCGGCTTTAAAAATCTGGTAAACCAGACTGTTGCCTTAAATGATGGTGCCTTTGAGGTGCTTTTGATTCGTATGCCAAAAACTCCCGGAGATCTGAGCAATATCATTTCCCATCTGTTTTTAAAGGAAGAACCGAATGAATATGTATACCGTTTTAAGACAGCTTCCATCTGTTTTCAGTCGGCAGCTCCGGTGGACTGGGTTCTGGACGGAGAGTATGGCGGAGCCAGAACCCAGGCTCAGATCGGCTGTTTAAGGGAGAAAATAAGGATTCTTGTCGATAGATGTTGAAATCCCGAAACAAATGGTATATAATGATAAGTTGTGAGAGTTTCCACATTTACCTTTAAATGAAAGGACGTTTATCATTGAAAAGGACGATTTTTTAAAAACTGGAAAAGCTGGTGGAGCATGCCAAATCCAAGCACAATACGCTGGATGCAGGCGAGATCAATGACTTTTTCACAGGGGACAACCTGTCTCCCGAGCAGATGGATCAGATTTACAGTTACCTGGAGAACCGTAATATTGACGTAGTTCCCGTACTGGACGAAGCGATGTTGAATGCAGATCCCGCTCTGGATGACATTGGCCTGATCTTGATCTGGACGATGACAGCTTCATGAAGGATGCAGAGGAAGAAGAAATCGACCTGGATGCAGTGGATCTTCTGGAGGGCATCGGAACCGAAGACCCGGTTCGTATGTACTTAAAGGAGATTGGTACCGTACCCCTTCTTACGGCAGATGAAGAGCTGGAGCTCGCACAGCGCAAGGCAGACGGAGATGAATCTGCAAAGGAGAGACTGATCGAGGCAAACCTGCGTCTTGTGGTCAGCATTGCAAAGCGCTACACGGGAAGAGGCATGAGCTTCCTTGATCTGGTGCAGGAAGGCAATCTGGGGCTGATCAAAGGCGTTGAGAAATTTGATTATACAAAGGGTTATAAGTTAAGTACATATGCGACCTGGTGGATCCGTCAGTCAGTGACAAGAGCTCTGGCTGATCAGGCGAGAACCATCCGTGTCCCGGTGCATATGGTTGAGACGATTAATAAGATGTCCAAGATGCAGCGTAAGCTGACTTTGGAGCTGGGCTATGAGCCTTCTGTCACCGAGCTGGCAGAAGCTCTCGATATGTCTGAGGACAAGGTGATGGAGATCATGCAGATCGCCCGCGAACCGGCTTCCTTAGAGACGCCCATCGGCGAAGAGGATGACTCCAATCTGGGCGATTTCGTAGCGGACAGCAACGTAGTGACCTGAGGGAAATGTAGAGTCTGTGATGTTAAGAGAACATATCGATGCCCTCTTAGGCGATTTAAAAGAGAGAGAGCGCCAGGTCATTGTCCTGCGTTTTGGTCTGGAAGACGGCCATCCCAGAACCCTTGAGGAAGTGGGAAAAGAGTTTAATGTTACCAGAGAGCGTATCCGACAGATCGAGGCCAAGGCTCTGCGCAAGCTGCGCAATCCGGTAAGAAGCAAGCGCATCAGGGATTTCCTGTAAATGAAATAAAATAAAGGGCTGCTCACAAAAGCAGCCCTTTGTGCGTGGCGGATATTGATGCGTTTGTCCCTGCTGTAAAGGAGGAAATTGTTATGGCTGCACAGCAGCAGAAGCAGAATTATCAGAGAATTTAGAACACACATTGGAAGAAATTGGAAAAAACGGAGCCGTTCCGACTCTTTTACTCCACAGCTGCTGCGCCCTGCAGCAGCTATGTATTGGAGTATCTGTCACAGTATTTTGAGATCACTGTTTTTTATTACAATCCCAATATTTACCCGGAAACAGAATACAGGGAACGGGCCAGGGAGCAGGAACGGCTGATCTGTGAGATGAAGACAGAAAATCCTATTCATTTTTTGGAAGGAACATACGATCCATCCGTTTTTTATGCCATGGCAAGGGGACATGAAAAGGACCTGGAGGGAGGAGAACGCTGCTTTCGCTGCTATGAGCTGCGTCTCCGGGAAGGAGCAGCTGTGGCAAAACAGGGCGGTTTTGACTATTTTACCACTACACTCTCTATCAGCCCTTTAAAGAACGCCCAAAAGCTTAATGAAATCGGGATCCGCCTGGGAGAGGAATATGGCGTTCCCTACCTGCAGTCGGACTTTAAAAGAAGAACGGCTATAAGCGTTCTACCGAGCTTTCTGCCCAGTACGGCCTTTACCGCCAGAACTACTGTGCTGTGTATTTTCTCAGGAAAAGGAAAATAAAACTTGGGAAACTCAAACTTGACATAGATAGGCAGATGTAATAAAATTCATATAGAGGACAAGGGAGCGGCGGTTCCTTCCGAATGCAGAATACACCATAAGGAGAGTATAATTATGATCAGCAAGACTTTAACCGTAGTAAATCCATCCGGCTTACACTTAAGACCAGCAGGCGTTCTGTCTCAGACTGCTATGAAGTTTAAGAGCGATATCACCATCGAGTGTGGTGAGAAGAAGATCGTTGCAAAGAGCGTATTAAACGTAATGGCAGCAGGCATTAAGTGCGGTACAGAGATTACTCTGATCTGTGACGGAGAGGACGAGCAGGCAGCTATGGATACCTTAAGCCAGGCAATCGAGAGCGGTCTGGGCGATGTAATTTTTCAGACGTAAAAGGAGCCGTTCCACCGGATGGGTGGGCGGCTTTTTAGTATCAGCATGTTGTGCGGCGTGTTTGTTTACTGTATTTCCACTACCGTATAGTCCTTATCCTCTACGGCCTTTTTAAGCACCTCATCTGCAACAGCCTCGTTTAAGGTCACGACGGCAGTTCCGTTTTCGTGGCTGACAGCCGCCTCGGCTACCTGAGGAAGAGCCTCCAGTGCCTTCTTTACGGTTGCCTCGCAGTGTCCACACATCATTCCTTTGATTTCCATTGTCTTTGTCATAGAAGTATTCTCCTTTTCGTTGTTAATAGTTGTATCAGCAGCAACCGCATCTGCGGTTACAGGATGCTTTAGCGGTTTATCCTTTCTGGCGCTTCTTACCGGAAAAAGATTGAGCCTTAAGGCGTTGGAAACCACGCAGAAGCTGGAAAGGCTCATGGCAGCGGCTCCGAACATAGGATTCAGCTTTAAATGAAAGAGCGGGTACAGTGCGCCGGCTGCCAGGGGGATCCCGATCACATTGTAGAAAAGGCCCAGAACAGATTTTCATGGATATTTTAAGGGTCGCCCGGCTGAGGCGGATGGCCGCAGGAACGTCTAAGAGGCGGCTCTTCATCAGAACCACATCAGCCGCGTCGATGGCGATATCGGTTCCGGCTCCGATGGCAATTCCCATATCAGCCCTTGTGAGAGCGGGAGCATCGTTGATCCCGTCGCCTACCATGCAGGTTTTGCCCTTTTTCTTTAAGGTGCGGATCACACTTTCCTTCCCTTCGGGAGAACGCCTGCGATTACCTCGTCCACTCCGGCCTGGCGGCCAATGGCTCTGGCTGTCCGCTCATTGTCTCCTGTGAGCATTACCACATGGATTCCCATGTTTTTAAGCTCCTTGATTGCCTGTGGGCTGTCCTCCTTGATGGTGTCTGCCACGGCAATGATACCTGCAGGACGATCATTTTCCGTAAAGAAGCGGTGTTTTGCCCTCCTCAGCCAGCGCTTCGGCCTGCTTTTTCATATTTTGTGAAATGGGCGTACGGCTGCTGATAAAGGAAAGGCTTCCTCCGGTAAGTACATGGTGATCTCTGGTGCGGACAGCAGAAAGCCCGTTTCCGGGAAGTGCCTTAAAGTCTGTTACAGCCTCAGGCTCCATCTGGTTTCTTCGGCCCGCTTTAACACGGCTTTGCCAGAGGATGTTCGCTTTTGGCCTCCAGGGCGTGAGCCAGGGAGAAGAGAGCCGTCTGTATAGCCGTCTGCGGGAACGATATCCGTTACCTTTGGCTGTCCCTCTGTGATGGTGCCTGTCTTATCCAGGGCAATGATCTGCATCTTTCCTGTTTCTTCCAGAGAAACAGCCGTTTTAAAGAGAATTCCGTTTTTGGCGCCCATTCCGTTTCCGACCATAATGGCTACGGGGGTTGCAAGTCCCAGTGCACAGGGGCAGCTGATGACAAGTACAGAGATTCCTCTTGCCAGTGCAAAACCCAGACCTTGGCCTGCAAGGAGCCATACGATCGTGGTAATAATGGAAACAGTGATAACTGCCGGAACAAAAATGCCGGATACCCGGTCTGCTGCCTTGGCAATGGGAGCTTTGGTGGCAGCCGCATCACTGACCATCTGGATGATCTGGAGAGGGTGGTATCTTCTCCTACCCGTGTGGCCTGGCAGCGTAAAAGCCAGACTGGTTGGAGGTAGCGGCAGATACCCGGTCACCCTGTGATTTGTCAACAGGGATGCTTTCTCCTGTAAGAGCAGATTCGTTTACTGCGCTGTTTCCTTCTAATACAATACCATCTACGGGTATATTTTCTCCGGGACGTACAACGAAAATATCCCCGATTTGTACCTGGTCGATGGAGACTTTGTCTCAGCTCCGTTTTTATAAGCGTGGCCGTCTTGGGAGCCAGTTTCATAAGGCCTTTTAGGGCGTCGGTGGTGCGCCCCTTGGAGCGTGCCTCCAGCATCTTGCCTACGGTGATCAGGGTGACGATCATAGCAGCGGACTCAAAATAAAATTCATGCATATAGCTCATGACGCCGTCCATATCGCCCTGAAGCTGTGCTCCGGTCATGGCAAAAAGGGCATAGGTGCTGTAAACAAAAGCGGCTGTGGAGCCTAAGGCTACCAGGGTATCCATGTTGGGAGAGCCGTGAAACAGGCTTTTAAAGCCGTTGATAAAAAATTTCTGGTTGATTACCATTACAATTCCTGTAAGAAGAAGCTGCAAAATCCCTACTGCAACGTGATTATCTGCAAAAAATGGGGGCACCGGCCAGCCCCACATCATATGGCCCATGGAAAAATACATGAGGACAATGAGAAAGCCTGCGGAACAGAGCAGCCTTTTTTTCAGTATGGGAGTTTCATGGTCAGCCAGCATATCTTCGTTTTCAGATGTCCGGGCAGAAGCATGATCCGATATGCCCTTTCAGATGCGCCGTATCCTGCCTGCTCTACCGCGGCTATGACAGCCTTTGGATCTGCGTTTCCTTCTACGCCCATGGAATTTGTCAGAAGGCTCACGGAACAGGAAGTAACGCCGGGGACGTGATTCACGGCTTTTTCCACCCGGGCGCTGCAGGCCGCGCAGCTCATGCCGGTTACGGAATATTGTTTCATAAGCATCAATGCCTCCTTTATTTCATCAGTTTCTGCAGGGTGTTCATCAGTTCGTCGATTACCTGATCGTTTCCTTCCCTGATATCATTTACAACGCAGGTGTGGATATGGCTGGAAAGAAGGGTGCGGCTGAAGCTGTTGAGAGCAGCGGTAACGGCGGCTGTCTGTATCAGTATATCCGGGCAGTAGGCATTTTTCAACCATGCTTTTGATGCCGCGCACCTGTCCTTCGATCCGTTTTAAGCGATGTATAAGATCTTTATATTCTTTCGGAACGCTCTTTTGTCTTATGGCAGCTGCATGCTGCTGGATTTTTTGCTTCCATATAAGTCCTCCTGTCTGATACGGGATTGGGATGAGAATATACCCTGGTGGGGTATAGTGATATTATATACCCTGGTGGGGTATGTTACAAGAGGAATATTAAAAAAATATAACAAAAGCTGTCGTTCCTCTTACGATTTTCTCAGGGACATTGAGAGGAAAGAAAAAATATGATATGTTGGGATCAGAAAGGAAAGGAGGAGAAGAGCATGAAAAAAAGATTTGTGGGATTATTGGCGGTGGTGCTTGTCCTGTTTGGGTTTACAGCCTGCGGAGGCGCTGCTTCCGGTGCAGCTGCGGATAAAATGGAGATAGCTGAAACGATGGCTGTCAGTCCTCCGGCAGCTGCAGGAGGACATATGCCGGAAGCTCCTGCTTTGGAAGAAACAGAACGGGAAACGGGAGAAACGTTAACATCCCGGTCTCAGACACGAAAGCTGATCCGCACGGTAGAACTTCAGATGGAGACAGGAGAATTTGACGCGTTTCTTCAGGCGGTCGGGGAAAAGACAGAGACTTTTGGGGGATATACGGAGCGGTCAGATGTGATGGGAAAACAGGCAGATTCCGAAGGAAATCCCATTTTGCGTACTGCCAGCCTTACAGTCAGGATCCCGACGGGCCGTCTGGATGAATTCATTACAGACCTGGAAGGAAAAGGAAGTATAGTGAATCGTTCGGAAAACACAGAGGACGTTACCCTTCAGTACAGTGATATTGAGAGCAGGAAAAAGACGTTGGAAATGGAGCAGGACAGGATCTGGGCTCTTTTGGAAAAAGCTGATACTCTGGATGCAGTGATCGCCTTGGAAAAACGGCTGTCTGAGATCCGCTATGATCTGGAATCCATGGAATCCCAGCTGCGCTTGTATGATAATCAGGTGGAATACAGTATTCTGCGTTTGGATCTGTCAGAAGTAACAAATTACAGTCCCACAGAGCCTCAGACCATATGGCAGAGGATCCGCACTGGATTTGTGGAAAATGCCCACAGGGCAGCAGGTTTGTTTTCTTCTCTTTTTGTAGGGATCATAATATCGGTTCCGTTTTGGGTTCCTGCGGCGGCGATTCTTTTATCTTTACTTTATAGGCCGAAAATATGCGAAAAAACATGGGGAAAAGAAGTGAATTTGCAGTTTGGACCATTTTACGGTATAATGGACTCCTATTTAATTAAAGGAGGACATGTCTGCCCATGGCATCATTTACGAAATTTGCAATCTTGAAAGTGTTCGGGGATCTGGCAGCTTCAGACCGGTAGATAAAATTACGGTAAAGGATATTACAGATCAATGCGGTATTTCCAGAAATACGTTTTATTACCATTATCAGGATATTTACCAGGTGCTCAAAGCCTATGTCCAGTATTCGGCTGAGCATGTGATCGAGCTGATGGTAGAGGATGAGGGGGAGGATGGTAAGGCAGGCTTAAAGGAAATCCGGTATCTGGAAGCCAACAGAGAGCTTTTATGCAATCTGTATCGCTCTGCTGCCAACGAGGAGGTAAGAAACTGCCTGCAGTCTGCCAGCCAGATTATTTTTGACCGCCTCATTGAAAGCGTATCTCAGGGAATGGAGAGTACAGGCAGAGGATAAAAAAGATACTCAGTGCGGTGTGCCAGTATATACGGTTCGAGGGGATCATGACCAGCTGGATGGAAGAGGACGGAATGCTGAACGGGGAAACACTGGAGCAGGTTTTGGTCCGCCTGGACTATTTGTTTAAAGGGGCCATAAGAGAAGCGTTGATGCGGAGCGCGTCCAGAGAACAGGGGCTTCTGCCAGAAAGCAAAATGTTGTAAAGCAAGTCTGCTGTAAATTGTGAAATAAAAGTAAAAAATAGTACACATATGGGTCAAATGCACAAATTTTGTGCATTTGATTTTATTTTGCCTATTGTCAATTAGACAAAAGTCCATATAATGATTAATGGTAAAGGAGATGAAAAAAATGCCCACAGAGAAATTCATGAATCTGGGTGATTACAAGAAACAGGCAATCCTGGATGCAATGCGCGCAGAATTCATGACTACGCCTTACTCGGAGATCCGAATCAGCAGCCTGATCAAGCGGGCAGGCATATCCAGAGCCAGTTTTTATCTGTATTTCCAGAGCAAAGAAGATTTGTTTACCTGTATGATGCATCAACTGAGAGAGCGGCTGGTGCAGGGGCTGGTAGAAGCCTTCCAGGAACAGAAAAGTTCATTTGATGCGTCCATGAGCCGGCTGGTAAACCGGATTATGGATGATGAGATCTACAGAGACTGCTGGGAGTTCTGCAAGCGGGTGATGGAGGATGGGACCTGCAGAGAGGTGGCAGCCTGCGCAGAGCGGGAATATGACAAAGAAGACCTGCGGGAAAGACAGAAAAAAATGTTATGAGGCCATGGATCATTCCGGATAGCCAGGGCTTGATAAGGAAAAGCTGCGGTATGCCATCGGCATGGGGATGCTGGTAATCCTCAGGATATCCATGCTGTATCTGGACCATGCGGCAGATCAAAAGGCTGAAGGAGATGGCAGCCAGGCAGTTTGCCATACTTGACAGAGGAATCCGGGATTAAAATCGTGTATAAAAGAAAGGAAGGCAGAAAAAAATGAAAAAAAGCAGCAAAAGACTGATCGCAGGAGCGGTAGTCCTTTTAGTGGCGGCAGGGTTTGTATTTAAACTGGTGTCAGGCAAAGAGGAGGCCCCGCAGTATGAAACACGTCCTACGGTAGCCGTACAGCCACCGGTAACAGGAGACATTACACTCTATACCGAACTTACAGGAACCGTAGAGCCTGTATCCAGAGCGTCTGTAATGCCAAAGATCAGCGGCGAAATCTTAGAGGTAAATTTCCAGGCAGGCGATACGGTACAGGCCGGTCAGGTGCTGTGTAAAATTGATTCAGATGCGTTAAGGACCATGGAACTTCAGATGCAGTCCGCATCCGTAGCCGCAGATACGGCAGCCAGAGAGCTGGCGCGTCTTCAGCCTTTGTTTGACGGCGGATTTGTTTCCCAGCAGCAGTTCCAGCAGGCTCAGGATGCGGCCACCAGCGCCCGTCTGGCTTATGAAACGGCAAAAACCCAGTATGACCTTCAGATGGAATATACCACAGTGACCGCTCCGATCGGCGGCGTGATCGAGAGCAGAGGGATTGAGCTTCATGACCATGTAAGCCCTTCTGCCCCTATCTGCGTAATTTCCGGAGGAGACCAGCTTCAGGTGAATTTCGGGGTAACAGAGAAGGTAATGAAAAATATGAACGTAGGCGACGCTTTGACGGTAGAAAAGAACGGAAGCACCTATGAAGGCAATCTGACGGAAATAGGAGCCATGGTAAATGCATCCGGCTTATACGATGCAAAGGCAGCTGTCAGCCAGGGAGCCAGTCTTACAAACGGAGCAAAGGTAAAGCTGACCGTTGTAATGGATCGCGCAGAGGGTGCAATGACGGTTCCTGTAGACGCGGTCAATTATGACAACGGTAACGCTTTTGTATACTGCTATGAAGACGGCACTGCTAAAAAAACCATGGTAGAAGCCGGTATTTATGATTCACAGAATATGGAAATTATTTCCGGACTGGAAGCAGACAGCCAGGTGATCGTAACCTGGAGCAATGAGCTGGTAGACGGACAGCAGGTGCTTTTGGATGACGGACAGAAGGAAGAAAGCAGCGAAGGAAATGCGGATCAGGAAACATCTGCCGCAGAGTCAGAGAAAGCAGGTGAATAAGGAATGGTTAATATTACTAAATTTGCGGTACGCAAGCCTGTAACCATCATCATGTGCCTGATTACCATTGCATATTTCGGTATTCAGGCTCTGATGGGGACGAAGGTAGAGCTGACGCCGGAAATGGAACTTCCTGTTCTGCTGATCAGTACCGTATATGCGGGCGCTACCCCTGAGGATATCAACGACCTTGTAACAACGAAACAGGAAGATGCCATTACCTCACTGGACGGCGTTAAAAATGTATACAGCTTTTCCCAGGAAAATGTTTCCATCATCATGGTGGAGTATGAGTTCGGAACCAATATTGATACGGCATACATCAACCTGAAAAGCCATTGACGGAACCAAGCGGGATATGCCGGAAGATGTGGAAGATCCCAATATCCTTGAGATGGATATGAATGCTTCTCCTGTTATGACGCTTGCAGTCGGCGGACAGGTAGACGGAAACCTTTATACATATGTAGAAAACAATGTTCAGCCGGAACTGGAAAAATTAAGCTCCGTAGGTGAAGTTTCCCTTGCCGGCGGACAGAAGGAATATGTAAGCGTTTGTCTGGACCCTGAAAAGATGGCCCAGTATAACTTAAGCCTTTCTACGATAGGACAGCTGGTAGGCGCAGCGGATTTCGCTATTCCTGCCGGTGATGTAAACGTAGGAAAGCAGGAATTGAACGTCAGCGCGGGCAACGATTATGACGATGTGGAAAGCCTGAATAATGTTGCTATCCCTCTGGCAGACGGCAATGTAATCCATCTGTCAGATATTGCGACCGTTTCCCAGACACTGGAAGAAGAAAATTCCATCGGCCGTTATAACGGAAAGGATGTTGTTTCGATTGCCATTAAAAAGCAGCAGAGCTCAACGGCAATTGATGTATCAAGACAGGTAACAAAGCAGATTGAAAAGCTGAAGGCAGCCAATCCGGGACTGGAATTTACGGTTGTAAATGATTCCAGCGATATGATCAACGAATCCATCGTCAACGTATACCAGACCATGTTCATGGCGATTATCCTGTCCATGTTTATCCTGTGGCTGTTCTACGGAGATCTGCGTGCTTCCGTTATCGTTGGTACTTCCATTCCTATTTCTATCATGCTGACCTTGATCGCCATGAGCTTTATGGGATTCTCGCTGAACGTTATTTCATTGACTTCTCTGGTTCTGGGCGTAGGTATGATGGTAGATAACTCCATCAACGTACTGGACGGATGTTTCCGCGCAAAGGAAAAGATGAATTTCTACGATGCGGCCATTGAGGGAAGCCGTGTTATGATCAATTCCATCATCGGCGGTACAGCGACCACCTGCGTTGTATTTATCCCGCTTTCCCTGTTGAGCGGTATGTCTGGACAGCTATTCAAACAGCTCGGATTTACCATCGTATTCAGTTTGATCGCATCTTTATTCTCTGCCGTGACCATCGTGCCTCTGTGCTATTATCAGTGGCATCCGATAGAGAAAGAGAAGGCTCCTGTAGCGGGCTTTATCCGCGGCTGTCAGGAGTGGTACCGTGCACATATGCCTTCCATCATTCCGCAAAGACAGGTATGATCATCGGCGGAAGCCTTCTTGCTTTTGGTGGCCTCCTTCGGCCTTGCTTCCCAGCTTAGAATGGAGCTGATGGTAGCGGTAGACGAAGGCATTGTGGATATGGAGATCAAGACAAAACCAGGCCTTTCCATTGCTGCAGTAAATGAAGCAGTAGCTGAGGTAGAGCAGCTGGTAGCACAGGACGAGGAGGTAGACCATTATCTTCTGACCTACGGAGCCAGTGGTCTGAGCATGGGAGGAAGCGGCGTTTCTCGAGTGCGTATTTACAGGATGACCGTAAGCTTTCCACAGATGAAGTGATTGATAAATGGACCAGAGATCGAAAATTACACGAACGTATCGGTTACTCTGGAGCAGGGAAGCACCAGCGGTTCTTCCAGCAGCAGTACAAATGAAATTGAGGTAGACTTACAGAGTACGGATTATGACGCATTAAAACAGGCGTCAAATGAGCTGGTAACAGAGCTTAGAAAACGCGATGATGTTATGCAGGTTCATTCATCCATTGAAAATGCGGCTCCTATCATTAAGGTAAGGGTCGATCCGGTTGCCGCTCAGGCAGAGGGTCTTACCCCTGCATCCATTGGTTCCATGCTTTACAGCAACTTAAGCGGTATAGAGGCAGCTACGATGAGAGTCAACGGCGAGGACATTGACGTAATTGTAGAATTTGCTCCGGACCGGTATGATTCTATTGAAAAGCTCCAGGGAATGATGATCCCAACAGCCACAGGAACGGTTCTTCCGTTGGAAGATCTGGCAGACATTGTGTATGAGGACAGCCCGCAGCAGATCGCGCGTAAATCAAAGCAGTATCAGGTGTCCATTACCATGCAGCCCCAGTCCGGACTTAAGGATGAGGCGAAGGCAGCTGTCAATGAGTTTGTGCGTAACTGGGATATGCCAGAGGGAGTGGAAATGGCTGCCAATGCCACAGATGAGAGCATGGTCGAGGAGATGTCCGCTCTGGGAGGTGCGCTGATTACCGGTATTTTCCTGGTATTCGTAGTAATGGCAATCCAGTTTGAGTCGCCAAAGTTCTCACTTATGATCATGACAACGATCCCGTTTGCTCTGATTGGTTCCTTTGGACTGCTGTTTATTGCAGACAGCCCCATCAGTATGGTATCCATGCTGGGCTTCCTGATGTTAGTCGGTACGGTTGTAAATAACGGTATCTTATATGTAGATACGGTCAACCAGCTTCTTCTGAAATGCCTCTGGATAAGGCTCTGGTAGAGGCGGAGCCATCCGTATGCGTCCGATTCTGATGACAACCGGAACGACCGTTATTTCCATGCTCCCCAATGCGTTTGCTTACGGTAAATCCGGTGCCATGATGCAGGGTCTTGCCCTTGTAAACGTAGGCGGTCTGATTGCAGCTACAATCCTGACGCTGGTTCTTCTTCCTACCTATTACAGACTGGTTCACAATATGGGCAGAAAGGCCATGGGAGAAGGCGGACTGGAGATTGCAGACTGATCGAGCCATCACTGCAGTTTGAAATAATTAAATAAAGAAATGATAAAATGAAGCAGCCGTTCCTGCGTGTTCCGATTTAATTCGGGGGCGCGGGGGCGGCTGTGTTTTGCTAAAATGGATGTCGTTAGAGTTATTTTGCTCTTGTGTTTTCCGGCAGGCAGTGATAAAATAAAAACAAATTATAAGAATTGTTTTTATTTTGAAGGGAGATGCGGTATGCCAAAGGTGGCCTATTCTGAGGAAGACAGAGAACGCATTCGGGCGAAACTGATCGCAGTTGGACTTGAACTGATGGCAGAGCAGGGAATCCAGCATACAACCGTAGAACAAATCTATAAAAAAGTTGGTATCTCGCGTACGTTTTTCTATTCCTTTTTTGCTGCAAAAGAGGATTTGATCGTTGAGACATTATATCTGCAGCAGCCGAAGATCATTGCATATGTGAAACAGTTAATGGCTGATCCTGCTTTGAGCTGGCGTGATGGGGTCAAGCACTTTACACCTGCTGTTATGGAGAGAAAAACGGGATCGCTGTTTTAACGATTGAGGAACAGCAGCTTATTTTCAGGCATTTATCAAAGGAAAGCTATCAGACGTTCCGAAAAAAGCAGTTCCGCCTTTTGGAGAAATATTGGAAAACTTTGGGATAAAGGCGAATGTAGAAAGGATCCATCTGTTTACAAATCTGAGCTTGACCGTGATGGTTATACGCAGAGCCATTCCCGATACACTTCCTTTCTTTGTTCCGGAAGCTGCGGATGAAACGGTTGATTTTCAGCTGAATGCCATTGTGGATGCCCTGGAAAAATTAAAAGAGGAAACGAACATATAAAAGATTCAGGAGGAAAAAGATTATGGGATTTTTGAAAACTGTTTAAAGGCCCTGAGGTTGACATGGAAAAGAGCAATGCAAATGCAAAGAAAATGCGTCTGCTGTTTGACCAGGCCGTAGAGGGAGGAAGCGGTTACAGGTTGATTTTTGGATATACCGAAGATGTAAGCCGCTTTAATTATGGATTCGTTCACGGAGCAAAACAAAGATCGGAAATTTAATTGTGGGCTGGAATGAGGCAAACCAGACAATCGTGGTCGTTCCGACGGTTCCCGATCTTTCTGGCTGCGGCGATCCGACATACTACCGCCGTTCTGAGATTTTAAAAGCATACAGGAATAAGTATCCCACCGATGCCTTTATCATTTACCCGGACAAAAAGGGCTATATCGGCATCAATGCCTATGACTGGCTGGAAGATGAAAAACTGTATGTTTATGTATCGCAGGCCGATGAACTGGCTGCGTTTACAGACTTTTTTATGAACCGTTTTGCAAAAAAGTGAGGAAACTATGAAAACACGGATTCACAGCACACTGCCCCAGGAGGCAAGAAGGATTCGGAGGAGGTCTTTGTAAGGGAACAGGGCTTTGAGAATGAATTTGATGAAACGGACCAGAGCGCTTCTCATCTGATTCTGTATGATGGTGAAATGCCGGTCGCGGTATGCCGTTTCTTCCCTGGTGATCAGCCCGGAGATTATATGGTCGGCCGGATTGCGGTTATAAAGGAGTACCGGGGCCGGAATCTGGGAGTCCGTCTGTTAAAGGAGGCTGAAAAAGAGATACGGACACTCGGAGGCAGACGGATCCTTCTCCATGCGCAGTGCAGGGCAGCGGGCTTTTATGAAAAGCAGGGGTATGCCAGCCAGGGGGAAGTTGATTTTGATGAAGAATGCCCTCATATATGGATGGGGAAGGAGATTGCAGAGAAAAGAATAAGGTTTTATAGTGTAAGAGTCTGAAAGAAGCGTTGGTTCATTTTGTGAATCGGCGCTTTTTGTCTATATAAAAAATAGCTAAAAAGATATAAATGTTTATCTTTCTATATATTAGTGAAACTTATATATAAAATATTATTACCAAAAAATATTGATAAATCGTATTATATTGAACATTTTGACAAAATCAACAAGAAACAAATTAAAAACAAGTATAAAATAATAAAACAAATAAAATACAGTTGAAATAAAGGGAAATCATGGTATAATATAACTGCAAACATCAGAAAAGTTGGAATGTATTGGATGTGAAAGGAGAAAACAAATGAGAAAGATCGTAGCAA